>Ga0307374_10004601_pt1 | contig 22882 bp, 22 predicted proteins | sample OX3MG_FD_202532 | JGI IMG/M metagenome (GOLD analysis project Ga0307374, IMG submission 202532) | Soil microbial communities from Risofladan, Vaasa, Finland - OX-3 | ecosystem: Environmental > Terrestrial > Soil > Coastal area > Acid sulfate soil | place: Finland: Risofladan, Vaasa | collected... | reverse complement strand
TGGCCTTTCCCACATCGACCCGGTGAAAAACAAGCTCTACCTGGAGCGGTTCCTCAACGAAGAGCTGCATTCGCTGCCAGACATCGACCTGGACTTCCCACGCGACATCCGCGATCAATTGCTGCTCCAGATTTACGACCGCTACGGCGAAGACCACGCGGCGCTCGTGGCGGCGTTCCCAACGTATCGATTTCGCAGCGCGGTGCTCGATATCGGCAAGGCGCTCGGGCTGCCGGCCCCCGTGCTTGCCAAGCTCAACAAACTCGGCGACCACTTCGCCAACGCGACCGAAGTCGGCGTCGAAATGGGGCGGGTGGCGGAGCTCCGCCCGCTCGTAAACGCGCCTATCTGGCGGGACCTGGTGGAACTCGCGGGCCAGGCGGCGGGGTTCCCCCGGCATATCAGCCAGCACGTTGGCGGAGTCGTCATCTCCGCGGAACCGTTGTCGTCGGTCGTCCCGGTGGAACCGGCACGGATGGCGGGGCGTTTCGTGTGCCAGTGGGACAAGGATTCGGTCGATGACGCGCGATTCGTAAAAATCGACTTCCTCGCGCTGGGCATGCTCTCAGCGGTCGATGACTGCCTGAACATCGTTGAGGAGGTGCAGGGCACGCGTGTGGACCTCGGACGCGTCCCCCACGACAGCGCGGAGATCTACGCCTCCATCCAGGAGGGCGACACGATGGGCGTCTTCCAGATCGAAAGCCGTGCCCAGGTGCAGACGCTCCCGCGCACCCGGCCAAAGACGCTGGACGACCTCGCCGTGCAGGTTGCCATCATCCGTCCGGGGCCGATCGTGGCGGGCGCCTTTCACCCGTATATGGAGTACCGCGAAAAACAGGCACGTGGCGAGGATGTCGCAATCGACTACGGGCACCCGGAGCTGGCACCGCTGCTCGAACACTGCCTGGGAGAGACGCTCGGCCATGTGCTCTACCAGGACCAGGTGCTGCAGATCTCCTGTGCGGTCGCAGGCTTCACTCCCGGACAGGCCGACCAACTGCGGCGGGCCATGAGCCGCAAGCGCTCATCCGAGGCGATGCAGGCTATCGCGGGCGAATTTTTTGCCGGGGCGCAGCGGCAGGGTGTGAGCCCCGAAGCGGCGAAAGTGGCATTCGAGAAGATGGCCGCGTTTGCCGCATTTGGCTTCCCCAAGAGCCACGCGGTGGCATTCGCACTGCTGGCCTATGAATCTGTGTGGCTGCGCTATCACTACCCGGCGGCGTATTACTGTGCGTTGTTCAATGCGCAGCCGATGGGCTTTTATTCGGTTGAAGTGCTGACGGGCGACGCGCGGCGGCACGGCATCGCCATCCTCCCGCCGGAGATCAATGCGAGCCGCGCCGGTGCCTGGCCGGAGATGGGCGACATCCGGCTGGGGTTGCAGCAGGTGAGCGGACTCGGCGGCGGCTGGCAGTCGAGGCGGGGGGAAAAGCATGAGCAGGGCCAACCCCCCTCCCGCGCATCGCTGCCCGAGAGGATCGTCGCGGAGCGCGAAATCAACGGGCCGTACTGGTCGCTCTACGACCTCATCAGGCGGGCGCGGCTATCGCGTGAGCAGGCGGAGGCGATTATCCGTGCGGGCGCGCTGGACGATCTTGGCCTGCCGCGCCGGGAGCTGTTGTGGCAGCTGGGGCTGCTCATCACAACGCAGGGCAATCGGACGCATCAACTGCCCGCAGCCCGTGGCCACCAGACATCGCTCCCACTCCCGACCGGGCAGGACATGGCCACCCTTCCCTCGCTTTCACCGTGGCAGGAGCTGGCCTGGGACTTTGAGCGCGTTGGACTGAGCACGAAACAACACCCGATGGCGCTGGTGCGTCCGCTGCTGCATGAGGGACTCATCACCAGCCTCCATCTTGGCGGTGTGCACAACCCAAATCGCCTGCCGCAGGGGCTGCTGGTGGAGTTTGCGGGCATGGTGGTGACACGCCAGCGGCCCTCCACCGCCAGCGGCGTGATGTTCATGCTCCTGGAAGACGAGTTCGGGCTGGTGAACGCCGTTGTCTATACGCCGTTGCAGGAAAAACAGCGAGAACTCGTGCGGGCGACGCCGTTCGTCATCATTCGCGGGCGGGTGGACAACGAAAAGAGCGGCTTTCCCAATATCATCGCGGAGCGCTTCGCACCTTGCCCCCTGCCGGGGCTTATCGAAGCGCCTGCAGCGCACAACTTCGGCTAGCCAGCCACCGCCGACGGGGCCTGTCCGCCGGGGCCGCCGGGTCAGCGACGTAATGACGCTGATTGCCAGGCCACGCCGGCTACGCGAAGATACCTCACCCGACTCCTGGAGGGACCGCACCGTGGCAAGCCCGGAACTTCAAGGCGTCCTCGCCATGCTCAGAGCACAACCAGTCGATGGGAATGGCGGGACGGTTGCAGACCAGCGTGCTGGTATCGATGCACTGGCGACGATGTTTCCCCTGCCCGCGGATGTGGCGCGGGAGAGCCTGAGCGTGGCGGGCATCCCCGCGGAATGGCTCACTCCGCCAGACGCAGGCGATGCCGTTGTGCTCTACCTCCACGGCGGTGGCTATGTCATCGGTTCGATTGCCTCCCACCGCGAACTTGCCGCCCGCATCGCCCGCACGAGCGGCGCGCGGGCGCTCATCATCGACTACCGCCTCGCGCCGGAGCACCCATTCCCGGCAGCCGTCGACGACGCTGTGGCAGCCTACCGCTGGCTTATCGAGGACGGCATCGACCCGGCGAAGATTGCGGTCGCGGGGGACTCGGCGGGTGGTGGCCTGACGTTCGCCACACTCGTGGCGCTGCGCGATATGGGCATCCCACTGCCGAGCTGCGCGGCCCCAATGTCGCCCTGGGTGGACCTCGAAGGCCTCGGCGAATCCATGACCAGCAGGGACGCCGAGGACCCGATGGTGCACAAGCCGGGCCTCGACCAGATGGCCGGCCTCTACTTGAATGGTGCGGACGCCCACAACCCGCTCGCCGCGCCTCTCTATGCGAACCTCCAGGGGCTGCCGCCGCTGCTCATCCAGGTGGGGACGGCAGAAACGCTGCTCGACGACGCGCGCCGCATCGCTGCGAACGCGCGGGCCGCCGGAGTCGATGTGACGCTCGAAGAGTGTGATGAACTCTTTCACGTCTTCCAGGCGTTCGCCATGCTGCCGGAAGCGATCGCTGCCACCGGCCGTATCGGCGCGTTCGTGCGCCGGCACACTGCGGCGACCGTGCCCGCGTAGGCGGGATCAGGACTCAGTGATGGTGATGGAGGTCATCTTCACGGGGTCCGTCGGACGGTCCTGGGCTCCCTTCGGGGCGTTGGCGATGGCATCGACGATGTCCTCGCCTGCGGTGAGTTTGCCAAAGATCGTGTAGTTCGGCGGCAGGCCATAGTCGGCGTGCATGATGAAGAACTGGCTCCCGTTTGTGTTCGGGCCGGCGTTGGCCATCGCGAGGGTGCCGCGCGTGTATTTGCGCTTCACCGGTTCGTCCTTGAAGCAATATCCTGGGCCGCCCGTGCCAGTGCCGCCGGGATCGCCGCCCTGGATCATGAACCCCGGGATGACGCGGTGGAAGATCACGTCCTCGTAGTAGCTATCGCGTGCGAGGAAGACGAAGTTGTTCACAGTGAAGGGTGCATCGCCCGGGAAGAGCTCGGCGACCATCGTCCCGGCGGTGGTCTCGATGGTGGCGGTGTAGCTCTTCGAAGGATCGATGACGAGTTCCGGCGGATTCTTATAGGACTTCACAGTTACTCCAAGTGTCTGGTCATCCCAGCGTAGCGCAGACCAGGGATTCAGACCCGCTGTTCACGCACGCCCTGGGGGATGAGTGAATCGTTGACACTTGCGAGCCATTCCGCGATGGCCGGCTGCGCGGCGCGTCCTGGGAGAGCCCGGAGAATGTCGCGGGTGTGCGTGGGGTCGTGGATGGCGATGCCCCAGAGCAGCCCCCCGAAGCGCACGGGAGTTGGCGGGATCCCCAGCACTTTGCGGTCGCCGCCATAGGGGATGACCATGTCGAGCTGCGCGTCGGTGAGTTTCTCCACGAGCGTCACGAGGAGCGCGCGGTGCATGCTACCCTCCGCCAACAGTTCCTCGACGGTTGCGTCTGTGCGTTTGCGCACGATCGCCTCATTCCAATCGTCGATATCAAAGGGTTGGGGCAGCGGCACATCGAGCGGCGGGGCCGCGACGCCGACCATCCCGCCGAAGCCGCTCGCGATGAGCGCATCGATCGTCGAAAGGTGGGCGATGTAGTCCTTGACGGTCCACGGTGCTGCAGGGATAGCGCTTGCCAGCTCTTCAGGTGTGAGGGAGCGGCAGAACCATTCGAACTGCGTGCGGTGGCGAGCAAGTTCGTCGACAACGAGCCTGGTGCGAGGGTTCATGGGGGCTCCAGTTGTTGTTGCGTTGAGTTCGTCACACTGTACAGGGTGCGCGGAGACGACGCCGGTGCCAGGTTGGCGCGAGGGCGGGTGGACGGCGACAATGATTCCCTGTGATAACACCGGGGCCCCGATACGTTGGCTGAGCCGCGGCGGCTGTTGCTGCGCGGCGGAGCCGTCTTCGATTCGGCCAGGCGGACTTTTGCGGCTGGAACGGATGTACTCTGCGAGTCCGGGAGGATTATGCAGATCGGGGCTGACCTGCAGGCGCCGGGGGCAGCCGTCATCGAGTGCTCGGGCCGCTTCGTCCTCCCCGGGCTAATCGATTGCCACGTCCACCTGACGGCCAGCGGCGACCCCGACGAACTGAGCAAGAGCGCCGGCGAGCCGCTGCCGCTGCGGTCGTGGCGGGCCGCGGAGTACGCGCGCCGCACGCTCCAGGCGGGGATCACGACGGTACGCGACCTCGGGGCCGCGGAGCAGCTCAACATCCACCTCGCGAAGGCGGTCGCGAGCGGCCTTATTGAGGGCCCCCGCATCCTCGCGGCCGGGCTTGGCGTGACGATGACCGGCGGGCATGGCCACGGCTTCATTGCGCGCGAAGCGGATGGCCCCGACGAAGTGCGCAAGGCCGTGCGCGAACAGCTGCGAGCGGGAGCCGGGGCGATCAAGCTGTTCGCCAGCGGCGGCGTGATGACGCCGGGAGTCGACCCTCGTTCGCCGTCCCTCACAGAACACGAGCTACGGGCGGGCGTGGAAGAGGCACACAAGGCGTTCCGAGTGGTCGCGGCCCACGCGCAGGCTACCGAAGGGATCAAGAATGCTATCCGGGCCGGGGTCGACTCGATTGAACACGGGGTCTGGCTTGACGACGAGGCGATCGGATCGATGGTTGAGCGTGGCACGACGCTCGTGCCGACACTGACAGCGCCATATCTGATTGCCACGGGTGGGCTGGAGGCCGGCATCCCCGCCTACATGGTCGAGAAGGCAGAACAGGTGCTGCACGACCACGTCGCGAGCTATCAGAGGGCGCTTGCGGCGGGCGTGAAGGTCGCGATGGGCACGGACCAGGGGACGCCACTGAGCCGGCCGGGAGAAAATGCCCAGGAAGTGGTGCGGATGGCCGAACATGGCCTCCCGGCAGGTGCGGCACTGCTTGCAGCGACGCTCTGGGCGGCCGAGTTGCTCGGGCGTGCGAGCGAGTGCGGCGATTTGCGGCCGGGCCTCGCAGCGGACATGCTCGTCGTGGAAGGCGATCCCCTCGCCGACCTGACGATCCTTACCAGGCAAGAATCGATCGTGGCAGTCGTCCAGGGCGGCGCAGTCGTCCGGCGAGCCACGGCCAGGCAACTTTGAGGTGAACGAGTGAGCCAGCTCCAGAAGAGGATCTCCCGCATCCAGCGCCGCGAGACAGCGTCGATCGGGTTCGGACACGTCAACCGTGAGCAGCCGCGGGCAATGCTCCTCGCCGTGGTCGTTGACGGCGAGGCGGCGGGCCGCGACGCCGTGGAAGCCGGGGCTGATGCGGTCATTGTGCGGGCAGCGGAGGCGGGCGTGGCAGCACAGGTGATCGAGCCGCTCAACGCCGCGAAGATCATCGCCGGCGCGCTCATCCCGCGCCTCGATGCGGCGGGCGCCGCCGCCCTGCAGGCGGCGGGCTGCGATTTCGTCGTCAGCTCGTTGGAGGGGACGGAATCCGCGGCCGTCGATACCGAGAAGATGGGGCAGATCGTCGTCGCAGCGGAAAGCATGGACGACACGACGCTGCGTTCGCTGGGGCCACTGGGCATGGACGGCCTTTATGTCGACCGGCCGGCCGCGCCGATGACGCTCGCTGCGCAGCTCGGCCTGGTGCGGTTGGCGTCCTTCGCGAGTGCACAACTGCTGGTGACCGTCGACCCGGGCGCCTCCATCTCGGACCTGCGCGTCCTGCGCGACTCCGGCAGCGTGGCCGTCATCGCGCCGCCCGGGACGACTCCCGACCAGCTGCGGACGCTTGTGGAATCGCTCAAGGCGATCCCCGCGCCTCGCAAGAACAAGGGCGGCGAGGGCCGGGACATTGCACTTGTCCCGGCGACGGCAAGCCATGCCCACGCGGAAGAAGAGGACGATGACGATGACGACGACGAGTGACGGCTGAGATGCCTCAGATCGCCGTCGAACGCCGCGGGGCGGTCGCTATCTGCACGATCACGAATCCCCCGATGGGCTACATGGACAGCCAGACCGTTCCCGAGCTGGATGCCGTCACACGGCAGCTTGAAGCGGACGAGACGGTGCGGGCCGTCGTCATCACTGGTGGCGTTCCTGGCGTGTTCGTGCGGCATTATTCCGTCCACGAACTTGAAGAGCTTTCCCTGGGACTGCGGGCCCAGGGCCTCCGGGTCGACACGAACGCGCGGGTGCCCGAGCGGGGCCTCGATCATGTGTTCCGGCGCATCGAGACGATACCCAAGCCCGTGGTCGCGGCGATCAACGGCATGGCCATGGGAGGAGGCTTCGAGCTGGCGCTGGCGTGCGACTTCCGGGTCGCCGAGGCGGGCCCCTATTGGCTGGGCCTGCCAGAGATCAACGTGGGGATCTTGCCGGGCGCCGGTGGGACTCAGAAGCTTGCCCGCCTGATTGGCACAGCGCGGACGCTCGAAATGACGCTGCGCGGGCGGACGGTGAGCCCTGAAGAGGCACTGCACCTGGGGATTGTGCACGAACTCACACCCGCCGGGCAGGCGCTGGACCGCAGCATAGCCCTGGCCTCGGAGATCGCTTCCAAGCCCGCAACCGCCGTGGCGCACATCAAGCGGCTCGTGCGTGCTGCCATCGAAACGCCGATCGACGACGGCCTCGCCCTGGAGCGGACGCTCTTCCTCGACCTGCTCGTTTCGGACGACGCGCTGCGGCTGATGCACCGGATGAATGAAGGCAACAACGATATCCGCAGCCCCTGAACCAGCAGTCGTGGCGGCGGCTCTCGGGCCGTGGTACGCCGCGCATGGGCGTCACAAACTGCCGTGGCGGCTGACTCGTGATCCCTACGCAGTGCTCGTCTCCGAAGTGATGCTCCAGCAGACGCAGGTGGAGCGCGTAATCCACTATTACGGGGCCTGGCTGGCCCGCTGGCCGACCATCCACGCCCTGGCAGCGGCGGATGTCGCTGACGTCATCCGTGCGTGGTCCGGGCTTGGCTACAACCGCAGGGCCATCTACCTCCACCGGCTGAGCCGGGCCGTGTGCGAACAACACGCCGGGCAGGTGCCCTCGGACCCGGACGCGCTGCGCCGTCTCCCCGGAATTGGGCCCTACACCGCTGCCGCTGTGGCGAGCTTCGCATTCGGCGAAAGGGTGGCCGTAGTTGATACGAATGTTGGCCGCGTGATCACCAGGCTGGTGGGTGGCAAGGCCAGCCACCGGGAGGTGGCCCCCGAGTGGGTGGCAACGGTCGCCGCAGCGTTGTTGCCTGGCAGTGGCACGAGGGCGCACAACCTCGCGCTCATGGACATCGGGGCGACCATCTGTCTCGCACGGGCGCCTGAATGCCCTTCTTGTCCGCTCCAGCATGCGTGCGCCTGGCGGGCAGCCGGATATCCTGCTTCAGCCGCTTCGCCACCGCCACCTGCCGAACGATTCGAGCAGAGCGCGCGCTTCGCCCGCGGACGTATTGTGGAGGCGCTACGGGGGCGGGCGGCGGAAACAGAAGACGGGATAGCAGCAATCCTTCCCGTCCGTCACGCCGGACGGATCGGCGATTACCTTGCGGCGTTGGAGCGTGACGGGCTCATCCAGGCGCGAGGCGCTGGTATATGGGCACTGGCGGGCGGCAATCAGGGAAGCAGCAACATGGCGTCGCCAAAGCTGTAGAAGCGGTAGCCTTCGGCGACCGCGATGCGATAGGCATCCATCACGAAATCTGTCCCCGCGAACGCGCAGACGAGCATCAGCAGCGTCGACTTCGGCAAATGGAAGTTCGTGATAAGCACGTCGATTGCTGCGAACGAATCGCCGGGAAGGATCTTGAGCGACGTCCAGCCCGCATACGGCTCGACACGACCGCGCTCACGGGCGACGTGCTCCACTGTCCGCACGACGGTGGTTCCGACGGCGACGACGCGGCGGCCTTCCGCGCGGGCAGCGGCAATTGCGTCAGCCGTCCCGGCGGAGACACTGACGTGTTCGGCGTGAAGCGGATGGTCGCGGGGGTCGTCGACAGTCACGGGCTTGAAAGTGCCGGGGCCAACCTCGAGCGTGACCGCGGTGCGGGCGACGCCGGCATCAGCCAGTCGATCAAGCAACGCCGGCGTGAAATGAAGCCCCGCCGTCGGTGCTGCCGCGCTGCGCGCCTCGCGGCTGTAGACGGTCTGGTAGCGCTCAGGGTCGCCATGGAAGTGCTTGATATACGGCGGCAGCGGGACGGAGCCAACGTTCGCGGGGTCGAAGGTGCGTTCGAACTCGATTGCGACGACGCCGTCGGTGCGGCCGATGACGACAGCGCCGAGCGGGCCATCGTGGGATTCGAAGACGAAGCTCCGGCGGGGGATGGCCTGGCGGGCAGGGCGGAAGAGTACCTCCCAGCGCGTATCCGTGAGCGGACGTACGAGGAGCGCTTCGACGGCGCCACCGGTATCGGGCCGCCGGCCCAGCAGCCTGGCGCCCATCACACGAGTGTCGTTTACGACCAGCAGGTCTCCGCGAAGGAGGAGGTCCGGGAGGTCGGAGAAACGGCGGCGTTCGATGGTGCGGGCGGAACGGCGAAGCACCATGAGCCGGGCAGAATCGCGCGGCTCAGCGGGCTGCTGGGCAACCAATTCGGGCGGGAGGGCGAAATGAAAGTCGGCAGTGCGCATGTGTTTACGAGCATTGCGTCTTTCGGAGGTGAGATCTACGGTGAGACGCCGGAGGAGTGCGCGACATGGCATCTGGCAACGGCTCATCGACATCGCACGCCACCGGCGACCGCTTCGACGAGATCACGGCCACGCGGGTGATCGTGGACCGGAGCGCAGTCCGCTCGCTCGATGCAACCGAGGCGGACGTCGAACGAGCAGCAGTGCATCGCCTCCGTGCCGGGAACGCGAACATCACGCAGAGCGCGATTGCGTTCGTGAGCATGGACGAAGGGACCATCCGCCAGAGCCGGGCGGGAGCAATTGTGGCGAGGTCGGTTGCCTGCGACGAGGTGCGGACGGGCATTCTCATCTCGCCGGTGGTGCGCGGCGATGTGCACACGTGGCTCGATATGCGCTCCGCGGTCGCTATAGGCCTGGGGATGGTGCTGGGAAAGACGCTCCTTGCCGGCGCCCGTGCAGCAGTACGGCGGGCCGTCCGCTGAGTTCGCCGTCGGGCGCTTCGTCGGTCCGTAGCTGACCGCAAGCGGCTGAGATCTCAGACCCCTTTTCGACGCGCACGGTGCAGTTGACGCCGGCTTCCAGGAGGATCCGTTCGAAAGCGAGGACGCGCGCGCGGGACGGCCGCCCGAAGCCACCGGCGGTAGGGTTCACGGGGATGAGGTTGACGTGTGTGCCGCCGCGCGCAAGGAGCCGAGCAAGTTGATCTGCGAGCTCCGGAGAATCGTTGACGCCATCGATGAGCGCGTATTCGAAGGTTACCCGGCGACCGCTCCGTTTGAAGTAGCGTCGGGCCGCCGAGACGAGGTCGCCGACAGAGTGTGGTCCGGCGGTGGGAACGAGGCGCTGGCGGAGCTCGTCGTTGGGGGCATGGAGCGAAATGGCGAGGCCTACCTGCAGGTCTTCGGCCGCGAGCCGGTCGATGGCGTGGATGAGGCCGACGGTCGAAATTGTGATGTGGCGCTGGCCCAATCCAAAGGCACGGCCATCGGTGAGCAGGCGGACGGCTCGAATCGTCTCGGCGTAGTTGGCGAGCGGCTCGCCCATCCCCATGAACACCACGTTGGTGATGTGTTCGCCGCGGGCTTTGAGGAGGCGGGCAACGTGGACGACCTGCGCGATGACCTCTTCGGCGGCGAGGTTGCGTTCGAAGCCCATCTGGCCGGTCGCACAGAAGACGCAGCCCATGGCACAGCCCGCCTGGGTCGAGACGCAGACGGTGGAGCGCGGATGGCGGGCCGGCAGGTCGTCACCCGGCGCGCCAGGCGCCTGCTGGTACTGCATCAGCACGGTCTCTATAAGGGTGCCGCCGGCCATGCGGAGGAGCAGCTTGGAGGTCTGGCCGTCGGCGCTGACGACGCTACGGACTTCCGAGGCCAAGCCGACGGTGTAGCCCTCGGCACTGAGCCGGTCGCGGAGGCCAGAAGGCAGCGTGGTGACGTCCTGAATGCTCGCGGGCCAATCATGGTAGAGCGAATGAAGGAGTTGTCCGGCCCGAAATTGCGGCACACCAAACTCCGCGCAAAGCGCGCCAACCTCGGCCGGGTAGCAACGATAGAGGTCGGTCATGCGAGGCTCACCGAAGAAGGCAGCTTCCCGTGTTGCCCGGCGAGAAACGCCTGCCCTGACATCACGCTCGAGCCAGGGCGCTGCACGTCTTCGAGCACCAACCAGGCATCGGTGAAGGCGATCGCGGGAAGCTTCCGGACAACACCGAGAGTGCCGGGAGGGGCCGGCGGCAGATCCTCGACGTGGGCCGCCCAGATCGCGAGGCGCTGATCGCGAAACATGACGTAGGCACCGGGCCAGGGGTCATATGCGCGCACGGCCCGTTCCGCTTCGGCAGCGCTCATGGCCGCACGCAGGTGGCCATCCTGTTTCCGCAGGAGCGGGCAGGTGGTGACGCCCGCTTCGTCCTGGGGCTGCGCGATAAGCAGTCCCTCCATCCAGCCCCCGAGGGTTTGGACGAGGAGGTCGGCGCCAAGGCGGGCGAGGCGCGGCTCCAGGGACGCGGTTGAGTCCCCTGGTGCGATAGGTACTGCCGTCGAGGCGACCACGGGTCCCGCATCCATTTTCGGCACGAGCTCCATGATGGAGACACCGGTGCGGGAGTCGCCGGCGAGGATGGCAGCAGCTATGGGCGAAGCGCCCCGCCAGCGCGGGAGAAGTGAGGCATGCACATTCAGGCAGCCAAGCCGAGGCAGTGCGAGGACTTCGCGGGGCAGGATGCGGCCGTAGGCTGCGACAACGAAGACATCGGCACCAACGGCCGCGAGCCTTGCCTGGACGGCTTCATCCCGGAGCGACTCTGGCTGGAAGGTCTCGATGCCGCGGTCTTCGGCAGCAATCTTGACTGGCGGTGGGCGTAGCTCGCCACCGCGCCCCGCTGGCCGGTCTGGCTGTGTCACCACGAGGGCGACGTCATGGTCCCGTTCGACGAGCGCACGGAGCGAGGGCACCGCGAAATGCGGCGAACCCATGAATACGATGCGGATACTACGGCTCGCCAGGCTAGCCCCCCTGTCCCGTTGTCACTCGTGCCACCTGTAGACATCCGAGAACCGCAGCGAGCCATTGAACAGCACGCCGAGGTCCATCCCCTGGAGGCTCGATGTGTGGACGTAGAGATAACGGGGGTAGGCAATGACAACGCTCGGAGCGGTCTGGCTCCAAATCTGTTGAAACTGGCTGTAGACATCCTTGCGGACGACGATGTCATTCGTCGTCCGGCCTTTTGCGATGAGATCGTCCGCGACAGCGCTGGCGTAGTTTGCGAGGTTGAGGCCGGCCTGGCCGGTCTGGGAGCTGTGCCAGCCGAAGTAGGGATCGGGATCCGGGCCCTGGTCCCAGACGGCGAGGGCGGCGTCGTATTTGCGATCCTGCAGGAAGTCCCGCCGGAGCACCGAGAAGGTGGTGCTCGCGACGGTCGCGCGGATCCCGATCTGCTCCAGTTGACGCGCAATCTCGTTCGCGGCCGCGACGCGCGTCGGGTCGTCGTCCGTGCGGATGGTGAAACGGAACTCCTGGCCTGCTTTCACGAGGATGCCGGTGGTCGGCTGGGCAATCCAGCCGGCCTGGGTGAGCAGTGCCCGCGCCTTGACGAGGTCGGCGGAGGTCTGGTCGTCTGCCTTAACATAGGCCCAGGTGCCGGGTGCGACCGGGGAGCTGGAGGGCGTGGCCACGCCGAAAAACACCTTGCTGACGATCGCCTGCCGGTCGAGGGCCAGAGAGATGGCCTCGCGCACGCGTGGATCGGCGAAGAACGCGGCCTGGTCGTTGTTGAGATAGAGCATCACATAGGCGCCGCCCTGGGGTTGTTCGACTGTCATCCCCTTGACCTTCTGGAGGTCTGAGACCTGGGAGGCGGTGAGTGAGTCGCGGACCATCAGGCCGTTGACGGTGCCCGATTCCAGCGCGCGCAAGGCGCTGGAATCATCGGGGTAGAAGCGGAGGTTGATGGTGGCGATGCCGGGCTGACCCCGGTAGTAGTTATCGTTTGCGACGAGCGTCGCGACGCGCGAGTCGATCGACTGCAGTTTATACGGCCCGGTCCCAATCGGGGCGGAATTGAACGGCGCCTCGAAGAGCTGGCGGGCGGTGAGGCCCGAGAGCAGGTGCTCCGGGAGGATGCCGACCGTGGCACTGCGCGCAAGAAACGGCGCCGAGGGCTGCGGCAGGGTGACCACGATTGTCTGGGCGTCGGGCGTTTGGACCGTGACATCCAACCACCCTTCGGCGAGGGCCGGGTCTCCGCGGAAATTGGGGTCGATGAGACTCTTGACGGTGAAGGCGACGTCGGCGGAGGTGACCGGCTTGCCATCCTGCCACTGGAGGTTCGGCCGGAGCTTGAAGGTGTAGGTTTTGCCGTCGGCAGAGATCTGGGGAAGCTCAGCGAGGTCTGGCTCCACCGTGCCATCGGGGCCAAGGCGGACGAGCCCGGAAAAGACGAGCTGAGAGAGGTCCTGGTCGACCTGGTTGAGGCTCGCGAAAAGGGGGTTGATGCGCTGGAACTGGCCCGCCACAGCCTCCGTGTAGACGGGGCCTGCGCCACCGATCGTCGCACTATTACCAGTGACGCGGAGGGCGAGTGCTGTTCCCGCTGTGATCAGCGCCGCAACGAGAAGCACGGCCAGCAGCGCCGGGCGGCGCGAGTGCGAAGTTGCGCGCGACATGAACCCCTTACTTCTGCGACTGGACGCTCAGGAAGGAGACAAATATGAACACGATCGTGAGCAAGATGGTCGCCTGGAAGAGCGTCCGTTCCAGGCCGCGCTTGGTGCGGTAGACGGAGCCGCCGGACATACCGCCCAGCGCGGCGCCGAATCCCGAGCCTTTGACCTGGAGCAGGACAACGATGATGAGGACGACTGAGACGACGATCTGGAGCACGTTCAGAAACATTAGCGATTACCGTGTGAGGAGGACTGGCTCGTCTGCGCTCTGATGCAGAGCATAGGCAGCGAAGGAATCCCGCGTATCGTACATGCGGACGATCGTAGCAGCGAGCTTGACGGGGTCGTGCCGGTAACGATTCTCTTCCGCAACCACGTCCGCTTCGAGCAGGCGCACGCTTGGGAAGGCGGCCATTGCCGCGGTGTTCAGGGGCACAGCGCTGGAATGCCACGCTTCGGGCAACTCGGGTGCGATGTTGTCGTTTGCGATGACACCGTGGATGAGCCCGGCGCCACTGTGCCGTTCGATCGCCTTGATGTGGTCGGCGACGCTGAAACCATCGGTCTCGCCGTGTTGCGTGGCAACGTTACACACGAAGAGCCGGAGGGCTGCCGTGGCGAAGAGTGCCTTGCGGATGCCTTCGACGAGGAGGTTGGGCAGGACGCTGGTGTAGAGGCTGCCGGGGCCGATGACGATGAGGTCGGCATCGAGGATGGCACGCACGGCATCGGGATGGGCCTCCGCTGAAGTCGGATTGATATAGAGCTCGCGGATCGCGCCGCCGCGCTCCGTGATGTTGTGTTCACCGTGGACGAGTTCGTCTTCGAGCGTGCGCGCGCTGAGCGTGACGTCTTCGAGGGTCGATGGGAGGATGCTGCCACGGACGTTGAGGACGCGGCTCGCCTCGTGGATTGCTGTCTCGAAGTTTCCGGTCACCTCGGACATGGCGACGAGGAAGAGATTCCCGAACGAGTGGCCCTCCAGGCCGGTGCCCGCGCCGAAACGATACTGGAACAGCCGAGACATCAATGGCTCGGCTTCTGCGAGGGCAGAGATGCACTGGCGGATATCGCCCGGGGCAATGACGCCAAATTCCTGGCGCAGGCGCCCCGTGCTGCCACCGTCGTCGGCCACGGTCACGATAGCAGTGAGGTTGCTGGTGTAGTCCTTGAGTCCGCGGAGCAGCGTAGAAAGGCCGGTGCCACCTCCAATCGCGACGATCTTGGGGCCGCGGCTCAGAAATCGCTTGTTGTAGATCGCCTGCAGCACGTTACCTTCGCGGTCGGGGCGCACGAACGCATAGAGGAGCGACTCGTTGAGCTTCCAGGTGGCAATGGCGACGGTGGACAGCGAAAGGCCGATGAAGAGCACCCCGCGGCCCCAGCGCGGGATGAATTGCAGGGTGAGGTAGTAGAAAGTACCGGGCAGGGTATAGGTGAGGTAGGCCTCGCGGAGCACATAGGCGATGCCGAGTCCCATGAGGCAGACACCAAAGAGCAGCAGCAGCAACCAGCGCTTGATGTGGAGACCGGGATAGAGCCACTTGACGGCGGTGTGCTCGCGAAGCTTGTTAAGCGTCATCGGCGGGGAGTATACCACTGCGCGGAGATATCGCTATGGAGAGTAAACATTTCTAGCGGAGCTCCTCTTCAAGTAGCGTCTGGACGGCCTGGGGGTTCGCGCGGCCGCCGGTTTGTTTCATCACCTGGCCCAGGAGGTACTTCACCGACGACTCCTTGCCAGCGCGATAGTCTGTGACGGCTTTGTCGTTTGCGGCGATGACTCTTCGGACAGCCTCGCGCAGCTCGCCGGGCGCCGAGATCTGCGAAAGCCCCCCCGAAGCAACGATTGCGGCCGCATCCTCGCCCCTTTCTGCCATGCGCGCGAATACGTCCTTGGCAACCGCCGCGGTGATGTTGCCCGATTCGACGAGGTTGATCAGCCCGGCCAGCTGCACCGGGGTGACGCGGAGGTCGGCAAGGTTACCGGAGTGGGCATTGACCCAGCGGCCGACTTCGCCCAATACCCACTTCGCAGCGACCTTCGCGGAGCCGGCGGGCTCGAAGCCAAGGACGGCAGCAACGGCCTCGAAGTAGTCGGCCCGTGCGCGGAACTCGGTCAGGGTTGCCGCCTCGTGCTCGGAGAGGCCGAGAGCGAGGAAGCGAGCCTTCCGTGCTTCAGGGAGTTCAGGAAGGCTCTCCCGGAGCTTTTCGACGTAGGCGCGGCTCAGCTGCAATGGCGGCAGGTCGGGCTCGGGGAAGTAGCGGTAGTCGTTGGCGTCTTCCTTGGTGCGCTGACTGACGGTCTCGGCACGCTCATCGACCCAGCCGCGCGTCTCCTGAGAGATCGTGCCCCCCGCTCCGAGGACTGCGGCCTGGCGGCGCTGTTCGAAGACGAGGGCGTCGTGCACGGCCCGGAAGCTGTTCATGTTCTTGACTTCGACCTTCGCCCCGAACGTCGCTGACCCGCGCGGGCGCAGACTGATGTTGGCATCACAGCGGAAGTTGCCCTCCTCCATGTTCGCCTCGCTGACGCCGATGTAGCGCAGGATCTGGCGCAGGCGGACGAGGTATTCGCGTGCCTCCGCAGGTGTGCGCATATCTGGTTCGCTCACGATCTCCATCAGCGGCGTGCCCGAGCGGTTGACGTCGACGAGGCTGTAGGCCTCGCCTGTTGCCGGGTCGACGCGATGCAGGAGGCGGGCCGTGTCCTCCTCCATGTGCACGCGGGTGATGCCCAGACGCCGGCGCGTGCCATCGACTTCGACGTCGAGCCAGCCGTTGGAGCAGACGGGCAGGTCGTACTGGGAGATCTGGTAGCCCTTCATCTGGTCCGGATAGTGATAGTTTTTGCGGTCGAACTTGCTGAACGCTGCGATCTGGCAATTCAGGGCGAGGCCCGTGAGGGCGATGTATTCGATGGCCTGTTCGTTGATGACGGGGAGGACGCCAGGCATGCCCAGGCACACGGGGCAGACGTGCGTGTTGGGCGCGGCTCCCGAATAGTCGGCGCTGCAGCCGCAAAACATCTTGCTGCGGGTGACCAACTGGCAGTGCACTTCGAGGCCGATCACGGTCTCGTAATCCGTTGCGACGGCGGTCAACGCATCCCTCCCGGGCCCGGTTGAAGCCGGACCATCCGGCGAATCCCGCAATCGGGGACACGTTTCGAGTATAGGCACCGGGTGCAGGGAGGGACAATTTTAGGGCAAGAAATGCAGCCAGCGAGCGTCAAGCGACGACGATCTCGGGCGTGCCCGCCTCCACCTTGCCGATTCGCCAGAGAGGCTGACCGTCCGCAGCGAAGGCCGCTTCCAGTGCCGCGGCTTTGCGCCCGGAACAGCCAAGGAGCAGCCCCCCCGATGTCTGGGGATCGAAGAGCAGCGCTGAAAGCGCGTTCGCCACAGCGGGGCCGATCGCGGCGTGGATCCCGACCCAATCGCGGTTGCGGCCCTCGCCGCCGGTGTGCAGCCCGGCCTCGGAACACGCGAGCGACCCGGGAAGAAGCGGCACGGCAGTCGCATCGATCGTGACGCTGACATTGGAGCGCGACGCCATCTCCCAGAGGTGGCCGAGCAAGCCGAAGCCGGTAACGTCGGTGGCGGCGCGCAGGTGAGCAGCGAGCGCGAGGTGAGAAGCGTGGCGATTGAGCTGCATCATCGAAGCGATCGCTGCCGATCCCCATGCAGGCTCAGCCCTCCCCGCCTTCACGGCGGAGAGAATGATGCCGGTGCCAAGGGGCTTGGTCAGAAAGAGGACATCGCCGGGGCGCAGACCGTCCTTCTTCAGCAGGCGGCGCGGGTGCGCGAGGCCAAGGACACTCAGTCCATACTTCGGTTCCTCGTCCCAGATCGTGTGGCCGCCGGCAACGACGCCGCCCGCTTCGGCAACTTTTTCGGCGCCACCACGCAAAATCGCCGTCTGGACAGCGGTGGGGAGGGACTGGGGAAAAGCTGCGATGTTGAGGGCGAGCACCACTTCGCCTCCCATCGCGTAGATATCGGACATGGCGTTGGCGGCCGCTATGGCGCCATAGGTAGCGGGGTCATCGACCAGCGGTGCGAAGAAGTCAAGCGTCGCCACCACCGCGGTTTTCGCGTTGATACGAAAGACCGCGGCGTCGTCGGCGACACCAAGCCCGACGAGCAAGCCGGGGTGATGTTCGCGATTGAACAGGCCAGTGAGCGGCGACAGCACCTGCGCCAGGGCCTCGGGCCCCACCTTGGATGCTCAGCCGCCGCACGCAGTCCGTTCCGTGAGCCTGAAGATCTCCTCACGAGTCATTGGGAGATCGTACTCGAAGCACCGGACAGGTGCCGGTGGCCTTCAGGCAATGACCGGGGCTGAGAGCCGGCTCCGGCACGCTTCGATCTACACTTTGAACGATGACGGCGGCCGCGCTCCTAACACCCGCGACAGTGATCGCTTCGCTTGAACCGCTCTACGGGACGCCTCACCATCTGCCATCCGGCGACCCACTCGCGGAGCTCATCCTCACGGTGCTTTCGCAGAACACGGCGGACACGAATAGCGGCCGGGCGTTCACCCAGATGCTCCGGCGATACCCCTCGTGGGAGGCGGTGGCGGAAGCGCCCGCCGGGGAGCTCATCGCGACCATCCAGGGGGGAGGTCTGGCGCAGCAGAAAGGGCCACGCATCCAGGCAATCCTCCGGGCCGTCTTCGCCCGCTCGCCCGGCGGGAACCTCGACTTTCTGAATGCACTGCCGCTGGATGAGGCGCGTGCGTGGCTGCGTTCTCTCCCGGGCGTGGGGCCGAAGACGGCGGCATGCGTGTTGCTTTTCGCAATGGGACGGCCGGCGCTGCCGGTCGATACGCACGTCGAGCGGGTGGCCAAACGGCTGGGGCTCATCGCTCCGAATATCACGTCTGAGCAGGCACACAACACGCTTGAGAGGCTCGTAGACCCTACAGACTACTACCGCTTCCACATGCTGCTGATCAAGCACGGACGGCGCACGTGTGCGGCCCGGCGGCCGGCCTGCGGGCGGTGCCCCCTTGCTGGCTGCTGCCCCGCGAGCGAAACCACTCCCGGCTGAGTCACACTTCTAATTCTTCCAACTCTTCTCGGCTGTGCTCCGCGTACTGCTCAGTTGCAACTTCGGCGGGCTCTGCCGCCTCGCTCGCCGTTTCGAGTGCGGACGGGGCCGTGCGTGCGAGGAGCGTGCCGCCGGCGAGGATCACGCAGCCCAGTAGGAGCGTGACCGCGTAGTTGCGGAGAGGCACAGTCATTACCGTGCGGGCGATGTCGCGCAGGCTCGTTTCGAAGGCGTCACCCCCGCCAACCAGACCGGCCACGGACCACGCCAGGCCGGAAAGCAACAGGCCCGGCACCGCGCCGAGCGCGATCGCGACGCCGAGGCGGCGCATGCGCCCCCAGCCTTCGCTCGAAAGCACCAGCCCGACAGCCGAAATCAGCACCAGAAGCAGTGCGGTGGCCGCGGCGAAACTGGCCCGGTCATAGGTCGCGTGGGAGAGCTGCCCGACGGTCAGATCGAAGAGGCCCTGCGAAGAGAAGCGGCCAAGGGACTGCCTGCCTGTCCTATCGAAGGCCTTCAATCCCTGCTGGTAGACAATTGCCGCAGAGCGTTCGAGGATGATGCGCCGCAACTGAGGGGTCGAGCTGTTGAGGATCTCGTCGCGGCTGAGGAATACTTTGAGCGGATAGCCAGGGATGGCATAGGCGCCCGCTGCGCCAGACTGCGCGCTTGCACGCAATTCGCCGGCATCGGCGGCGAGGGTGCGATCTATGTCAGTCGTGACCGCGACCCCGGCCTGGATCACATCGCTGGCAGAAGCCGGGGTGGTCACCTGGCGCACGCTCAGGCTAAAGATGAGCACGAAGACGGAAACGATGAGGACAGCCATAGAGAGGGTGCGGCGTCCATGCGGGACACCGTCGTCGTGGGCATGGAAGAACCGCTCGCGGGCAGAATGCGGCGGGCCGACAGGGCTTTGTTCGTCGCCGGGATTCATGCTGTCATGCTAGCCGACACGGACAACGATGGTGCCCGCGAGGCGATCGTGGAGAGTCCTCCGCTGTCCGTCGAAGGCTGCCCAGATGAAGCCGAACGCGGCTAGGAGGAAGGCGAGCAGGATTGCCGCCCCTGCAGCGCCGGTGGAGCTCCGAAGGACATAGGCTGCAACGATCCCCACACCGATGATCAGCGTATAGATAAGCAGCCCGATCACGCGGGCCATGGAGCCAATCACGCCGAGCGGGCGGCCATCGGCGCGGATGACCATGATCTGCATCACGGCCGCGCCCACCGTCTGGCCCTTCCAGGCGAGCCCGATGAAAAAATAGAGCAGGATCGCGGGTGCGATCGCCCCGGCACAGCCCCAAAAGATGTTGATGGCCGTGGCGGAGGGGTCGACTTTTTCGAAATTCGAGGAGATGAGGACGACAAGCGAGCCCGCAATGACGAGGAGCGATGAGATGATGAAAAGCACGAGGACATCGAGCGCACCGGCCGCAACGCGTGACTCGAAAGACGCGTAGCTGATGCGGACTGAGGCCCGGCGTCCTCCTCGCACGTCTCCGGTGGCAACACGAGTGGCGGTCATAGGCTTCCTGCAGTTTAGCCCGCGCAAGGTAACGGCATAGGACGCGGCGCCGTCACCGGTTTGGATTGACCGCAACTGGATGAAGGGCCGTTATGCTGTTCAAGTGCCCGTCCCTGTGAATGCACCCCCGCTGACGCCGGCCCCGATAGCAGCCGGGATTGACTTCCACCCGTGGGCGCCGCGCACGTGGCTGCTTGTGGTGATCGCCGCGGCAGTGTTCGGCACGGTGACGGGAGGAGCGGTGAGCCTCTTCTGGGAACGCGGGCCGCTCGCCGCCTACCAGTATCATCTCTGGCGCTGGGAGGCGGACACGGTCGTCGGAGCAGCTTTCGCCCGCGCCGGCATCGGACCCGACCCGATGCCGGCTGCGGGGGAGCAGGCAATCCGCCAGTACTTCAAGCTGACCAGCGAGATCGCCGCCGCGTCGAACACCCAGAAGCCCGACCTGAACCTCATTGACACGCTCACCCGTGAGCGGGCGAACTACACCAACGACGTCGAAGCAACGCTTGAGCAGTGGATCAATCAGGCGGTGACGAAAGAAGGGCTGCAGCGCGGGCTGCCGCTGTTCACCGGGATCAGGCAGACGTGGCCACCTGTCGATTTCGAGCTAACGACGCCGCCGCAGCTGCTGGTGCGTTCCCCGCGGGACAAGATCCAGCGTCTCGGAGATACGCTTTTGCGCAGCGGCCTGAGCTTGCGGCAGATCGAAGCGATAGAGAAGGAGGCCGACACGAAGCAGATCGTCTCGATCGTGGTGCCGCTGGGGGGGATCGCCGCCTACCCGGCGATCGTGGACGGGACGACTGACTACAACTCGATGCTCGATACCGCGGCCCATGAGTGGACACACCATTACCTCGCTTTCTATCCCCTCGGCCAGCAGTTCTTTCGCGGCGGCGACTACGAGACATTGAACGAGACGACCGCAAACATCGTGGGCCAGGAGATCGGGAACCTCGTGCGCAAGGCCCACCCGATGGCGTTCGCAGCGGGGCAGGATGGCAGCCCGCCGCCCGCGCCGGCACCCACGGTGGACTTCAGCACGGCAATGCATGACCTGCGGCTCAAGGTGGACGCTCTCCTCGCCGCCGGCAAGGTGACCGAAGCAGAGCAGGCCATGAACAACGAGCGCATCTACCTCGGCCAGCACGGGATCACGATCCGGGAGATCAACCAGGCCTATTTCGCCTTCTATGGCACCTACGCCAACACGCCAGCGTCATCGAACCCGGTGGGGCCGAAGGTCGAAGAAGTCTGGACGCTGACCCAGGACGTTGGAAAGTTCCTGAGAGCCATGCGCAACGTGAAGAGCGTGGCAGACCTCGACGCGACGATCGCGCGGCTCAAGGCAGCACAGTAGGCCGGTTGATGGCTCGTCAGTGGTCCGCGAGGCCGATGACGCGCGGTGCGTGGGCCACTGGATCGCGCACGGCAAGGTAGGCCCAAACACCTGTGACAGCGAGGACGATGCCGATGATCACGTAGGGAGCATTGATGCCAAAGATTCCGCCGGCAAGACCGCCGCTGAAGGGGCCGACGAGCAGTGCGAGCGATTGCATGCTTGCCGCCAGCCCGAAGGCGCTGCCCTGCTTGCCATCCGGCACAGCCGCCGCAATCAGCGCATTGAGGCCGGGGACCATCGCCCCCTGGAAGAGCCCGACGACGCCCATCAGCCCGAGGAACGCCATGAAGGTGCCGGTCAGGGCAACGGGCAGGTATAGCAGGCCGGAGGCGACCGCAGCGACACTTACGCAGAGGCGGTAACCGAAACGATCGCCGAGCGGGCCCAAAGAGAGAGCGGCGACCGTGCTGGTGAGCCCAATGACACCGAAAACGATGCCTGTCGCTGCTTCCGCATTCAGTCTGGCAGACCAGAAGCCGAGATTGAATGTGACGCGCACGGCGCCGCTCGAGTTCGCGAAATCGCTGAAGCTGTTGATATTCAGCGGGAGGACGGGGCGGACGAAGGTTGTTCCAAGCCAGAGGATGAACGTGAGAATAAGCATCACCACGATCTGACGCTCGGCCACGACCGCGCGGAGGTCGCCGATCACCCCCTGGCTGGCGCTCGCAGGGGTTGGAGCGGCGACCCCGGCGTCGGTGCCCTCCTTCACGAAAACGACGACGAGCACGACGGCGAGGCCGTAGAGAATGGCACAGAAAAGGAACGACTCGCGGATGCCGAGGTTCGCGGCGACGAATCCCCCGAGCACGGGGCCGAGCATGTTGGAACTGAACGCGGCGGTCTGCAGAGTCCCGAGCGCGCGGCCGACCTTCTCGCGGGGGGTGGTGGCGGCGACGAGCGCGGCCGCCGCACCCATCGTGCCAGCGAAGGCACCCATGAGAAAGCGGAGGGCGATGAGCTGCCAGACATTGATGACGATGCCCATGAGGCCAATGAGGATGCCCGCACCGAGGAGCGCCCGGAGAAACATGGGCCGGCGGCCGAAGCGGTCGGCGATCGCCCCCCAGAGCGGTGCTGTGAGTGTCAGCGAAAGACCGGTGGCGCCCTCCGAAAGGCCCGAATAGAACGAAACCTGGCCCGTGTCGCTGATACCAAGCTTCTGAATGTAGAAGGGCATGAAGGGAAAGACGAAGTTTGCGCCGACGAGGCCGACAAAGACGCCGACCCAGACGAAGAGGAGGTTGCGCCGCCACGAGACTGCGGGGTCCGGCCGAGGATCGCGCGGACGGGCCGCGGCGGAGGAAAGCGCCATCGAACCTCTTCCTTGAACATGGAGCACCCGCACCCCGGCGAGAGTGCGGCAATGAGGGAGTGCCCGGACCGGTCGAGCGAAGGCCGCTGGCTCAGGCGGCGGGCGGCCATGGCTGGGGACGGAGGAGTCGAACCCCCACATACGGAACCAGAATCCGCTGTCCTACCATTAGACGAGTCCCCAGCGTGGCGCCAAGGATACCACGCA
>Ga0307374_10004600_pt1 | contig 22885 bp, 27 predicted proteins | sample OX3MG_FD_202532 | JGI IMG/M metagenome (GOLD analysis project Ga0307374, IMG submission 202532) | Soil microbial communities from Risofladan, Vaasa, Finland - OX-3 | ecosystem: Environmental > Terrestrial > Soil > Coastal area > Acid sulfate soil | place: Finland: Risofladan, Vaasa | collected... | reverse complement strand
CAATTGCCTTGGCGCAGCAAGGTGGGATTGGCATTATCCACAAGACCATGCCCATTGAGCGGCAGGCTGCTGAGATTGACAAGGTGAAGCGCTCGGAAAGCGGCATGATTGTGGATCCGGTCACGATCAGTCCCAAAAGCAAAATCTCCGAGGCGCAGGGGATCATGAAAAAGTACAAAATCTCGGGCGTGCCGGTGGCGGAGAACGGCAAGCTGGTGGGCATTTTGACCAACCGCGATCTGCGGTTTGAGACGCGGTCCGACCTGCCGGTGGAAGCCGTGATGACGCGGGAGAACCTGATTACTGTGTCCGTGGGAACGACGCTGGAGGAAGCCGCGAAAATCCTCCACCGGCACCGCGTGGAAAAGTTGCCCGTGGTGGATGAGGAGTTCAAACTGAAGGGTCTCATCACCGTTAAGGACATCCAAAAGCGGATCAAATACCCCAGCGCCGCCAAAGACGCCCACGGCCGGTTGCGAGTGGGCGCGGCCATTGGGGCCACGGGTGACTACCTGGAACGCGCCCAGGAACTGGTGAAAGCGAAGGTGGACGTCCTGGTGGTGGATACCGCGCACGGGCATTCCTCGCGAGTGATGGAAGCCATCCGCGCCCTGCGCGAGCAGTTTTCCGGCGTGGATTTGGTGGCGGGTAACGTGGCCACTCACGAGGGCGCCTGCGATTTAATTGGGCTGGGCGTGGATGCCATCAAGGTGGGCATCGGCCCCGGCTCCATTTGCACCACGCGCATCGTCACCGGCGTGGGGGTGCCACAAGTCTCCGCCATAATGGATTGCGCGCGCGCCGCCACACCCCACGGCATCCCGGTGATCGCCGATGGCGGAATCAAGTTCTCCGGGGATATCACCAAAGCCATCGCGGCGGGCGCCAGCACGGTGATGATCGGCAGCCTGTTCGCGGGCACGGAGGAAAGCCCGGGTGAAAGCATCCTTTTCCAGGGTAGGAGTTTCAAGTCCTATCGCGGCATGGGGTCGCTTTCCGCCATGGCTGCGGGTTCCGGAGACCGCTACAGCCAGGAGGGTGAGATTTCCAAGCTGGTGGCCGAAGGCATTGAAGGCCGGGTTCCGTATAAGGGCCTGCTGGCTGATATGGTGACCCAACTGGTGGGCGGGTTGCGGTCCGGCATGGGCTATTGCGGATGTGGAAACATTGAGGAACTGCAAAAAAACGCCCGATTCATCCGTATCACAGCCGCCGGTCTTCGCGAAAGCCACGTTCACGACGTGATTATCACCAAGGAAGCTCCAAATTACCGGCTTGAATAACATTTCAGGGCAAGGACATCGCATTCCCGGGGCGCAGCGGCTTTTCCGCGTGATCTTCACGTGTTGCTGGGCGGGGCTCATCTTTTACCTCTCCACCGGAACTTTCGGGGGAAGATTTTCGGGTGTTGTTCTATCCACCATCCTCCATCTCCTTCGCATTCACGTCACTCCGCCCACTTTCGCACTGCTTCACCATTACTTTCGCAAGGCCGCGCACCTGACGGAGTATTGCATCTTTGGCTTGCTGATCTTTGCCAGCATCCAGGCTCGAGAGGACCTCTATTGGGACCCGCGCACGGCCCTGTGGTCCGTCATGCTGGCCGGAAGCTATTCCCTCACCGATGAGTTCCATCAAATCTTCGTGCCAGGTCGGGGACCGTCGCTGGTCGATTGCGGCATTGACACCACCGCGGCTCTCCTTGGAATGCTACTCATCTGGAGCGTGAGCAAGGTTCGCCAAATGTCCAGAGAAAGGCGCCAGGCTACGGTGTCTGCCGGCTAACCAGGCAACGCTAAGCACCTTTTTCACGATCTCTTGTATTTGCAATATCTTGCCGGACTTTTGCACCCCGTCTTCGTGGTAATCCCTCGGCATACAAAATATTCAAAGTATCGAAAGTCTCGTCCGGTTTGCTTTGTGTCATTCAAAAATGCCGATCCGTTATTTTCTATAACATGCCCGGTTCGCCCTTGCGTTTTAACATCTTTTTTGCCCTCTTTCAGTATGAACCCAACTCGGTTGGAATGATGCGGATACCTCGTAGGGTGACCTTGACGGCCGCACGCGGGCGGGCACCAGGCCCGCCCCTACAGGAAGTGGGAATCTCGGAGACTTTCATACCTTCGTCACCCCATTTGCCGTAACGGCCCAGAGGCTTGGCTCTGGGGGCAGTGTGGGCGTTTCCAGCACCGATTTAGCCTAACACTTCCGGATGAGACGGTTGAGACCCGTGCGACAATTGAGACCAATTCTTTTTGGGGCATTCTCAACTCCCGGCTTAGCCCTTAGGCAAGCAGACTTATACCGCCAACACTAATATATTTCGGGTGTATGAGATTGATGATTATGAAATATCAGATACTTGACAGGGTTGCGTATGTGATTTAGCATGTGCGCATCAATCAAAATGCAATTCCAGGCAATTCATCCGTTGAGGAGCAAGTCGGCCACGGTAACCTTGTCGTCCGCTGAGCCGTCGGCATAACAAAGGAACTAGCAGCAGCCGCTTCCAAGAGTCAACCCCATGGAAAGTTTGCGGGCCGAGAAAGCTTTTCGACCGGGACGAGCGGCGCCGTCCTAGATAAGCGGTGACCGCAGAGCGAGGTCACCTGCGGGTGGCGATGGCCGTGGGCCGGGCCGGATTAACGCATGTACGTTGTTTCTCCATCTGAGGCGGCACTTCTTGTCCAGCAGGGAATTCCGCAGGACAAAGCCGACCGTTTGGTGGAGGCGCTGAACGCAGTGCTCGAGCACCTGCCCAGGACCGCCCAAGATACGGCGTTCGAGCAGCTCATCGAAGAGTTGCCCAAGATGATCGAGAAGAAGCCCAAGGAAGAAAGGGCCCCAGGAGGATAGCCGACCCCCGCATGTTGATTGCTCAACGCTCACCAAGGCACGAACACTCTTTAGGATGAGGAGGAAAACCGTGAGCGACAAAGATGAAAAGAAGCCAGCGCAGGAGGCCGCCGCACCGCCTCCCAGCGCTGAAATCGGCGAACTGAAACGATGAATCACCCTCAGCAAATTCGCTCCGATTCTCACATTTGCCGCAAAAGAGGAGTTGAGCCATGGAAAAGAAATGGGCACCCAAGAAGCCGAAGTCATCGCCGCCTTTGACGCCGGACGACGTGCTCCGACTGGATAACGTGGTGAATCACAAGGCCCCGCCCAAGGCGTTACGTTCGCTGAAGTCCTCGAACAGTTTCACAATTCCGGGTGGCGCACGCGACTTTAAGCTGGAAACCGCCCTCCATAAGATTGATTTGGGAAAGGGAATGACAGCGTGGAACATCGACGGTGTAAAGAACATCATCCACGGCCTGCCGGGTAAGGAAGCCGGTCGGCTCTCGCGGGATGAAGTGAAAAAGACGAAAGGGGCCGGCCGGCCGGTCAAAGGGCACAGTCCCGAGTGGGCTGACCTGATTTATCACCCGAAGATGTCGCCCGGGATCATCCGCCCACCCCTGCGGCGACTTAATGGCAACCGGGTTCGGCCACACTACGTGTTTGGCAACGATGTCCGCCAGCCATTCTTCCCCTCGGGCTACCCCTGGCAGTGCATCGGGAGGGTATTCGCTTGGACTGATCCTTCCAACCCCAATTGGCAATGGTCGGGATCGGGTACGTTGGTGACCCACAACACGATATTGACGGCAGGACACGTGGCCCCCTGGGGAGCGGACCCGTGGATGGTGCTCTTTGTACCGGCGTACTTCAACGGCTCCTCAACACTGGGCTCCGGCGTGCTCTCGTACGTAGAGAGCTACTGGGGATACGACACGAACGACACGGTTTCGGCCTGGGACTATTGTGTGATGAAGCTGTACGATCCGTTGGGCGACTCGCTGGGCTGGTTTGGCAGCAAGACTTACGACGATGGCTGGAACGACGGCAACTACTGGAACCTCGTGGGGTACCCCGGCGCCGTGGCCAACGCCCAGCAGCCCTCGCGGCAAGGGGGTATCAGCTTCCACGACGACGACGAAGATGGCGACGCGATGGAATTGGAAACCGATAACGGGGACTCGTCGCCGGGCGACTCGGGTGGACCGTTCTTCGCGTGGTGGGCAGGTGAAAATTACCCAAGCATCGTGGGCGAGGTTTCGGGCCAGGAAGAAGAGTACCAGTTTCCGTTCTCTTCTGAAGACAACAACATCGCGGCTGCGGGCTCGCCGATGGTCGATCTGATCACTTGGGCGATCAACAACTGGCCGTAAACAAGCGCGAGCGCGGCGCGCAGAACCCGAGGCGGGAAAACCTTCGCCGTGCTTGTATCGAGCTGCTCGACCCAAACGGAGGCAGCCACTGAGTTCAATCAAAAAGCAAGGAGGATTCAAAGTATGCCTACAAAAGCTGACAATACCTCGAAAACGACGATAACCGTCGATGTGGCTTTTCGTGATTACCCGGTGGGAAAGGAGCTTCCTCACACCCGGGCCTACCTTTTCGATTCCGCCGGGCGCCTCGCAGAGTCCAAGCCGGTCCACAAGGAACCCGTGAAGTTTGAGGTCGCTGCCGGGCAACGCTATCAGGTGAAAGTAGGACCCGACTTGCTGCACAACAAGAAAGAGCATCCCGCGGATCTGGTGGGGCAGTTAACCAGAGCAAAGGCCCTCACCCAAGATTATGTTCCTGCCCTAGGCGTGGATAAGCTTTCCTTTGCAGCCTTTCCCACGATCTACGGTTGCTGGTTTGAAACCTGCATCTTCGTGCATGGCACAGTTCGCAAGCTGCTAAACCCGGGGAGCAATCAGCCACTTTATGCACCGATTTGCACGGGGACGGTGCAGATCTTTCAGGTCGACCTCGAGTGTACGCTGGATACCCTGGCGCCCGTCTACCTCCTCACCCTGCGAGACAGCTTGGTAGGCCGGCTGACCGGCTCGGCGGAACAGAGTCGCGTCAGCTTGAGCGCGGCCACCAGCCGGAGCACCGCTGCGAGCCTGGCCACCATCGCCTCCTCCAGCGCTACATCGCGCGCTTTCAGCACGACGAGTTCACTCTCCGAGGTGGCAACCACACTGTCGGTACTGGAAGGTGGCGCCCTCAAGCAGTACATCGTTGCCAACAAGGCAATCCTCTACGACTTCTGGTGCGAGCTGATTCCTGACTCGGCCTTCTGCTGGCAAGAGCTTACGGAGGTCTTGATTCAGTCGGACGGCTCCTTCTCTGCTGAGATTTGTTTCTGGTGCCCCGAGGACTTTCCAGACCTCTATTTTGAGGTCATTCAAAACCTTTACGGTACCGAGGTGGAAATCTCTGACCCGCAGATCGCCTGCAGCACTTACTACAATTACGACGGCAGCCAATCGGTCGACATCGTCGTTGATGATCCGGACGCCGTCTCCTGCCCGCCCGTAAATCCCGGCCCCAACTACTTGTACGTGTGGCCGAATTATATCGGCTGGGAAGACCTTTGGTACGTGCAGGGGCTCACCAACGGAGTAGGCCCGGGCCTTGGCCTTCTGCCCGGCAAGACCCCGTGGGGCGGAACCCTTCAGCTTAAGGTGCAATTCCATCCAGACCTGCCGACGACGCCGACGCCTGGGACGCCTGGGATCAGCTACTATCGCTGGTCTTACCAGTTTCAGGGCGACCCCAGTTTTACGCAGATCAACGCCCCAAGCACCATCAGGTACCAGACCGTCACCTACGTGCCGCCCTCGACCGTCATCATTGTGAACACCCCGGTGACGTTTACACCTCAAACCCTAGGCGGGAACAGCAATTTATTTGCAATACCGCAACACGGGTTTGATTGGATTGATTTCCCCTACGGGAATTTCGACAGCACCGAAGGCACAACTCCGCGCAGGAGCGGATTGTGCACGTTACGGCTGGAGATGTTCGACAACGCTGGAAACCCCGTCGCCAGCGACAACCTCGGGGGCCCTTCCACGTTTGCTTATCTCCTGGCCGATCAGAGCGTGCCGCTCGGAACCTATACCAACGTCGGCGCCTACAATATCGACGCGAGCGGTAATCTGATTTTCCAGATCCTGGTGGACAATAACGATACGGTTGCCCAGGTTACGAAGGTGTCCACGCCGCTAGACTCGACGGACACCGATCCGTGCGGTATTCTCCACTACACGAATTCGACCGACACCGTTACGATCTACTACGTTGCATTCCATCCCAACAACTTCCTCGATTGGAGCCTGGGTGTTTCACTGGGAATCAAAGGCCAGGTGGCCGGACTCGCCGGTATACATGGTCTTACCGACACCAGCGCAGGCGCACCCTCACCGGGTTCGCCCGCCACGTTTGTGAACTCGGCCGGCACTCTGCTCGGAACCTGCACGGAAGGCGCATTTGCGGTTCTGGTGTACTGTGCCGCGCGCGCTGTAGACGGCTACAGCCGCCAGTCGCAGTACGACCGCCAGTTCAACGCAGGCTTCGCCTTGATCGAGCCGTGTCCGCCGTGTCCGCCATTTCCGCCATTAATAAAATGAGGCGGCAGGGGCCGCCGGTAGAGGTTCACCGGCGGCCCTCTCCAGCCCGTCGCGGGTCACGCGCCGCTCACACCGTCGCCATGCTTTGAGCGCTGAATGACAGTGGGCGCGGCTCGCTGAACATCTTATGAACTTAGAAAGGAGTTGAACTCATGGCGGGAACTTGGCGACCTTTAGTTCATCAACCGCCGTTTCAAGCGAGCACCATGCTGCTGCTGACCGACGGTACGGTGATGTGTCAACAATACTGTAGCAATAATTGGTGGAAGCTTACCCCGGACTCGACAGGCGATTATACACAGGGCGCGTGGACGCCGCTTGCGCCGAGCCCCAACGCTCCCATGTATTATGCTTCCGCCGTGCTCCAGGACGGACGCGTGTTCGTCGCCGGCGGGGAGTACAACAACTGCCTTTCCGCTAATCTTCTCACCGCCCAAATTTACGACCCCATCTTTAATACGTGGACGCCTATTTCTCCACCGTCTGGTTGGGCCAAGATTGGAGACGCTCCCTGCTGTGTCCTGCCGGACGGCAGATTGCTGCTGGGCTCAATCGGAACGACTGACACGGCGATTTACGATCCGGCTGCAAACACCTGGACGGCGACGGGAAGCAAGGATGATCCCAGCGAAGAAGAGACTTGGACGCTTCTTCCCGATGAGACAATTCTTTCCGTAGAATGCACCAACATTGGCAATGCCGAAAAGTACGTGGCGCCTGGCGAGAAGTGGGTGAGCGCAGGGTCAACGCCTGTGAGCCTGGTGCAAGCGAGTTCGCAGGAGATCGGCCCCGCCATCCTGCTGCCGGACGGGCGGGTGTTCGCGATCGGCGCCACCGGTCACACGGCTTTCTACACGCCGCCGCCGCTCGCTGACGAACCCGGGTCCTGGTTAGCAGGGCCGGACTTCCCCAACCTGTGGCTGGCTAAAGATGCGCCCGCCTGCCTTCTGCCCAACGGTAACGTTCTCTGCGTAGCCGGTCCTATCCCGGCGGATGGCAATGGTTACGCCAAACCCACGCACTTCTTCGAATTCGACGGAACGAATCTGAACGCCGTGCCGGATTCGGCCAACAACGCCGACTACACCTACAACGGACGTATGCTTTTGTTGCCAACCGGGCAGGTGCTCTTCTCCAACGCCTCGACTGATATTGAGGTGTACACTCCCGATGGCGCACCGGACCCGGCTTGGAAGCCTGTGATCACGGCTTTCCCGGCCGAGTTGCACGTAGCACAAACCTACACGCTGCAAGGCCGCCAGATTAATGGGCTCTCACAGGCTAACAGCTACGGCGACGACGCCACCATGGCGACGAACTACCCCATTGTCCGTCTTCAAGGCGACGGCAAGGTTTTTTATTGCCGCACGTTCGGTCACAGCACGATGGGAGTGGCGACCGGCCTCTCGGTACAATCGACGAGTTTCAAGGTGCCGTGCGGAGTCCCTGATGGCCTTTACAGCTTGTGCGTGGTCGCCAACGGCATCTCCTCAGACTGTGTCGCCGTCATCGTGGGCGCTTTTCACTTGAACATCCCCATCAACGAGGCCTTGGTCAACCAATTGATCGGCAGCCTCGCCGACGGGCCGCTCTGGGTGCTGACGCCTCACGGACCGGTGCCGGTTGATCCCTGGGGACCTAAAATCGCCGCCGAGGCGAAGGAAGCGTTCCACCAGATCATCCGCGGCATTAAGACCCTGCGCGATCTGGGGCGCGAAGTCGACAGAATGCAACTCGGGGCCGCGGCGGCGGAAAAGGCCCCCGGCCCACCCTCCGGGGAGCGCCGCCGCAAACTCCCATCCGAGAAAGGTGAAAGCAAGAGCAATCCGCAGAGTCAGAAGAAACGCGAGACGTAATCACCTGCCGCCTGCAGGTGCGGTTTCCGGAGAACCCAGTCCAACCCGGTGGCGAGCGGCAGGAGTTCGATCGATGACAGGGGTGATTGAAGGGAACTTCTGGATACGATTTGTTCTGGCCGTCCTCGCCACTTGGCGGGTGAGCCACCTGCTGGCGAGCGAGGATGGCCCGGCAGACTTCATTGTCAGATTTCGTGCCCGTTTGGGCCACGGGCTGGCTGGTAAGCTGATGGATTGCTTCAACTGTCTCAGCCTGTGGATCGCGGCTCCGGCCGCGCTCTTTGTTTCCCGCAAGCCGCTCGACTGGCTGCTCACTTGGCTGGCGCTCTCCGGCGCGGCTTGTCTGCTGGACCGCCTGGGCCAGGAACCTGTCGTTATTCAAGCCGTTTCGCAACCCCGAGAAGGAGACGTTAACGATGTGCTGCGGTCAGAAACGAACGGCACTGAGGAGCACGACATCGACGGCGACAGCGTCACCCACAACGCCAACAGTCCGGCAAAACGTGCCTAACATTCCCCGTGCGCTGCAACAAACCATTGCGCCAGCTCAGCCGTCAAGTTCTTCGGTGGCTCTCCGCTACCTGGAATATTCGCCGATCCAGGTGCGCGGGCCGGTGACGGGCCGCCAGTATGAGTTCTCATCGTCCAACTCCGTGCGGGCAGTTGACCCGAGAGATGCGGCGTTGCTGCTGCGGACGCGCTTCTTTCACAAAGCTTGATGAGCAAATTGGCGCCGGGATTTCTCCGTCTTATGGGCCGGGTTGGAATCGGCTGGAAGCGGGAAGAGCTGCCGATCATCACGGCTCGGTCCGGAAATTGAAACGAGGATCATCTGGATGGGCGCTCTGGACCTGGTCCGGCTACGGCCCTTGATGGCGAAGACGCAAGGACGCCGGGAATTCGTCGTGGCGTTGATTGACGGCCCCGTCGCATTGGACCACCCTGATCTCGCCAAAGATAGAATCCGCGCGGTTCCCGGAAAGCAAGCCGCCGCCTGCGATATCGATAGGTGTCGAAAAAAAGTGCTTGACACGGCATCGCCGTTTCAGAGATGGCTACCGCTTTTGCCGGTCGTGGTTCACTGCACCGTCAAGGTCAGGTTCGTGTTGTGGACGAGCGACCCCGCCGTTCCGGTCACGGTGATGGTATAGGAACCCGCTGGAGTCCCCGGCGGGGTAATGCCTCCACCACCAGAAGAGCCGCCGCCGCAAGATGCCAGCAATCCTGCAAGAATCACGCTCGCCAGCAGAGCGTTCACCGCCAGCCCAAGCTCGCAGCCTTTCCTGCGGCGGGCCGGCTCAACCCACCCAAACCAGCACCGGTCGCCGAGAATAATGCACACCAGTTCCCTTGGTAGCGCGTCTCACATTCGATGGGACGCTCCGGGGCTTCCATGGCGTTACTCCAGCACGTGGAACGTGTACATCTTCCCCAACTGCGAAGATGCGCTGCTTTGAGCGATCATGCCAGGTGGAAGAAAGCCGTATTCCCCAGCCGGGACATTGGTGAGATCCACCACAAAAGTTCGCGGGGCAATCTGTTTCCCTTGGAAGGGTACCGAGTCCCGCGTCGATCCTCCCGACACGTGGAACACGCCACCCGTCACGGTGCGGAACTCCTGGTCTCCCTTGTGCTCCCGCAGATGGATAAGATGATACCGGAAGCGTGGGTGCGCCCCAGGCAACGAGCGGCATTTTGCCTGTCGATCACATCTTGTTGCCCGCAGAGGAAGGGACACGAATTTGAAAGCAAAAAGCCGCAGGATTTCGAAAGACACGAAACTCTGCGCTACCCGCTGGCGTGCCTGACGGTCCAGGCGGAGGACTGGAGCCGCCCCCGCCCCCGCGAGGCGGGTGTAACCCCCGTCAGGATAGAGCCTATTTGTTGGGCGCCGAGGCGCCGGGGCCGGGGACGTGGATTTCCCGGTCGCCATCAACGTAGGCATCCATACGGGTACCCTTCGCAACCTTGATTTTCTTGCCGTGTTTGAAAGCGCCATATATGCCCAGCATGCTGTACTTGTTTGGGTTTCCAGAGCTTGAGCTTGCACGAAGCCGGACGTTCGTCCCGTCCACGGCCTTAATATAATCGAGGGAGTAATTGATCCCGCCGCTCTTTCCAAAGTGCCCATTTTTCTCGGCGGTTATGACATGCCCGACTCCTGCTGCTCCTTTGGCGATCACCACCACGTCGCCAACTTTGACGTCCTCGGCCGCCTCGAAGTGCACGGGGTCGTTGGCGTGGCTAGTGTTCGAGCCGAGTGAATCCGTCAAGACCACGTGTATGATGGTCCCGTCTTGTATCGTAAGGGCCTTCTCGGGTGCGGTCTGTCCCATCGAAATGGAAGAAACCAGTCCACACGTCGCGAGTAAAAACGTACCGATCAGGATGTAATATCCTTTTGAGTGAACTAACATGGTCACAACCTCCTCTTTGAACTGCAGCCGTAATCTGCCGAGCCAGATTCCGTCGGGAGCTCGGCCGAAGTTCGCTACTTGGTATCCTTGCCCTGGTTGAAGCCGACAACCCTGGCCTTCAGATTCTTCAGCACATCTGATCGCCGATTCTGTCCTTTCGTTGCTCACCACTGGCCGACAAAAGCCCACGGCACCAAAACCGCGCCGTGGCCGCCCGCTCGTGCGCCCCAGGCCTTCCGCCACTCCAGTTGCAATCGCACAAAGCCCAGACCGTTCCCGTAAGAGACCGGCATCACTGCGTCGCGTAGAACGTAACAAACGGAGTCAGGTCGACTTGTCCTTGCCCGCCTCCCGACAATTGCGAAGCGCTCGCAACACCAACCAGATCAACCTTTGCAACCCAAGCTGCGTCGGCCCGTACCAGGAATCCGTATGCCTTTCCGTCCACCACGCTCGTAAAAACTGCGATGCCGTGAGGGTCTGTGGCGTTCTGCCATCCGCTTCCGTCAGGAGCCGAGGGCACATGCCCCCAATTGAAGATGGTCGGCGTCGGCGGGACGCCAGAGCCGGAAGCAGCCGGAAGGGTTTCGACACCCGCACAATCGTCGTAATACTCAGTGCCGAGAAACAGCAAGTGGGTCGAACTCTCCACGGAGATCATCGTCCACTCGTTGTACGAGCCGCAGTTTGGTGAGCTTGTCGAAAACAGAGTACTCGGGGCTGAGAAAGTCGGCGGTGAGGCAGAAGAGTCAAACGTGGCGGCGTTTAGATTAATCAGAAGCTGGCTGCCGTTATCCTCATCAGCAACAACGGCAACCCCTGTGGTAAGATCAACAGCCGCAGCGTCTGGCCGGGACCAGTTCACGCCATTGGAACTAAGGTTGAAGACGGCGTTGTTGCTGAAGTTGACGGCCTGCACTCCCGGAGTCACTCCAAATCCAAACTCGTCGTAAAAGGGGCTCAGGGCGATCTCCTGGTTCGGGCTGTAGCCGAAGTTTTCTGCCGTCTGCGCTGCAACGAATGGCGAAAAGGTAAGTGCCGACAGGTCCAGAATGAGATAGCCCTGCGCGGTATCCAGGATGGCCTGATTCCGCGCGGGATCGATCTGAATGCCACAAATCATGCAACTGCCGCCGCTGAAACTGAAGCTTTGGGTGACTGGTGTCGTGAGGGTATCAACCAACTGGTCCGAAAAGGCGTCAATAATTTGGAGGTCGGGCGAAGTATAGCTGCCCACTACCACTTCAAGCGTAGTTGGGTTCGCCGCCGTGGCGTTCGGGCTATAGCCGGGGGGCATTTGAATGGTCGTCAGGACCGCGTTTGAGGCCGGGCTTGCATCAACGTTGACGACGGAGATCAGGCCTGGATTAGGCACTGGAATATACGCTTTATCCACCGTCTGACCGCCGACTTGGCCGGTAATGATGGCCATTGAACCCGAGCTGCCGCCAGTGGAGTTGACCAGTGTCACCCCTTCCTGCGCAACCGCCTGGCTGTCGGCAGTACTGGTCGCATCGATAGTCACCTCCGGTAGAAAGGGCATGGTTGTCGGAGCTGTGTAAAGTCCCGTGTTGGTGATAGAGCCTCCCATAGCACCTTGCACGACGGACCAAGTTACGCTTGTGTCGGACGGGCCAGCGACAGTTGCGGTGAACTGCTGCGTCCCTCCCAGAGGTACCACGGCCCGTGGTGGACTTACCGTGACCTGGGTGCCGGGTCCGGTTCCGAGTCCAAAGCTTGCAGCATTAATGGCAAGACATCCTACAGTAACGATATCCATTGGATTAGGAAGATCAGTGACGAGCTCTAGGCCAGCAAGGACGGCAAGGCTCTTCGTGAGCAATCCGGCCCACGTCCCGCCGTACTTTCTGGCAAACTCGGCTGCCACAAACCGAAGGCAGGGTAGCCCGAAATAAGAAAGCCCCCCTACGCATAGCCCAGAACCTCGCTAACGGTATTGCACGCTGAACTTTCTGTATGCACTTCAGCATATAGGAGTCCGCTTGCATTAAATTTCGTCTGGCAAGCGCTGCTTGGCAACTGATTAAGACCCACGTTGCTCAAGCAATTGCTGGGGGGGCCAAACGAGCTTGTGGATCCCGCGTTTCCAGAGATGCCGTACACCATCGGTCCGAACATTGGCGTCGAACCCGATGAGAGCGGCGCACTGTTGGATTGTGAGCTAAAGGCCTTCCTTGCGATTGCCGGGCCTGAAGGCGCGGAAGGCGAGGACACGAATCCAATATTGACCACTGCGGTTTGGGCACCGGTCGCGGCGGTCACGGCTACGGCCTGCCCTGTGTTTGTCCCCGGGGGAGAAATGGTCGCCAGAAATGTCCCGGACGAGTCCGTCTGGCCTTGGGCCAAATCGAGCGCGCCATCGGTGGACGTCAGGGTTATTGGCAGGTTCGCAATCGAATTTCCGCTCGCATCCGCCGCTGCAACAACGACTTGCCACGGACCATCTGTCGGCCCCCCATTCTGTGGCGTGGCGAGGATTACCAGCGAAGCGACGGCAGTCACTGCCAATGAGGCCGAGGTGGAGGTCCCTCCGCCTGGGCCGGGCGTCGTAACAGCGATCTGATCTGTGGCAGCGCTGGCCAGGCTCGCCGTGGGAAGGGTTGCGGTGAGCTGCGTTGCTGAGACAAAGGTAGTTATCAGCGGCAAGCGGTTTAAATCGACCACGGAGGTTGAGACGAACCCATTGCCGTTAATCGTTACGGCCGTATCCGGCGCACCCGCCGCAATGACTGCAGGCGAAATCGAGGACAGTGCCGGCGCCGGGTTATCGACCGTGAAGGTGGCCGGGACGGAACCTCCACCGCCGGGTGGCGGATTCGTCACTACCACCGGATAGGTTCCCACCGTGGCTTGATCACTCGTGCTGAGCTGGATGGTCAACTGTCCTGAGCTAACGAACGTGGCCGCGTGCGCAACCCCGTTATAGGCCACAGTGGATGAGCGCAGAAAACCGGACCCATTGATAGTCATTGTCTGCACTGCCGCCCCTACCGTCACAGACGAAGGGGACAAGCTGGTGACGCTCGGAACAGGGTGCGGCGGCGGGGCGGGCGGGCTGCCCGACCCCCCCCCCCACCTGCCAACTCAAGACAAAGACAAACAATAGCGCAATGCCCGCTTTGTTCCAAAACGCATTCCGGTTTTTCATGACTCCCCCTTTGTCGCCTGGAATTCGGTTGCCACAGGACTGATAGAACGCATGGCACCGACGGATGCTAACGCTAGAAGTGAGGCGCACGCGGCAATGCCGCATAGTTGCCTCCCTGCCAAGCCATCTTTCTCACAGTGATTTCAGAATCTCCGCTTTCTTCGCGTCGTAATCCTTGCGCGTGATCAGCCCCTTTTTAAGAAGTTCGTCGAGTTGCTCAAGCCGTTGCTCCACCGACATTGCGGGCAGAGCTTGCCCGGCTGCCGGTCGTCAGAAATGCCCGCGATGCGCTACGCGCTGCCTTCGAGAAATTCACTGTCATCAAGCCGAGCGCCAGTACCGAAAGAGGATTGAAGTCAAGGGCTTCGCGCACCCTGCCATGGACCATGAAGCAGATTGCTCGAGTCAGGCCGCAACCTGGACACCGTCTGTGGAGGAGCGCCTTCCAGATACAAAGATTTGGTCCCTCCTGACAATATGGGTAGTAGAACCAAGCTACCAGGAGAACACTGGGGAGTAGCCATACGTCGAAATTGTCCAAAACGAAATTGAGATACCAACGGACTCTGCTCTGCATCGCCGCGCGTATAGTTAGCCTGCCCTCAGATCCTTCGAAGCTCTCTGCCCAATTCATCTTTCATCCGGCCTTGGAGGAGTAAGACAATATCGAAAATCCACCAAATGAAAAACCCGCCCACCGTGAGAAGCTTGATAATCCCCAAGCCTACGCGCCCAACATAAAACCGGTCTGCACCAAAGAGCCCCAGGCAAATGGACAAGATGAGAGCGGTGCCCCATTTCCTCTTGCTCGCCGCGCGCTCTTGACGTAGCGAACCAATCCAATCGCTGTTGGGGCCCATCGACATTGGGAATCCCTTAAGGAAGTGCTGCGAAGAAACTCTCAACCAGCTTCGCGGCTTGCGGCGCATAACTGACTACTACCTCGCAACCAGTGCCCTTTGGTGTTGTGGTGACGACCACATTTTGGAGACGGCGCATCTTCCTAATTACGAGAAGGTAGTAAATAACACCCGGTACGACAAAACACAGAGTCAATAGGATCGCCAGCAAAAGCTGAGCCCATGGAATTTTGGGGACCCCGACAAAAGTGGCGATCCTGTTAGTTTGTGACTGTGCGCGCCAGCTCTCATTCGTGAAGAATTGAACGGCTCGAACTAATACTTCCTCGGGTGGGAGGTTTGTATTTTTCGTAGCAACCAAGTCTGCCATCTCGTACTCCTTTTTTCAGTACGCGAGGACTGTGAATAACCGCGCGTAAGGAGAATCTGTTGTCTCTTGTCACGTCAACGCCTGCCCTTCACTGCACGTCAGATACCTTCCCATCCGTGAAAATGACCTTCATGTCCTTGTAGATGAAAATCTTCTTTGGCCCCAGGTCCACAACTCTGTCCGGCTGGCCCAAGATTGCCTGCACTTGCTCGATGGTCTGGCCGAGCGAGATCGTCTTGGTGTTTTGCGCCGCAGCCTGGGCTTGGGTCGCAATCACCTGCGAAATGAGGGATTCGATTTTCGCTGGGTCCGCCGTGGGCAGGTAGTCGCTTTCGAACTTGAAACTCAAAGCGGCTTTATAGCGTCCCTGCCTCGTCGAGCCCTTAACGATGACAGGAAACATATCGCAGGACAACAACTCGAGCATCACGTAGTCATTTCCGATCTTGGTCCCGGTGACGTAAACTCGCTCGCCTGGCTCAAAGACGCGGGTATTTACTTTGTTGAATAGGGCTGCAACGGCGCCGCCCTGTTCGCCCACTTGAACTTTCCGAACGTAGGTCACGGAATAACGAAGGTCTAACGACGGGTCAGCGGCAATTCCAGGCTTCTGAATCACCAGGACGACTCCCTCCCGGGTAATCCGATCGGGCGAGAACCCAGCCCGGCGCGATAATGGATAGCTCTTTTCGAGTGCATCCTTTAATGAACCCTTCCAGTCCGTAGCATGCACGCCTAAACCGAATCCCGCACTTGATCCCGCCAGAATCAGCAGCACAAGAGAGAGCACACGCTTGATAGCTTCCGTGTAATGAGAGTCATGTCTTTGCATATCGGTGTTAGTGCCTCCTTTGATAAGCGCCATGGGCTGGAGTCAACGCCGGCGGCTCTTGGCGCGTTTGGGCGGGGCCAAACATCTGTGGCTGTTGAACGCTGGCGCCGGTTGCCAATTGGATCCCACTGAAGCTGGCAACTCTCTGGCCTTGGCAAGAAAAGGTGACAAAAGGAAGGAAGAAACAGATCACCGCGAGCCCGTAAGTTACGGGTGATAGCTTGCTCAGACTCTCCCCCATGAACGAGCGCCCCCCGGCGCATTCGCGGACCAGGAAAACGATCACAACAAACTTGGCCTTGTCCGGTAGGCGGGCATTATAACATAACTCAGGTTGCATCAGGAAAAAATGTATAGTTATTTTGTGAGGCGGGATTTCGCTGCGAGGTCCATCGGCGTGGTTGAGGTTGTGGGAATGTCGCTGGAGCGCCGGTTTTTGCAGAGCATTGGCCGCTCCATTCTCTCGGAGATCACCCGCTATCCGCCATCAAACGATTGCTGACATAATGGTACTTATAATATAAGTACACATGACTTCGGGGAGGCATTTTTCATGGGGAGGTCGCTGGCAATAGGCCGTGGCCGGAACTGAACTGCGCAAAGCCTTGCCGCAGATCAGAGCACGGCTCAAAGCCGCGGCGGGCTAGACCAAAGACTGGCGCCTTCCTTCGACCAAAGAACGGTAAGGCGCCAATAAGGGGAAGCCGTGCCGTGCCGGCGATGGCCCATTCACCCGTTTGGGCTGCGGCTGCGCCCGATGAACGCGGAGGGTAGAAGGTACAGGCCTGAAATCCCTGGCCGGCGCAACGCGCCAAAGGGAAGAGTCGGAGCGTGAAATTCCGGTCCGGGAGCCTCTTTTTACTTTCTGTCTTCTTTATTTTTGCCTTTGGGCAGAGTAGCTTGTTCTTTGGCGGTGCGTTCCTCAGCTTCCTCGGAGGCCTTTTTGCGGCGTTCGGCGCGCTGGGCGCGAGCTTCAGCCCGCTGTTGCAAAACTTCGGTGCCCACCAGTTCCAAGACCGCCATATCCGCGCCATCCCCCTTGCGCCAACCCGTCTTCACCATGCGGGTGTAGCCACCGCTGCGCGTGGCGAAGCGCTTGGCAATGTCCTCAAAGAGCTTCTGGACGGCAGGGGCCACCATGCAGTAGCTGGCGGCAAGGCGGCGGGAGTGCAAGTCTCCACGCTTACCCAGGGTGATCATTTCCTCGGCGATTCCCTTCGCGGCCTTGGCCTTGGCCACAGTCGTTTCGATGCGCTCCTCAAGAATCAGCGAAGTGACCAGGTTGCGGAGCAGGGCGCGGCGGTGCGAAGTGTTGCGGCTCAGTTTTCTGCCGTAATTTCGGTGGCGCATTCGGTTTCTCTTTCTTAAATCTGCTGGGGTTGAGGCTCAGGGCCCAGCATGATGGGATTGCCCTTCTCATCGAACTTCATGCCCAAGCTCAGCCCCATCATGGATAAGATTTCCTTGATCTCATTGAGCGATTTGCGGCCGAAGTTTTTGGTCTTCAGCATTTCCGGCTCGGTCTTCTGAACCAATTCCCGGATGCTGGTGATGTTGGCGTTCTTCAAGCAATTGTAGGAGCGCACGGAAAGCTCCAGCTCTTCCACCGAGCGGTCCAGATTCTCATTGCGGAACGAGCCGGCCTGCTCCGGACTCGAAGACTCCACTTCCGTGGGTTCCTCAAAATTGATGAAGATGTTCATGTGGTCCTTCAGCAGCTTGGCGGCCAGGCCGATCGAGTCCTGGGGAGAAATGGCGCCGTTGGTCCAGACATCGAGGTTGAGTTTGTCATAATCGGTCATCTGCCCGAGGCGCGCCGCTTCCACGGTGAAATTGACCTTGCGAATCGGAGAATGGACTGAATCGACGGGGATGTAGCCCACGGGGAGGTCCTCATCAAAGTTCTTCTCCGCGGAAACATAACCCCGGCCCAGCTCCACCCGCATTTCAATGTGCAGGCTGCCGCCTTCGCTGACCGTGGCGATGTGAACGTCCTTGTCGAGAATATCGACGTCCGGATCTTCCTGAATCATGGCGGAAGTCACTTCGCCGGGTTGGCCGATGTGAAGGCAAAGCGTCTTCGAGTCATCCACGTTCACTTTCAGCGGAATTTGCTTGAGGTTCAGGATGATGTCCGTCGCATCCTCCACCACACCGGCGATGGAGGAGAACTCATGCATCACACCCTCAATTCGGACCGCCGTGATGGCCGCGCCTTCAACCGATGAGAGCAGCACGCGGCGCAGCGCGTTTCCGACAGTGGTTCCGAATCCTCTTTCAAAAGGCTGCGCATAGAAATGACCGTACTTGTCGGTCAGAGTCTCCATATCACAAACCATGTGCTTCGGTTTTTGAAAACCTCTCCAGAGCATTTTTTCCCTTCCTCCCTAGATGGGTTGAGCCCCCGAGCTCAGCCACAATAAGTCTGTCGCGCCGACCGTGCCGTCTTACTTCGAGTAAAGCTCAACGATCATCTGCTCCTGAATCGGGAAATTCACGTCCTCACGCCGGGGCATGGAAATCACCCGCCCGGTCATGGTCTCGCGGTCAAATGCGAGCCAGGACGGAATCCCACGGCCGCCGGAAAGGTCGAGCGCGCGCTGAATGGTGGAACTTTGGCGGCTCTTCTCTTTGACGGCAATTTCCTGCCCGAGGTTGACTTGGAACGACGGAATGTTGACTTTGCGTCCTGCCACCAGAAGGTGTCCATGCCGCACCAACTGGCGAGCCTCCGCCCGCGAGGTGGCTAGGCCCATGCGCAAGACAACGTTATCCAGCCGGCGTTCCAGCATAAAGAGAAGGTTTTCACCGGTGATCCCCTGGGTGGCGGCAGCCTTTTCAAAATAGGAGCGGAACTGGTTTTCCAGAATGCCGTAGAAGCGGCGCACTTTCTGTTTCTCGCGGAGTTGGAGCCCGTACCCCACCACCTTGGCGCGGCGGGACTTGCCATGCTGTCCCGGAGCAAAGTTGCGCTTTTCAATGGCGCATTTGTCGGTCAGGCAGCGTTGCCCTTTCAGGAACAGCTTCATCCCTTCCCGACGGCAAAGCCGGCAGACTGCATCACAATATCTGGCCAAAACATCCTCCTCGCGCTACCCCTAACGGAACCCGTGGGATGGACCGTTCAACGGTTTCAGATTCCGATTTAAATTCCGAAATTACCAAGCCCAGACTCCCGAAACACCACCGCTAGGCAGGCCGTTCCCGGCAAGCCAAAAACTACACCCGGCGCCTTTTCGGGGGCTTGCAGCCGTTATGCGGGATGGGCGTCGCATCCTTGATGATTCTCACCTCGAGCCCGGCGGTGGCCAATGCGCGGATGGCCGACTCGCGGCCGGCGCCCGGTCCCTTGACCCGGACTTCCACAGTGCGCATCCCGTGGTCCCGCGCCGCGCCCGCGGCGCGCAATGCCGCTTGCTGGGCGGCGAAAGGCGTCCCTTTCCGCGAACCCTTGAACCCCAGCGATCCGGAACTGGACCAGCAAACCAGCTTGCCTTCGTTATCCGTGATGCTGATCAAGGTGTTGTTGAAGGTGGCCTGAATGTGAGCGACACCGACAGGAACGACACGCCGTTCCTTCTTCTTGAACACCTTCTTTTTTCCAGCCTTGGTGGGCGCTTTTGCCATAGGACCTTCCAGACTCCTGAGCTTGGGGCGCGCACCGCCGAGCCGCTTCCCCGGATACTTTTATGTCTTTCCGGCGGCTTTCTTCTTGTTGGTCACCGTGCCCTTGCGCGGCCCTTTCCGGGTGCGCGCATTGGTATGGGTCCGCTGTCCTCGCACCGGCAGGTTGCGGCGGTGGCGCAAACCCCGGTAGGATCCGATTTCAATGAGGCGGCGGATGCCCAGGGCAGTCTCTTTGCGCAGGTCACCCTCCACGTTCCCTTCGTCTTCAATGATCTGGCGGATGCGGGCGACTTCCTCTTCCGTCAAATCCTTTACTTTTTTCTCTGCGTTGACGTTGGCGCGATAAAGAATGGAGAGGGACCGTGCACGGCCGATGCCGTAAATATAGGTCAAACCGATCTCCGCGCGCTTGGTCTGGGGCAGGTCAATGCCCGCGATTCGAGCCATTCCAAACCTCCAACCTTTTCTAAAATTCAGCACCGCCGGGCGCCTCACAGGGTTTGCAGGCGCTTCGAGGACGGACGGACTCCATTACCCTTGCCGTTGCTTGTGCTTGGGGTTTTCACAGATGACGCGGACGATTCCGGCCCGCTTCACAATCTTGCACTTGGGACAAATCTTCTTAACCGATGATCGGACTTTCATCTTCAACGTCTCCGCCGGATGCGCCGTGTCCAGTATTCCAATTTTGAACTCGCGGTGTGGGCCGGGTCTGGCGCTTCGACCCCGGCCCACTGCCAAGAATCACTTGTAGCGATAAACGATGCGGCCCCGGGTCAAATCGTAGGGCGAAAGCTCCACGGCCACCTTGTCGCCCGGGAGGATACGGATAAAGTTCTTCCGCATCTTTCCGGAGATGTGCGCAAGGACCTGGTGCTTGTTGTCCAACTCTACCCGGAACATCGCATTGGGCAAGGGTTCGACAACCGTCGCGATAACTTCAATAGCCTCTTCCTTCGCCATAAATTCCAAACTGGAGCTGGCTCCAGCTCTCCCGAACCGCTCAAATACGAGTGAGGACGTCCGGTCCATTCTTGGTGATGGCCACCATGTGCTCAAAGTGGGCCGAATGCCCGCCATCGGCCGTCACTGCCGTCCAGTTGTCCTTGAGAATCCGCACGGCGCTACCCGCTGAGTTGATCATCGTCTCAAGGGCCAGGACCATCCCCTCCTTCAGCGGCGGTCCTTGCCCCGCCTCGCCGAAGTTCGGTACCTGCGGTTCCTCATGGAGACTCCGCCCGATGCCGTGCCCCGTGAACTCCCGCACCACCGAGTACCCGTTTTCCTCGGCATGCTGTTGGATCACAGCGGAAATATCACCGATGCGGAACCCGGGGCGGGCCCGGTCAATCGCCATCTCCAAGGATTCTTCCGAAACCCTCAGTAACCTTTGCAAGAACTCGTTGATTTCTCCAACCGGAACGGTGATGGCGCAATCGCCGAAGTATCCGTCCTTCACCACACCCATGTCCAGGCTGATAATGTCGCCGGCTTTCAGCCTTTTGCCAGAAGGAATACCGTGAATGATTTCCTCATTCACCGAGGCGCACAAGCAAGCCGGATAGCCGTGATACCCTTTGAAAGCGGGCTTAACGTTTAATTGTTTCAGCCGCTTGGCCACAAATTCTTCAAGCTCCCAAGTGGTGACACCCGGCTGAACGCGAGGTCGAAGCTCCTCAAGAATTTCGCGAGTTGTCTGGCCACTCTGGCGGAGCTTTTCTATCTCGCCAGCCGTCTTGCAAATAATCATACACTTCGGATCGCCTGAAGGATGGCCTCCGTCAGCTCCCGGGGCGGGCGGCTTCCATCGATATCCAGTAGATGGCCGGCCTGCCGGTAATGGTCCAGCAAGGGCTTGGTATCGTGGTCGTAGTGGACTAACCGCTCTCGAATCACGTCATCCCGGTCGTCATCCCTCTGCATCAGCGGCGTCCCCTCAAGGTCGCAATGGTTTGGCAAGCGCGGCGGGTTGAGATAGATATTGTAGATGGACCCGCAAACCGGACACATCCGCCGTCCCGTTAGCCTCTTAATGATGGACTCACGGTCCACCGCGAGATTAATCGCCAGCGGCTGGACATGCCAGCCTTCCTCAATAAAGCGTTCAATGAACTGAGCTTGCTCCAGAGTCCTGGGAAATCCATCCAGAATGAATCCTCCGGCGCAATCGGGCAGACCCAGTCTCTCTTCCACCATGCTGCAAACCAGGCCGTCCGGCACAAGCCCGCCGCTCTCCATGATTTCCTGCGCTTTCAGCCCCAGCGGAGTTCGATGCCGGGCCGCCTGCCGGAGCATCTCTCCGGTCGAAATTGCCGGGATATGCAGCGCTTTGGAAATCTCCCGGGCCTGGGTACCCTTGCCCGCTCCCGGCGCTCCCAGCATAATGATCGGATACACGCCGGGAACCCATCCCGCCGCCTCATGACGCAGCTCGCCGGCCACGAACGCGCCCCTTCTTCATAAAGCCTTCATAATGACGCATGATCAATTGCGACTCGACTTGTTGAATCGTGTCCATCGCCACTTGCACCACGATCAAGAGCGATGTGCCTCCGAAGAAGAAGTGGACGTTCAGGCCGTGCAGCAGCCAGGTCGGCATGTACGAATCAAACCAAGCTCCACCCAGCCACACCGGGAGGTGGTTCAACCGCAGCCCGGCCAGCATGATTTCGGGAATCAGGGCCACCATGGCCAGATAAGCTCCGCCCACCCACGTAATCTTCGTCAGAACATCGTCCAAATAGTCCGCTGTCCTTTTTCCCGGACGGATGCCTGGGATAAACCCGCCTTGTTTCCGTACGTTGTCCGCAACCTCATCGGGGTTGTAGATAATAGAAAGGTAAAAGTGCGCAAAAAACATAATCAAGATGATGTAAGTTAGCGTATAGAGAGGCTCGCCCCAGGCGAAAAGACTCAAAAAACCGTTCACCAACTTTCCAAACAGCCCTCCTTTCCAAAAAAGGCCGATGGTCTGAGGAAAGGTAAGCAGCGAGACGGCGAAAATAATGGGCATCACACCGCCACTGTTCACCTTTAAGGGCAGGTGGGTGGAAACGCCACCCATGATCTTGCGCCCCACGATGCGCTTCGCATACTGAATCGGAATCCGCCGCTCGCCGCGTTCGAAGAAGACAATGAAGGCGACAATAGCCAGCATGAAGGCCAGCAGAACCAGCAAAACCAACGGGCTCCAGATCCGCGTCACAAAAACGTTGCTATAGAGATTTTGGGCCGCTGCGGGCAGGCCCACGACAATTCCGGCAAAGATTAGCAGCGACATGCCGTTGCCGATGCCC
>Ga0307374_10004599_pt1 | contig 22896 bp, 15 predicted proteins | sample OX3MG_FD_202532 | JGI IMG/M metagenome (GOLD analysis project Ga0307374, IMG submission 202532) | Soil microbial communities from Risofladan, Vaasa, Finland - OX-3 | ecosystem: Environmental > Terrestrial > Soil > Coastal area > Acid sulfate soil | place: Finland: Risofladan, Vaasa | collected... | reverse complement strand
CCTTAGTGCTCCCGGCGTCGTCGACGCTGATTTCCACTTCGTAGCTGGCGCCGTTGGTGCAGCCGACACTCCAGAACGCGCTGTGGCTGTGGTCCATTTGCAGAATCGCGGCGAGCTGTTGCTCCTTTTTTGTTTGGCCCGGTTGCACACCAGAAAACATTCCCATATAGAACGCCCGGTTTCCAACACACCCTGCACCAGCGATAGTGCCAAGAACGGATGCCTGCTCACTTTGAGGGAGCGCTAGCAGCTTGTCGTTTGTTGGATTGCCGGTGTTGAACGATTGCACTGGCGGTGCTTGTTGCTGGACTGCTTGCTCATCGGGATTACTGTCGCAACCAGCCGAGTAGCTGAGAATTCCGGTCACTAGAAGCACAGTGGCTATCACGCCTTTCATTTGGCGCCTCCTAAAAGCAGGTCGATTCGACAGTCCCCAAACGCCTCGGCGCAGCACGGTATCATAACCTCACCGGCTAGAGGCCTTAAAATGAGCCCCAATGCGCTTTCCCACCCCTTAAGAGGCTCGTGAGCTGGCGCGTCAGTCTTTGGCGATGGGGAAATTGGATTCGGTCCAGCCGCGCCATCCGCCATCCATGGAAATGACGTTTTTGTAGCCCATCTTTTGGAGATTATCGGCGGCGAGCGCGGAGCGAAAGCCTCCGCCGCAATACAGGACGAGTGGCGCGTTTTTATCGGGGATGGTTTTCTCGATATCGCGCTCGATGACGCCTTTGCCGAGGTGGACCGCGCCGGGGAGGTGGCCGCACGCCCATTCGTGGTCCTCGCGCGTATCGACGAGAATCATTTTTTCTCCGGCGTCGAGGCGCTTTTTGATGTCGCGAAAATCGGCTTGTTTGATGCGCGCTTTTGCGTCATCTACGATGCGGAGAAATCCGGGTCCGTGATCGTGCACCATTTGCAACTCCCTCCGATCCAAAATCTCAAGAAATTATCGCACAGGGACAGGGTCCATATCGCGCCAATTGGGGCCGATTTTGATATCGACGACCAGCGGGACGCTGAGCGGATGGACTTGCTCCATGGCGGTTTTTACGAGCGGCGTTAGACGCTCCATCTCACCCTGCGGGCCCTCGAAAAGCAATTCGTCATGAACTTGGAGGATCATGCGCGTGCGGAAATTTTCCGCGACGAGCCGGCGGTCGATTTCGATCATGGCGAGCTTGATGAGGTCGGCGGCGGTCCCCTGGAGCGGTGTATTCATCGCGGTGCGCTCGGCGAAATTGCGCAGATTGGGCTGCGGCGAATTGATTTCGGGAATTGGGCGGACGCGGCCGAACATGGTGCGCGTGACACCCGTCTTGCGCGTTTCGGCGACTTGGCGGTCGAGATATTTTTTCACGCCACTGTAGCGCTCGAAATACGCGGCGATGAATTTCGCGGCTTCTTTTTGGTCGATTTGTAGATTCTGCGCGAGGCCGAAGGCGGAAAGGCCGTAGATGATACCGAAATTGATGACTTTGGCGGCGCGGCGATGCTCGGGAGTCTGCGCGAACGGGGCGACGCCGAACACTTCCTGCGCGGTGCGCGAGTGAATGTCTTCCGCGCGGCGGAAAGCCTCGACGAGCACGGGATCCCCGGAAAAATGGGCGAGGATGCGGAGCTCGATTTGCGAATAATCGGCGGAGAGAAGGATATTACCGCGCTCGGCGACGAAGGCGGCGCGAATTTCGCGGCCGAGCTTGGTGCGAATGGGAATGTTTTGCAGATTGGGATTCGAAGAGCTGAGCCGGCCCGTGGCTGTGCCGGTCTGATTGATTTGCGTGTGCAGGCGGCCGGTGCGCGGCGAGATCAGCTGATGAAGCGCGCCGGCGTACGTGGAATTGAGTTTCGCGACCTCGCGATAATCCATGACGAGCTTGGGCAATTCGTGGAGCGCGGCGAGCTCGGTGAGGACTTCGGCGGCGGTGGAGCGTGCTTTGGCGCGCGTGCGGCGCGGAAGCGTGAGATTCAATTTGTCGTAGAGGACTTCCGCGAGCTGCTGCGGAGAATTGATATTGAATTCGAAGCCAGCAATTTCATAGATACGCTTCTCGAAGCCGCGAATTTCTTCCGCGAGCGCCGTGGATAATTTTTTCAGAGCCTTGGGGTCCACGCGGACGCCGGCGCGCTCCATGCGCGAGAGGACGGCGGCGAGGGGTAGGTCGATTTTGTCGTAGACGCCGAGGAGATTTTCTTTGTCGACTTCCGCGTACAGGGCGGGCGCGAGGCGGAAGAGAAAATCGGCGTGCTCGCCGGACGCGCCGGAGAGCGTGACGTTCAAATGGCGGAGCACGACTTCGGTGAAAGAGTGATTGGCGGTGGTGGGGCGAAGAAGATAGGAATAGAGCATCGTGGCATGGCGAATACCCGCGGCGCAGCGCTGCTTCGCATCGGTATCCGAAAGAGCCAGAAGCTCGAACAGCTTCGGATCGTGGACGATTTTGGGACGGCTCGGATCGGAGAGCCAATCAGTGAGGGCGAGGAGAGCGTCGCCGGCTCCATTGTTTTCGGAATCGCCGTCGCTATTGACAGCTAATACGCGCGCGAAGCCGGGACGATTCGAGACTTCGATGGAGCGGACGCGCGTGCCGTAGCCTTCGTCGTCCGGGTCTTCGCTATCGAGAGAGAGCCAGACAGCAACTTCTTCCGTGGGCGGCACAGATGCGAGAAATTCGCGCAGCTCGCGCGCGGATGCGAAATTCGCGTAGTCGGTTATTTCCGTGCTCTTCGGAGCGGGGAGATTCTTCAGGAGCGAGGTGAACGCCAGCTCGGAATAAAGCTCGCGCAGCGCGTTGACGTCAGGATCCTGCAAGCACAGCGCGTCGAGATCGAGATTGACGGGCGCGGCCGCGTGAATGGTCGCGAGCTGCTTGCTGAGCGTGACGAACTTGGCGTTCTTCTCGAGCGCTTCGCGATAGCTGGCACGCGTGACTTCGCCGGCACGGCGAATGGCCTCTTCGGCGCTGCCGAATTGCTGGATGAGCGTGCGCGCGCCGACTTCGCCGATGCCGGGTTTGCGGCGCTCGCCGGGCGCGGGCTTTTCGTTGGGGTCGCGCGCGCCGGGAATGTTGTCGATGGTGTCGCCCATCAGCGCCATCACGTCGGGAACTTTCGACGGAGGGACGCCCATCAGCTCCTCGACTTTTTTTTCGTCGATGATCAGATCGCCTTTCGACGGATTGAGCATGCGGACGGCGCCGCCGACGAGCTGCATGAAATCCTTGTCGGCAGTCACGATGAAAATGTCGAGGCCTTGCGCGACGCCCTGGCGGGCGAGCGAGGCGATCACGTCGTCGGCTTCGTAGCCGGCGAGTTCGAGAATGGGCAGATGCATGGCTTCGCAGAACCGGCGGACGTAGGGGAGCTGGACGGGAAGATCCTCGGGCATGGGCGGGCGCTGGGCTTTGTAATCGGCGAAGAGTTTGTCGCGAAACGTGGGCTGCGGAGTATCGTAAACCACGGCGAGATAATCGGGCTTTTTTTCGTCGATGAGCTTGCGCATCATCACGGAGAAAAGATAAGGAACCTTGGTGGGCATGCCGCGGACCTGAAGGCGCTCCATGGGCGCGTGGTAGGCGCGGAAGATGTAGCCCATGGCGTCGACGAGAAAAAGCGTTTTGCGCGATTTAGCGTTCATGCCTGCCTTGAATGTACACGAGAGTTTTGGCGCTCCTGCGGGCGCCCGCGATTCTTACGCCGGGCCCGCGCGAAAGTATAGCAAAGTAGGCGACACGTCTCGGGGCTGGCGCATCCCGGTGACATTGATACTGAAGACGGCGTCGCAAAAACAGCAATTCTTGGTTATTTCCGTCGCCTGGCCGGACTGCGCTAATTGCGATCGAGTTGCGCCCCGAGTGCCAGTGCGCTCGGATTTGCCTGTTCCGGTACCTGCGGGTTCGGGGCTGGAAAAGAAGCGCTTTTCGCGGCATCCGCGATAAACTTCAGCACTTACATCGCCAAGCACGGCTGGACTTTGGGTTGGCGCGCGGGCGCCAGCGGCTGTAACTTAGCGGCGCGGCGGTGCGTAGGAATAGATGCAGCCCAAGATGGAACCCGGAGGACAAGACGCAGGGCTGGCGGACGCGATTGCGCGGGCGCGGGAGGGCGACTCCGAGGCCTGGGCGCAGCTCTATCGCCAATTCGCGCCGGTGATTTTCCGGTTCTGCCGGCGGGCCATGCCCACGCGGGAGGACGCCGAAGACGCCACGTCGGAGGTTTTCGCAAAATTGCGCGGCAGGCTGGAACAATACGATGCGTCGCGGCCGTTCAATGCATGGCTATATCGCGTGGCGGCGAACCATTGCTGGGATATGCTGCGGCGGCGGAGAGTGCGCCAGGACCTGGAGACAGGCGACATCGAGACGATGCCGCTCGAGCATCCGGACCCGGGACAGCTTGAACGTCTGCTCGAAGAGCATTCGTGCGAGCAGGTGCGAAAAGCGCTCGAACAATTGTCCAGCCGGGCGCGCATGGCGCTGACGCTGCGGTATTACTCGGACATGAGTTACGACGAAATTGCGGAGACGCTGGGCGTGCGGCGGGCGTTTGTGGGCGTGCTACTGCTGCGCGCGCGGCACGAGTTGCGGCGGGTGTTCGAACAGGGCGCGCCAGAGCTGCGTACTTCCGCCACGGGGAGCAAGCGATGAACCATTGCGATGAGATGACGGTGTTTCTCTATTTGGACGGAGAGCTCGAAGGCGTGCAAGCAGCGGAAGTGCAGGCGCATACGAGCGCGTGTGCGGAGTGCGGCGCGCTGCTGGCGTCGCTGAAAAACGAGATGCGATGGCTCGAGGGAAGTTTGCAGGAAAAAGATGCGGTGCCGGCGCGGTTTGCGGCGCCTGCGAAGACGTCGAATGTGCCATGGGGCTGGGTGACTGTGCTGGCCATGGCCGCGGCGGGAATTTATACGGTGTGGAATGGAATTGTTGAGCCATTCGAGCAGCAGCTCAATCAGTCAGGATTCAGCGGAGGCAATCTGATGACCATGCTTTTCTTCAGCGGGGCATTCTGGAAAGGATGGACGAGCGTGCTGAGCTTTTTCGAATTTTTTACGGTTGCGGCATTTGCGATTTTGATGCTCGCGCTGCTGCAACGCTACTGGCGGCGCGGCGCGGCGGTGGGAATCGTGCTGGCGGGAATCGCACCGGTACTGCTGCTCGCACCATTTCTCTTGCTGGGCGCGCCGGCCGCGCATGCGGGAGAAGTGGTGCATGGGAATCCAAGTTACACGCTGGCCGCGGGAAAAACGGTGAATACGGATTTGTTCGTGTTCGCTGACTTCGCGCGGATCGACGGGACGGTGAACGGAGATGTGTTCGTATGGAGCAACGAAGTGGAAATCAACGGGCATGTGACGGGAGATGTGTTCAGCTTCTGCCACGAAGTCCGGATCCATGGGCAGGTGGATGGGAATGTGCGCGACTGGAGCCAGACGTTAGCGATCAGCGGGACGGTGGGAAGAAATGTTTTGGCGGCTGGCCAAGACGTGCGATTGGGCGAGAAGGGCAAGGTCAACGGAAGCTTCACGCTCGCCGCGCACGATGCCGAGTTGAGCGGGCAGATTGGCCGCGACTTGATGGCCAGCGGCCACGTGTTAACGATCGACGGGCCCGTGGGCGGCAACGCGATGCTCAAAGGCGGTTACCTGGATCTCGGCCCCGATGCGAATATGAATGGAACGACAAGCTATCACGGACTGCATCCGGCGACAGTCGAATCGGGAGCGAAACTCGCCAGCCCAATCGTATTTACGCAATTAAAACAAGGGCCTAAATATTCTTCGGGACGCTATTGGTGGCATCGCGTGCTGTTCTGGGGCGCGGCATTCCTGTTTGGGCTTGTGCTCCTTTTGCTCGCGCCGGGATTTTTCGCGGACGGAGTGCGGGCGAGCCGAAAATTCTTGCCGTCGCTGGGAGTGGGGGTGGTGGCGATGATCGCCACGCCAATTGTGGCAGTGATTGTGTGCGTGACCGTGGTTGGACTGGGCGTGGGCATCGCGACGCTTCTCGTTTATGCGATGGCCCTCTACGCGGCGCAAGTTTTCGTGGGCACATGGCTCGGCGGCGTTCTACTGGGACCGGGCGAGGGAACGGGCGCGTTGCTCGGGAGGCTGGCGCTGGGACTTGTGATTTTGCACGCGCTGGAGATGGTGCCGTACCACGCGGGATTCATCGTCAAGTTGGTTGTGCTGTGGTGGGGAATGGGCGCTATCGCGATCGCCATTTACCGGCACATCCGGCGGGTGGCGGCGGTGGCAACGCCGGCGGCGCTGTAGCCGGGCTGTTGGTTTTTCGACGGACTGTGGAGCCTTGCCCAGACGAAAACTACGCGTAACTGAATCGATGGATGCCTACTCGGGATAGATCAGGTATTTTGCGCGCATTTTGCGGAACTTCTCGAGAGCCGGCTGCCAATCCCAGACAATACGCATTGGAGATTCGCCAGATTTTAATTCTGCGATGGTGTCCGCGTTGCCGACAAGCTCGATCATTTTGTCGTATGAAAAATGATCGGGGTAAAGTTTGTGAAGTGCGGAGGCGATTTCGAGGCCCATCAGCATGGGTTCGAGCGAGGCGCGGTCGGTGATGACCAGAGAAATGCCATGGCACAGCTCGCCTTGATATAAACCCGAATCCGGCGTGAAGAGCGTGGGAACAAAGCGCACGCCGGGAACGAAACGATGATTCAACTCGGCGGCCAGTTGCGGGCCGTTGATCCACGGCGCGCCGAAAAGCTCGAAGGGCGTGTCCGTGCCGCGGCCGACGGAGACGCCGGCGGCTTGCAGGATTTCGATTCCGGGATAGAGCAGCGCGGCGTTGAGCGAGCGCAGATTCGGCGATGGTGGAATCCACGTGAGCCCGGTCGTCTGGAAGGGATCCTCGCGGTGCCAATCTTTCATGGGGATGACGTGCAGGTCGACGCCGATTTTGTTTTCGGCGTTGAACATTTGCGCGAGCTCGCCGAGAGTCATGGCGTAACGGACGGGCATCGGAAAATAGCCGACGAAATTGAGTTTGTCGAGATCGAGGATGGGGCCTTCGATGGTGATGCCATCGAGAGGATCGGGACGGTCGAGAACGTAAAATGAGATGTGATGCTGCGCGGCAGCTTCCATCGAATAGCCCATGGTGGTGATGAAAGTGTAGAAGCGCACGCCGGCGTCTTGTATATCGTAAACAAGGGCGTCGATGCCATGGAGCATGGCGGCGGTGGGGCGCAAGGTCTTCCCGTAGAGGCTGTAAATTGGCAACCCCGTGGCGGCGTCGGTGCTGGATGCAACCTTTGAATCTTCCTTGCCCACGATGCCGTGCTCGGGGCTGAAAATCGCGACGAGTTTTACGCCGGGGGCGTGATCGAGCACGTCGATTGTACGGCGGCCTTCGCTGTCCATGCCCGTCTGGTTGGTGATCAGGCCGATGCGCTTGCCCTGAAGCGGAGCGAAATTTTCCTGCTCGAGAACGTCAATGCCGGCGAGCGTCTGATCGCTGCGATGATAAATGCCGTCGAGGCCGTAGGGACGCTCGGCGTAAAGGCTGCGCTCGACGTTGGACGTGAAGCCCGTGGTGTCGCCGATGTTCAACGCGGCAGCGACGGCGTTGGCAATTTTCGCGCGAAGGCTGGAAATCGGCGGTCGCACATAGGGATGAACGCTGTTGGTAAGAAGAATAATGAACGTCTGGCTGGCGGGATCGATCCAGACGGACGTGCCGGTGAAGCCAGTGTGTCCGTAGGAGCCCAGCGGGAAAAGATCGCCGCGCGGCGAAGAAAATGCGGTGTCGATGTCCCAGCCGAGGCCGCGGACATTGGGGCTCCAGGGCGGCGTTTGCGGCGTGGTCATTTTGTGGACCGTGGCGGCGGAAAAAATCCGGCGATTGGTGCCGGGAATGCGTCCGCCATCGAGAAGCATCTGGCAGAAAATCGCCATGTCGTCGACGGTCGAGAAAAGTCCAGCGTGTCCGGCGACTCCGCCAATGGCACGTGCGCGCGGATCGTGCACCACGCCGCGCAGGACGTGGCCGAGGCCCGAGCCCGGCTTCGCGCCCGGCGGCAAATCGATTTCTTCGGTGGGAGCGATATCGGGAATCCAGGATGCGGGCGGAAGAAAACGCGTGTGCTTCATCCCGAGCGGGCGATAGAAATGCTCCTCGGCATACTGGTCGAGGCGTTTGCCGGTGAGGCGCTTCACGAGCTCGCCGAGCAAAATGAAATTCGTGTCGCTATAGATGAAGCGAGCGCCGGGCGCGCTGATCAGCCGTTCGTTGTCGATTTCCCGCATGAGCGCGGCTTCGCCCTGGAGGGCGGCGGAAAGCGGCGGATCGGGCGCGAGGCCGGAGGTATGCGTCATGAGCATGCGAATGGTGATTTGATCCTTGCCATGAGACGAAAACTCGGGCATGTAACGCGCGAGAGGATCGTTGAGGCGGATTTTGCCCTGCTCGAGGAGGCGCATGATGGATGGCGTGGTGGCAAAGAGCTTGGTGAGCGAGGCGAGATCGAAAATCGTTCCGGTGGTCATGCGCTCGCGATGAGGGATGAGCGCGCGTTCGCCAAACGCCTTGCGATAGATTACGTGGCCGCGATGGCTGACGAGAAGAACGCCGCCGGGAATTTCATCGTCCTTGACTGCAGCTTTGACGATCGAATCGAGCACGGACAAATTGGGCCGGGAAGATTTTCGTGGGGCGGCGCGCCTGGCGGATTGCGCCAGGGACGGCGCGGCGGCGAGTACAATGAATAGCAGCACCGCAAGGACGCGCGTGCGAAACGGACGAGACGTGCTTGGATTGTGCCGCATCGAACCGTGTGGTATATACAACCGCGAGATGAACGCGTCAACTCCTGATTGTCCGCGCGTGCATGGCGTGAACCCGAAGCCCTGGTAAATATACTGCTTCTCCTGATGACTCCTTCCGTCAACGCTCAAAAAAAGAAGAGAGCGAAGCCGCGCCGCGCGCGAATCGACAGCACGTGGGTTGAAAAAACGCTGAAGAAAATGACGCTCGAGGAAAAGCTCGGGCAGCTGGTGATGATTTACTACTGGGGGCGATTTACCTCGATGGAAAGCCCCGAGTATCAGGAATTGCTGCGCGAGGTGAAGGAAAAGCACATCGGAGGCATTATTTTGCGGGCGCGCCGGACTCCGACGGGCGTGGAGCGCAGTCAGGTTTACCCCAGCGCGGCGCTTGCGAATCAACTGCAACGCGCGGCGAAGATCCCGCTGCTTGTGGCGGCGGATTTCGAGACGGGCACGGCGATGCGGCTGGCCGAAGGCACGGCGTTTCCTTCGGCGATGGCCGTGGCTGCGACGGGCGATCCGCACGATGCGTACACGGTGGGGAGAATTACGGCTCTCGAGGCGCGCGCGGCGGGACTGAATTGGATTTTTGCGCCGGTCGCGGACGTGAATGACAATCCGGAGAACCCGATCATCAATACGCGCTCGTTTGGCGAAGATCCGCCGCGCGTGGCCGAGTTTGTGACGCAATTCATCCGGGGCGTGCAGGGAAACGGCGCGCTGGCGACCGCGAAGCATTTTCCCGGACATGGCAATGTGACCGTTGACTCGCACATGGCCGTGCCGGTCGTCGCGGGCGACATGGCCGCGCTGAATCGCGTCGAACTCGTTCCTTTTCGCGCGGCGATTGCGGCGGGTGTGGGCGCAGTGATGTCAGGGCATCTTGTGGTTCCCGCGCTCGAGCCGGACACGAATGTGCCGGCGACGATTTCGCATCGTGTGCTGACGGATTTGCTGCGGGAGAAGCTCGGTTTCGACGGAATCGAAGTGACGGACGCGCTGGACATGGGCGGGGTGACGACGATTGATTCGCCTGCGAACGTCGCCGTGCGCGCCATCAATGCCGGCATCGACGTGCTGCTGATTCCGCCACAACCGGATGCGGCGATTGGCGCGCTCGAAGAGGCGGTGAAGTCCGGCGAGTTGCCTATGACCAAAGTGGACGATGCGGTGCGGCGGATTCTGCACGGCAAGGTGCAACTCGAGCTTGAAAAAAATCGACTAGTGGATTTGAACGGGCTGAACAGCGTATTCGGCTCGTCGAAATTCAAGGTGGCCTCGCAGGACATCGCCGACCGCGGAATCACGCTGATTCGCGACGGCGAAAAACTTCTGCCGCTCGATGCGGCGAAGCCGCTGCGGGTGCTCTTGGTGGCGATCTCGGGCGATCCGGACGCCTATCCGGGCGCGCTGATAGAAAGGGAATTGCGCGAGCGTGTGGATTCCGTGCAAGTGGTGCGTGTGGATACAAATTTTGTTAAGGCGGGCACGGTGCAACTGCCGCCGCCGGAAAGTTACGACGTTGCGATCGCCGCTGTGTTTGTGCGCGTGGCGGACCGCAAGGGCACGGTGGGTTTGCCAGCTGATGAAGCGGCGCTGCTCAATCAATTGCTGGCGACGGGAAAGCCGGCGATTGTCGCATCGCTTGGGAGCCCGTATCTGGTGAGCCGGTTCCCGAACGCGAAAACTTGGGTCGCGGGGTTTGGGACGCAGGACGTGGTGCAGCGCGCCATGGTGCGAGCGGTTTTTGGCGAGATTGCGATTGGAGGAAAACTTCCGGTGAGCGTCCCGGGAGTTGCGAAGTTGGGCGACGGATTGCGAGTCGCGGCGAATCCGATGAAGCTCGCGCCCGCACCGGAGACGCTTGCGACGAGGTTGAAGCCAGCATTTGCGCTGCTCGACCGCGCTGTGGCGGATCGTGCTTTTCCGGGCGGCGTACTGGCCGTGGGGCAGAACGGACAACTGCTCATGCACGCGTTCGGGCGGTTGACGTATGACGCGAAATCTCCCGCCGTGCGTGAGGCGACGATTTACGACGTGGCATCGCTGACGAAGCCGATTGTCACTACGTCAGCGATTATGATGCTGGTGGCGGAAGGACAAGTGGATTTGGACGCGCCCGTATCGCGCTATTTGCAGGGCTGGCTGGCCGGCCCGAGTGCGAGTCAACAGCAAAATTGGCGAGAGAAAGCCACGGTGCGCGAGCTGCTGTTGCACACGTCGGGATTGCCCGCGCACAGGGAGTTTTATAAAAATGCGCGCGTCGCCGATGAAATTGTGAAACGCGTTTATGCCGAGACGCTTGGCGCGGAGCCAGGAACGAAAATCGAGTACTCGGACCTGGGATTCATGCTGCTCGGCGAAATTGTCAAACGGCTCACTGGCAGGACGCTCGATGAATTCGCCCGCGCGAATATTTTTGCGCCGCTCGGCATGGACCATTCCTATTTCAATCCGCCACGCTCGTTGCGCGCGCAAATCGCTCCCACGGAAAACGACGCCGCATTTCGAGAGAGACAATTGCAGGGCGAAGTGGACGACGCAAATGCTTTTGCGATGGGCGGAATCGCAGGCCACGCGGGGATGTTTTCCACGGCGCAGGACATTTCGGTATTCGCACAAATGATGCTCAATGGCGGCATCTACGCACATCGGCGGATTTTCCCGCGAGCGATCGTCGATCAATTTACCGCGCGCGCGACCGTGGGGGATTCCGCGCGAACGCCGGGCTGGGACGTGCCGACCGGAAACTCCTCGAGCGGGAGCTACCTGTCGCAGCGGGCGTACGGTCACAATGGATTCACGGGAACTTCGATCTGGATTGACCCCACGAGGGACCTCTTCATGCTTCTGCTGACGAATCGCGTGTATCCCTCGGCCGCGAACGATAAGATCCGTCAGGTGCGCCCCGCGCTGCATGACGCCATCATTGAGGCGCTGGGACTCGCCCTCGAGCACGCCGGCAAACGATAACTGGCACGTCACAACCTCCGCACACTTCATCACGTTGGCGGTATCGCGTGTTCGAGTCCAGCTATACTCTCCGATGATGAGGAAAACGACGGTACGCGCGGCGATCACCGAGCGGCAAAACCCGCGTTCGCGAAATCTCGATCAGAAATCGAGCCGCGAAATTCTTCGCGTGATCAATCGGGAAGACGCAACGATTGCGCGAGCCGTCGGGCGAGAGATTCCAAAAATTGCGTGCGCGGCGGATGAAATTGCGGCACGCATCCGCCGTGGCGGAAGGCTTTTCTACATTGGCGCGGGAACGAGCGGGCGACTTGGCGTGCTGGACGCTTCCGAGTGCCCGCCGACATTCGGCGTGCCGCGGACGCTGGTGCAAGGAATCATCGCGGGCGGCAAGCGAGCGGTGACGGAATCGGTGGAAGGCGCGGAGGATCATACGGAACATGGCGCGCGCGATCTGAGGAGCAAAGGAATGACAGCGCGCGACGCAGTGGTGGGGCTGGCAGCCAGCGGTTCAACGCCCTACGTGCTGGGCGCGCTGAAATACGCGCGAAAGCAGGGAGCGTATACGGTTGGCGTGACGATGAATCGCGGCAGCGCGATTTCGCGGCTCGCGCATGTGACCATTGCGCCCGCGACGGGCCCGGAGGTGATTGCCGGGTCGACACGGATGAAGGCGGGCACGGCCCAGAAAATGGTGCTGAACATGCTTTCCACCACCGTGATGGTTCGCCTTGGCTACGTTTATGATAACTGGATGGTCCGGATGATGAAGACGAATCGGAAGTTACGCCAGCGGGCGGTGAGGAATCTAAAGGAAGCCACCGGAACGGACGTGTTGACTGCGGAACACGCGTTACGTCAAGCGGGCGACAATCTGACGGTGGCGCTGATAATGTTGCAGGCGGGCCTGAATGCCCAGCAGGCGCGCCTCAGATTGGCGGCTTCACATGGCAACATACGCAAAGCCGTTGCAAGTGCGCGTAAGCCAGCGCGCAGCGGCTAGAGGAAGTAAAACCAGAATGGACAAGTTCAAAATCCAGGGCGGGCGGCGGCTCGAAGGCTCCGTGCAGATCAGCGGGGCAAAAAACGCGGCGCTGCCGATCATGGCGGCGGCGCTGCTGACTTCCGAAAAAGTGCACCTCGATAACATTCCACGCGTGCGCGACATCATCACGATGGCAAAGCTGCTGGCGCACATGAAAGTGCATGTGGTCGCCGAGGACTTGCCGCCTTCGGCGATGACCATTCAAACGGAGGAAATTTCGCACGCGGAAGCGCCTTATGAGCTGGTGAAAACGATGCGGGCGTCTGTGCTGACGCTGGGGCCGCTCGTGGCGCGGTTCGGGTACGCGCGCGTGTCGCTGCCCGGAGGCTGCGCGATTGGGGCGCGGCCGATTGATTTGCACATCCAGGCGCTTGAAAAGATGGGCGCGGCGATTGCAATCGATCATGGCTATGTGGAAGCAAGAGCCGAACGGCTGCGCGGGGCGGAAATCCATTTCGAGAAAATCACCGTGACAGGCACGGAAAACATTTTGATGGCGGCGGCGCTTGCCGAAGGCGAAACGGTGCTCACGAATGCGGCGCGCGAGCCGGAAGTAACGGATTTGGCCGAGTTGCTGGTCAAAATGGGAGCGAGGATCGAAGGCGCAGGGACGGAGACGATTCGTGTCCGCGGAGTGGAGAAACTGCACGGCGCCACGCATCGAGTGATCCCCGACCGCATTGAAGCAGGGACGTTTCTGATTGCTGGGGCCATTACGCGGGGGGAAATTCTGCTTACGAATTGCGAGGCCAGCCATTTGACCGCCGTGATCGACAAGCTGGCGGCCTGCGGAGTGGACATTCGCGCGGAAAGCGCAGGCACACTGCGCGTTCGCGTGCGTGGCAAGCTGCGCGCCGCCGACATTACGACCGAGGAATATCCCGGCTTCGCGACCGACATGCAGGCGCAATACATGGCGCTGGCGACGCAGGCGGAGGGCGCGTCCGTGATTACCGAAACAATCTTTGAGAATCGCTTCATGCACGCGAGCGAAATGGTGCGCATGGGCGCGAATATTGAAGTCGACGGGCGAAAGGCCATTGTGCACGGGCCAACGCCACTCAGCGGAACGACGATTATTGCGTCGGATTTGCGCGCGAGCGCTTCGCTGGTGCTGGCAGGCTTGGCCGCCAACAATACGACGTACGTGGACCGCGTGTATCACATCGACCGCGGTTATGAGCGCATCGAAAACAAACTGCGATCGCTCGGAGCACAGATCGAACGCCTGAGCTAGAAACTCCGCGTGTCGATTGGCGACGACGGTTGCCAGCGCCCACTGCTCCGGAACGCGGGATGCAAGCAGGAAATAAAAAAAGGAGGGGAAAAATCCCCTCCCCTTTTTATTTGAGTTTTGTTTCCTACGCTGAGGCTTGGCCGGCGGCCTCTGGTTTCTGCTTGTCGCGCTGCTCGCGCAGGAGAGCCTTGCGGCTCAGGCGAATTTTATTCCCTTCGATGGCCAGGACCTTCACCATCACCTGATCGCCTTCCTTGAGCGCGTCGCGAACGGCGCGGATGCGCTGCTCGGCGATTTCGCTGATGTGCAGCAAACCGTCGGTGCCGGGGAAAAGCTCGACGAAGGCGCCGAACTCCGCGATGCGCACCACTTTGCCGAGATACGTTTTGCCGATCTCGGCGGTCGCGGTGATTTCACGGACGCGGCGAAGAGCCTCTTCCGCCGCTTTCCCGTTGACGCCGAAGATGTGAACCATGCCATCGTCATTCACGTCGATCTTGCAACCGGTGGATTCGGTGATGGCGCGAATATTCTTGCCGCCAGGACCGATCAGGTCACGGATTTTATCGGTGGGAATGGTTAGCATGGAAAGATGGGGAGCGTAGGGAGAAATTTCCGTGCGCGCCGCGGGAAGCGCGGTTTCCATCGTGTCGAGGATCTGGAGCCGTGCCTTGCGAGCCTGCGCGAGAGCCTCGCGCATCATCGCGATGCTGACGCCGGAGACTTTGATATCCATCTGCAACGCGGTGATGCCTTCGCGCGAGCCGGCGACTTTGAAGTCCATATCGCCGTAATGGTCCTCGGCGCCCGCGATGTCAGTGAGAATGGCATATTTTTCGCCCTCGACAACCAATCCCATCGCAATTCCCGCGCAGGGGGCTTTAATGGGCACGCCAGCGTCCATCAGCGCCAGGCAGGCGCCGCAGACGGAAGCCATCGACGACGAGCCATTCGATTCGAGAATGTCGGAAACGACGCGAATGGCGTAGGGGAACTCGGACTCGGGCGGCACAAGATTGGCAAGCGAACGTTCGGCGAGCGCACCGTGGCCCACTTCGCGGCGTCCCGGGCCGCGCAACATTTTCACTTCGCCGACGGAAAACGGCGGGAAGTTGTAATGCAGCATGAAGCGCTTGAACGTGTCGTCCTCGAAGAGCAAGTCTAGGCGTTGCATATCGTCTTTCGTGCCGAGCGTGACCGTGGCGAGCGACTGCGTCTCGCCGCGCGTGAAAAGCGCCGAACCATGAACGCGCGGCAGCAAGCCGACTTCGCAGGTGATCTGGCGAATCTGGTCGAAGGCGCGGGCATCGGGACGGCGGTGCTTTTGGATGATGTCGTCGCGGAACATGCGTTCGCGAAGGCGCTCGAACGCGCGGCCGGCGAGCTTGCGTTTGTCTTTTTCCTCTTCGGGAATTTCCGCCATGATTTCCTTCTGGATGGCGGCGACGAGGCCATAGCTTTCGAGCTTCGGATATTTCGCCGTGTCCAGCGCATCGTGCAGGCGCGCGCCGTATTTCGATTCCATTTGCTTCGCCAGCGCTTCGTCAAACGCGGGAGGCGTGACCGCGCCCTTCTGCGGTTTCAGCATGCCGTGGAGCTCGCGAATCGCGGCGATGATTTTCTTGATTTCGCCGTGCCCGAAGGCGAGCGCATCGGCGACCGTGTCTTCGGAGACTTCGAACGCGCCAGCCTCGACCATCACGATGGCCTCATCCGAGCCGGCGATGATGATGTTCAACAAGCTGGTCTTCTGCTCGGCGACGGTCGGATTCACCGTCAAGCGGCCTTCGATCAGGCCCACGCGCACGGCGGCGATGGGCTGTGCAAACGGAATGTTCGAGCAATAGAGCGCCGCGGCAGCCGCCGTGACGCCAAGGACGTCAGGGTCATTCTCGCTGTCGGCGGAGAGAACCATGCTCACGATTTGCGTTTCGGTGGACCATCCTTCCGGGAACAGAGGCCGGAGCGGGCGGTCGATCAATCGGGAGGTGAGAATTTCGCGCTCCGAGGGGCGCCCTTCCCGCTTAAAAAAGCCCCCGGGAATCTTCCCGGCCGAATAGGTGTACTCACGATAATCGACGGTCAAGGGAAGAAAATCTTTTTCTGTCGGTTTGGAATCCATGCACGCGGTCGCCAGCACAACCGTATCGCCATAGCGAAGCACGACTGCGCCGTTGGCCTGGCGGGCCATCTTGCCCGTCTCGAAACTCATCCGGCGTCCGCCGATTTCCACACTCGTTTGATGTGCCATTCAAATTTATCCTTTGCGTTCCGGTTTCGCCGGACGCGTTTGCGTTGCGGAGAAACATTTCTCCGTTGTGTCAGGAAGAGAACCCAGGCAAGGAGCAGCTCCAAGCAGATCTAAACGCTTGGGAGATGAGGTCTGCGCACACACTCTCCCGCGCGACCCCACAAGGTGGTTCGATGCGGAGAAGGCAATTCCGGCGGGCGTTCAAACGGCTGACTACCGAAGCCGCATTACTTGCGCAAACTAAGTCTCTCAACAATCTGTCGATACCGATCCGGGTCGCGGCGGTTCAGGTATTCCAAAAGCCTTCGGCGCCGGTTCACCATCATGATGAGGCCGCGCCGCGAGGCGTGATCCTTGACGTGGGATTTGAGATGACTGGTCAAATAACTGATGCGCTCGCTCAATAGAGCGATCTGCACTTCCGGAGAACCAGTGTCCTTGGCATGCTGCCGGAATTGCTCAATGACGCCAATTTTGGCCTCGCTCAACTCGCTTCCCTCCTGAATCGTCACACCCTGCTCTACGCTTGTCTCTTCCGTATGTCAAAATCCTAGCACACAGGCACGCGGGGGCAATAGAAGTATTTTTTTGGAAAGGGCTTGCCCGAGAAGGTCTCGAGGCCGCGGCAATCGCGCCACGGCAGAGGCGAAGCTAATCTTTCCGGCCGCGCACAAGCGAGAGGAACTCGTCGCGTGTCTGCTTGTTTTCGCGGAAGGCTCCGAGCATGGCGCTCGTGACCGCCGAAGACTGCTGCTTTTCGACGCCGCGCATCACCATGCAGAGATGCCTGGCCTCGACGATGACGCCAACGCCTTCGGGGCTCAGGCGCTGCTGAATGGCCTCGGCGATCTGGTTCGTCAAGCGTTCCTGGATTTGCAGCCGGCGCGCGTACATATTCACGAGGCGCGCGACTTTGCTGAGGCCGATGACCTTCTTCGTCGGAATGTACGCGACGTGGCATCTTCCGAAAAACGGCAGAAGATGGTGTTCGCAGAGGCTGTATACCTCGATGTCCTTGACGACCACCATTTCGTCGTAGCAGACGCTGAACATGGCGCCGTTGAGAAGTTTTTCCGGGTCCTGGCGGTAACCGCTGGTGAGAAAACGAAGGGCCTTCTCGAAACGTTCGGGAGTCCGGCGCAAGCCTTCGCGATTGGGATCCTCGCCGAGCAGCGCAATCATGCGGCGAGTCAAGTCCGCAATGGTTCCGGTTTCCGCGCCTGCGAGGGGAACCGTGTCGGTATCGGTGATTTCGCTCATGTCAACTTTGCTCCTTCATTTCCAATGAGAGCGCGTTACGGCCGGGACGGCGATGCATATTCGAAACTGTTTTTGCCTGTCTCCTGGATGCGAATTCGTTCGACCCGTGCGTGCGGAAAACCGGAAAGACGCTGAAAAATCACGCGGCAGACATTTTCGGTCGTAGGCACGCACTCTCGAAACTCCGGAATCTGTTCATTCATGTACGCGTGATCGAATGTGTCGAGCACTTTCTCTTGCACGAAATGATCCAGTTCCGCGAGATTCGCGATCATGCCCGTTGCGAAATCGACTGGGCCCGTGACGCCGACTTCTAGCGCGTAATTGTGGCCGTGGCTGTACGGATTCGCACATTTGCCAAAGACGCGTTCGTTCTGCTCGTTGCTCCATTCCGAACGAAACAAACGGTGCGAAGCAGGAAAGCAGTAGCGGCGCCAGAGCGAAAGCTTCATTGCCCGTCCCTCGTGCAATCGACGAACAGATCCGGCGATTCGTACAAACGAATACGATCCAGCCGGCCCTGATGAATCTTGGGTTCGAGAATCCTCCACAGAACCGCGGCGATTTCCTCGCACGTGGGAATCTTGCCCGCGAGTTCAGGGACTTCATAATTTAGATGGCGGTGGTCCATGCGCTGCGTCACTTCGCGGTCGAGAATTTCCTTCAGATCCTTCAAGTCGAGGACCATTCCGGTTTTCGGGTCGGGTTCGCCCGCGACCGTGACTTCCAGAACGTAATTGTGTCCGTGGCCATGCGGATTGTTGCACTTGCCGAAAATTCGGTGATTTTCCTCGGCCGATAAATCCGGATTGTGATAGAAGTGCGCGGCCGAAAATTCGAGTTTTCGCGTTACGCGGATCATGGCATTCCCACGGGATATTCCCGGCCCTTCCAAACGATCTTGCCGCGCCGGTAGTTCCAAGCGGAGGCGGCGACCACGGCGGCGTAGAGGCACACTCCAGGTACATAGTATAGGATGAGCCGGGCGGAATAACGATTCCTGCGAAGCTCGCGCGCGTAAGCCACGTGGCATCCGGCGGACCAGATGATTCCGAGCGCCGCGAGCGAATACCCCACAACGCCCTGCAACACGAATCCGACAACGAGAAGGATGATCACGGGCCACGGAAACGCCAGCAGGATCTCCTTGAGCGCGCCCCCTGGCGTGCCGCCGAGCAGCAGATAGAGATTTTTCGTCCAGCCTTCCCACATCGCCGCGAAACTGCGGTACATCCGCGTGCGCGCGATTCCCTGCCCGGACGCGAAGTGCAAGCGAAAGCCCGCCTGCTTGGCGCGCCGCGCGAGCGCAACGTCTTCGAGGATTGCGCCGGCCACGGCGCGATGTCCGCCAATTTTCTCGTAAGCGGCGTGGCGAATCAGCAAAAACTGCCCGTTCGCTGCGGCGTCGGACGCGGACGCATCATTCACCCGTGCGAAATCGAATTTCCGCGACAGGCGGCAATACACGAACGGAATCAGCGCGCACTCGGTGAACGAGCGCATGATTTGCTCGGGCGAATAGGAAACCAGCGCGGCATCGAAGGCACGAGCGTCTTCCAGCGCGCGATGGGCCGCTCCGGAAAGGTGCACCGTGTCCGCATCGGAAAAAAGCAGCCATTCGCATTTCGCGGCCTGCGCGCCGAGCCACGCCGCGTGGTTTTTGCCAATCCAACCCGGGGGCAGCGCGGCGGACTCGAGGATTCTCAATTGCGGGATGGTCTTCGATGCGCGCGCTAGAATTTCGCCGGTGCGATCCGTGGATTGATCGTTGATCACTATGATTTCGGATATTTCCGGCAGCGCGGCGAGACTCGCCACGGATGCTTCGATATTGTCTTCCTCGTCGCGCGCGGGAATAATTGCTGAAATTTGGGGCATGGCAGGATCCGCGGAAGAAAATGCGAATCGGATGGCCGAGTGTTCCTGAAAAATATATCATAGGGTTGGAGGATTCGGGTCGAAGAAGACACCGCAAAAATACCAATGATGAGGAAAATCCTGACGGGAGTCACGCTGGGAGCCGTCGCCGGCCTGCTGATTCTGTTCGCCAGTCCCAGCTATAATCAAGGCCAGGCAAGCCCCGCGGGATCGGTCGCGAAGCCGTTTTCATTCGAGATCGGCGGCAAGCAGATGCAGCTTTCCGATTTGCGCGGCAAAGTCGTGGTGCTGAATTTCTGGGCCACTTGGTGTCCGCCGTGCGTGGAAGAGACACCATCGCTCATCGCGCTGCAGCGCGAAATCGAGCCCAAGGGCGGGACCGTGCTGGGAATCAGCGTGGATGACGATGCGCAAGCCTACACGCAGTTCGTCCAATCGAATGGCATTGATTTCCCCACATATCGCGATCCGACCAAGAAAATCTCCGAGGAATACGGCACATACATGTACCCGGAAACGTACATTATCGACCGGCACGGCAAGATCGCGCGAAAAATCATCGGGGCGCAGGATTGGACGGCGCCCGAAATGACGGCTTACTTCAACACCCTGCTGGCAAAAAACTGACCTTAATTCCTGGCCCGACTTTGCTTCCGGATGGACTTCATTATTTTTCTGTGCCATCGTGAATGTGGATTTGCAGCCTCGTTTCAACCCGAGCCACTCGTGAATCACGAAGACCCCGTTTCGACCGTGCCAGACGGCGGCCAATCCGCGATTGACCCCGTCTGCGGAATGAAAGTAGATCCCGCGCGCGCCAAGGCGCGCCGCGAATATCTTGGCGAGACTTACTATTTCTGCTGCAACGGCTGCGCGGAGAAATTTGCGGCCGCGCCGGAGAAGTATCTCGCCGGAAAGGCGCAGGTTGCGCCAAGCGCGCATCTTCACGGGATTCAGCCGGCGATTCGCAATACTGCGCCCGCGGCGCCCCCTACCACCCGCGAGGTTCACGCAGGTGCGGCGCAAGCCTACGTCTGCCCCATGGACACAGATGTTCACGCGGCGGAGCCTGGCGCGTGCCCCCAATGCGGAATGGCTCTGGAACCATTGACCACTCCTGCGCCCGCAACGAAAATCGAATACACATGCCCGATGCACCCGGAAATCGTGCGCGCAGAGCCAGGGGCCTGCCCGATTTGCGGCATGGCGCTCGAGCCGCGCACGGTTACGATCGAAAAAGAATCGAGTCCCGAACTTGTGGCGATGACGCGGCGGTTCTGGGTGAGCGCCTTGCTGACGGTGCCGCTCATTTTCATCACGATGGCGGCGGACATGTTCCTGGGCGGATTCATTTCTCCCACAGCCCTCGCCTGGGCCGAGATGGCCTTGGCGACGCCAGTGGTCCTATGGGGCGGCTGGCCGTTCTTTCGTCTTGGCTGGGCGTCGATTCGAAATCGCCGCTTGAACATGTTCACGCTGATCGCCATGGGCACGGGTACGGCGTACCTTTACAGCCTGATTGCCGTGCTTTTCCCCGGGATTTTCCCCGCTGGGTTTCGTGGGACGCAAGACCATCTCCCCGTTTATTTCGAAGCGGCCGCGACGATTACCACCCTTGTACTGCTCGGCCAGGTTCTCGAACTGCGCGCGCGGCAGCGGACGGGTGGTGCAATCCGCGCGCTTTTGCAACTGGCGCCCAAAACCGCGCGGCTCGTCTCACAGAGCGGCGAGGAAACCGATGTTGGTCTCGAATTCGTGAAGCGCGGCGACCGTTTGCGCGTTCGCCCCGGCGAGAAAATCCCCGTCGACGGCGTCGTCCTTGACGGCGCGAGTTCGGTTGACGAATCGATGGTGACCGGCGAGGCGATTCCGGTCGAAAAACTGGCTGGCGCGCGCGTGACCGGCGGGACGGTCAACGGCACGGGCACTTTCTTGATGCGCGCGGAACGCGTCGGCAGCGAAACGCTGCTGGCGCGCATTGTGCAGATGGTCAGTTCAGCACAACGCAGCCGCGCGCCGATTCAACGCCTTGCCGACGTGGTCGCATCGTATTTTGTTCCGGTCGTCATTTTGGCGGCTGTGCTGGCATTCATCGTTTGGGCGGTTTTCGGCCCGTCGCCGCGGCTCGCGCATGGTTTGGTCAACGCTGTTGCCGTGCTGATCATCGCGTGTCCATGCGCGCTGGGGCTGGCGACGCCGATGGCTATCATGGTGGGAACCGGACGCGGCGCAACGGCAGGAGTGTTGATCAAAAACGCGGAAGCGCTCGAAACCCTCGAAAAAATCGACACGCTCGTCTTTGATAAAACCGGCACGCTGACCGAAGGCAAGCCACGAGTGGCGGCAATCGAACCTGCCACAGGACACTCACCGAGCGATGTACTGCGCTTCGCGGCGAGTCTCGAGCAAGGTAGCGAGCATCCGCTCGCCGCCGCGATTCTCGCCGAAGCCGCGCGCCAATTCGCGAAGCCCGCAGCGTCCACGGATTTCCGTTCCTTTACGGGCAAAGGAATCACGGGACGCGTCGAAGGTCACGCAGTTGCGGTGGGGACCGCGGCGCTGCTCCACGAAATGAGCGTCGCGACAATCACCCTTCGTGATCGCGCCGAGGCCCTGCGCCGCGATGGCCAGACCGTGGTTCACGTATCCGTCGACGGGCAGGAAGCTGGTCTGATCTCTATTGCCGACCCGATTAAGCCATCCACGGCGGAAGCGATCGCGCAGCTTCGCGGCGAGGGATTGCGGCTGGTCATGCTGACCGGCGACAGCCGCGCGACGGCGGAAAGCGTGGCGCGCAAGCTGGGAATCGACGAAGTGGTTGCCGAAGTGCTGCCCGAGCATAAGGCAGAAACCGTGCAGCGCCTGAAGGCCGAGGGCCGCCGCGTCGCCATGGCCGGCGACGGAGTCAACGACGCACCGGCCCTGGCCGCGGCCGACGTTGGCATCGCGATGGGGGCGGGCACCGACGTGGCCATCGAGTCGGCGGGGATCACGCTCGTCAAAGGCGACCTGCGCGCCATCGTCCGCGCGCGCCGGCTCAGCCGCGCCACCATGCGCAACATTCGGCAGAATCTCTTCTTCGCGTTTGCCTACAACACTCTGGGCGTGCCCATCGCTGCCGGGGTGCTGTATCCGTTTTTTGGTTTGCTGCTAAGCCCCATCATCGCGAGCGCAGCCATGACGTTCAGCTCCGTTTCGGTCATCACGAATGCCCTGCGCCTGCGCCACGCGCCGCTATAAGCCGGGAACGTGCGCATCCTTTAGAGACACGGATTTTCTCTCCCCCGCAGGTTCAATAGAAAATTTTACCGATGCTATGCATTGACGCAGCGAGCACATTTCCGGTTGCGTCGTGCTCGCGGCGGAATCGATGCGTCGGCGGCGAACGGCCATGACCCGGAACACCCTCCACTCACTTTGCAATAGAATCGCTGGACGGCTCTAACGGTCATTCGGGA
>Ga0307374_10004598_pt1 | contig 22897 bp, 15 predicted proteins | sample OX3MG_FD_202532 | JGI IMG/M metagenome (GOLD analysis project Ga0307374, IMG submission 202532) | Soil microbial communities from Risofladan, Vaasa, Finland - OX-3 | ecosystem: Environmental > Terrestrial > Soil > Coastal area > Acid sulfate soil | place: Finland: Risofladan, Vaasa | collected... | reverse complement strand
TGAGCAAGCGCCGCGGATATTGCGATTCTTCCGGTTGCGCCGGCGCCACGATCTCGTGCAAATACAGCATGCGGCGCTCGCTCAAGATGCGGGCTGCCTCGACGGCGGCCACCGCGGTGGCATAGCGCTTTTCGGCGATCCGCTCTTCCAGATCCAGCGTGGCGAATTTGGTCATCTTGCCTGACAGGGTCTTGTCCGCCACCGCATCGGACTGCTTCTCGCCCTGTGTGGTGAGCTGCGCGTTCATCTGGTCGAGCTGGGTTTTCATGGCGGTGATGCGTGACTTGAGGACCCGCATCTGCGGCGCGTCGGCGGAGACGTAACGCAGCTCGGTATCGTATTCCTGCTGGGTCTTGAAAAGATCGGCCTGCAATCCGGAGGCCAATCCGGTCAGCGCCTTGTTGGTCTCGCCGACGTCGATCAAACCTTCGGCGTTGCGCTCAAGTTCCATCTGGATGCGCGCATGCGCCAGGTTTTTGGACGCCTGTTGCATATCGCGCTCGGAAGCGAGCACGGTGTCGTGGCGCATGCGGTCGTTCAGCTCATTGATCAGATTTTCCGATTGCGCCACCGTTGCGTCGGCGATGCGCTTGGCGTCCTCGGGTGAAAACGCGTACACCTTCAGCGAAACGATGCCCGAAGGAAAAGCAATCGAGGCATGACTCATGCCCTCCCAATAATCGACAAACTTCTCGATCGGCTTTTTTCTATTGAAACGCGCCCACCAGTCGATCGACGACGCGCTGTAGGTCTCACGCAAGCCGACTTTCTTTTCCAGCTTCTCCACCATGGGCCGGCTGTGGATGTAGTTGGTTACGACCTGGGTGTCCTGCACGATCAGGATCGGCGGCACCCCGGTCACCGAGCCCATTTCGTCCATTTTCGGGATGGCGCCGCTACTGACCGTAAATCTCGTCTCCGAGATGTATTGGTTCGAGGCGAGCAGGCCGAAATACAGCACCGCCACCAGGTTCGGCACCACCACCAAAATAACGAGTAGCGCGATGGTGAGGACGCGCACCAGCGTCGCACCGCGCCGCGCCGCGAAGCTGCCGCCGCGATAGGCGCCGCGCGCCCGGGTCGAGAAGCGCGCCCGCCGCGCTGCGTCGGTCAGCGCCCGCGAGATCGCCTGCGCCCGCTCAAGCGCGCCGTGCGGTTGGGTCAACGCCGTGTGATCGGTGGTATCGTTCATCGGTTGAGGCGATTATACATCTCGATCGCCTTGTCGGCAGAATCGTACATGATCAATTGCCCGTCGACGATGACGCCACCGTGGTCGCAGTAGTATTTTATGTCCGCCATGGAGTGCGACGCCATGATAACGCCAGCGCTTTTTCTTCGAGAATCAAAAGCTTCCTTGCAGCGGGTCTGGAACCTGGCGTCACCCACCGCCGTGATTTCGTCGACGAGATAGACGTCAAATTCGATCGCCATTGATAATCCAAATGCGAGTCGCGCCATCATGCCGGACGAATATGTTTTGACAGGAGCGTCTATATATTCGCCGATTTCGGCAAAGTCCTCAACAAAATCGGTCACCCGGCGGATATCGGCGCCGTAGACTCGCGCGACAAAATGCACATTCTCCCGGCCGGTCATTTGATGATGAAAGCCGCCACCGAATCCCAGTGGCCATGATACCCGTACGGTTCGTTGTATTTTTCCGGAGTTAGGGAGTTCGGTTCCGGCGATCAGACGCAGCGTTGTTGATTTTCCAGCGCCGTTGACGCCGAGAAGGCCATAGCATCTTGTCGTGTCAAATACGGTCGACACATGGTCGAGCACGACCTTAACTTGGCCCTGCCTTCGATAGAATTTGAAGACGTTATTGAGCTGTATCATCTCGGCGATCTGGCGAACCGGCATTCATGCTTCGATCCTTAAGCGCTTAACAATGGCAAGATCGCTACAGAAACCGTTCACTTGAATCGACAAGTCAAGTAACATGGTCATTGGTCAAAAACCACCTACCTGGAGCAGGCGGGTGGCGGCCCGAAGGCGGAGCTTCAGGTACCGTGTACCTATCCAGCACTGAACACTCCAATATCTGGTCTGCATTTAAACGGCAGCGCCGGGTTCTGTTCGCACTTATGTTGCGAAATATGCGAACTAAGTTTTTCGGTAACGGGTTTGGATACTTGGTCGCGATTGGTTGGCCGCTGACGCACATCCTCGTTCTAGTTGTCCTGTTTAGCGTTTCAGGGCGCACCCAGCCTTACGGGGACAGTCTCGCATTGTTTATTGCGACGGGCGTTGTCCCTTTCCAGACCTTTTCCTATGTGGCGCGCTTCATGATGTTGGCATTAATTCGAAGCCGCCCGCTGCTATCCTTTCCGGAAGTTAAAGTGCTCGATATGCTAATTTCGGCAGCGCTTCTCGAAGTTTTATCAGCCTGCGTCGTCGTCATCGCATTCCTTATCATCGCGTGGTTTGCAGGCATCGACGCGGTTCCGCGAGATATCGTTCAAGCGGTTTATGCCTTGGGAGCTTGCGTCCTCCTCGGCATCGGGTTCGGTCTATTTAATGGTGTAGTTGCACTCGCATTTTCGCCGTGGATGACCGGATACATTCTTGTCGTGATAATTCTTTGGGCGGCATCTGGAATAGTCTATGTACCTGACGTCTTACCCGCTCTGTTTCGTCAAATCCTTTCTTATAATCCCACTCTGCAGTTAGTGGAGTGGATGAGATCGGCTTATTACGAAGGTTACGGTAACATCGTACTTGACCGCGGGTATGTGCTCGGGTTTGCGGTCGTATCGGTATTTGGTGGACTGCTGCTTGAGCGAGCCGCGAGAGGCCAGATCCTCGCGGCCCGTTGATTGCTGCCAAGGTCCGCGCGTCCGCCCCGCGGCAGGAGTTCTACGCGATTTCGCGCCTGCGCCGGGCGCGAACCTCTATCTTGGGTGACGCAACCCGCAAATCGGCACGGCGAGCGGGATTTATCGCGGTGACGCCGCGGTGCTGAACCACCTCAGCAGCGCAAAGGTTCGCAAAGCGAATGGCGTCATGAATATTCCCATTGCTTGCAAAGCTGACCAACAGTGCCGCAAAAAAAGTATCGCCTGCGCCCGAGGAGTCCTTGACCTCGATTTTGTCAACCGGGAAAGATTCTCCAAGGAACTCTGTGCCGTGCTCGCCCTTGGTCATGATGATTTTTCGCTTCAGCGATGCAGCCACCGGGCATGAACGCTGATACTCCTTCTCGTTTATTTTCACGAACAACGCTCGCGCGGCAAAAGCTCGAACTGGCTTCTTGGTGTCGATAAAGACGGTTTTGTGGTTTTCGCAAATATACTGGATGTCCTCCTCGCCGAGGAATCCCTTGTCATAATCCGAAACGGCGATGATGTCGTAGTCCGCGAGCGGAAGTGACCTCACGTCGGCGAGCCCAAACGATAGCCCGGCGTCCACGCGCATGAATGCGTGATTGGTCCGATCATGCATGTATCTGGTCTTTGTAATGTCTTGCCAGTTGTCGTTCGTCACGATGTCGCAGGCCGAGTAGATTGCCTTGATATTTCGCTCGACGTTCATCGCCATGCCCGGATTTTCGGACTGATGAATGACGTGAAGGACCGGTATCGGCATGTCCGGTGCGAGCCGCATTGCATCGCAGTAGACGAAAACGTCCCGGCAGCTTTCACCGATGATCAGAATACGTGGCGCGCTCATGAAATTGTCAGCGTCGGGGCAAGGTGGAGTTCTTCAAACGAAAGCGGCACGCTCAACTCTGGCTTTTCGAGTATACGCAGAATCGCGTTCGCGATATCCCTTTTCGTCGGATAAAACGCTTCGGTAAGAGCCGGCGATGTCGGGCAGGGAACATCCGGGCAGGAAAGCATGACCGGAGCCTCGCGCAGAATATCAGCGGCGGCCGCTCGGGCAACCAGCTCCGCACCCACCGAAAATCGAGGCTGTGTCGTGTCGACGCAGATCAGCTTTCCGGTTTTGGCGACGGATTTTTGCACAGTCGCGTGATCGATCGGGCTGATACTGACGATGTCGATAAGTTCGACGGCGGCTTGTTCGCCCAGCAAGGCGCAGGCTTCCAGTGCCGCCACAAAGCCATCACCGTAGGCGGCAACCGTCACGCTGCTGCCGGATTTTACGACGCGCGCGCGATCAAGAGGCTCGCTGAACATCGCCTCGGGAACGGCTTCCCGCGTTTGATAAAGCCACCTCGGCTCGAGAATAATCACCGGGTTCGGATCCTGCACGGCGGACACAAGAAGACCCTTCGCCATCCTTGGCGTTGACGGAATGACGACCTTCAGCCCCGGCACCGATCCGAAAAGGCCGTACAAAGCCTGCGTATGTTGAGGGCCGTTGCCCCATTGGCGGCCGACGGCGATCCGCACGACAATCGGCACCGGATTGCCGCCGCCGAACATGTAGTTCCATTTGGCGGCTTGCGTGAAAAGCTGATCTGCCGCGAGCAGGCTGAACTCCACCCGGCCGTGATGGACGATGGGGCGCAGTCCGCTTATCGCCGCCCCGACGGCCATGCCGGTGAATGCATGTTCCGATACCGGTACGTCGAGGACGCGCTCGGGGTAGAGCTCCTTGAGGCCGGCGGTGGTTCCATCCGCGCCATTTTTGTAGGACACGCCGAGCCCGATGACGAACACGTCCGGATACGTTGCCAACAGCTGATGCGCAGCCTCGCGGAAGGCCTCGGTGTATTTGATGACGCGTTCAGTCATAAAGGCCCTTGTACAAGGTTTCACGCGCCGGGTACGGCGCTTCCAGCGCAAAGGCGATTGCGTCTTCTACCTCTCGCGTTACCCCGCTCTCTATCGTCGCCACCTCTTCTTCGGCGCCCTTGCCGACCAGCTCGGCGCGCAGTTTCTTGATCGGATCGGTGACGGCGCGGCGTTCAACCGTGTCTTCCTGCCGGACACTTTCGTCAAAAATCGGAGCGCTATGCGCCATGTGCCGATAGACGACGCATTCGAGCACCGCGGGACCTTTGCCGGAGCGCACTGATGCGATCAAATCGCGGGCGGAAGCCGCAACGTCATGAAAGTCATTGCCGTCGGCTTTGCGATACGTCGCGCCAAATCCCTTGACGATGGTTGCGACGTCGTGCCCTGGCGCTCGCCGCGCCGCTAGTGGCGAGTTGACGGAATAAAGATTATTCTCGACGACGATCAGAAGCGGCAGAGCGAACAGCCCGGACAGATTTAAGGTTTCGTAGACAACGCCTTCCTCGAAAGCGCCGTCGCCGAGGAAGACGACGGTGATTTCGTTCTTGCGCCTGAATTTTTGCTCGAAAGCCACGCCGCTTGCGAGAGGAACGATGCTGCCCAAAATCGGTGTCGAACCGATGAAGTTGACCGATTTGTCGATCATGTGCATTGAGCCGCCCTTACCGCGCGAGGAACCGGCTTCTTTGCCGAGTAGCTCGCAGACCATCCGCCGCAAGTCGCCACCCTTGGCCAAATAGTGTCCGTGCGAACGATGGTTGCCCAGCATTTTGTCGCTCGGCTGCAGTGCCTCGCTGACGCCAGCTGCGGTTGCCTCCTGTCCGACGCAGAAATGAACGAAGCTCATGATTTTATTTTTCAGGTACAGCTGGGCGAGCCGTTCCTCTGCCGTGCGAATCAAAAACATCTTTCGATAGGCATCGAACAAGCGCCTATCGGCTTCCGACTTCGGCGATTTGCGGTCCAGCGGGCTGTGCATCATGCCCAAAGATCCATAAAAACCCGACTGGCCCGCCCCTCGCGCATCAGCGCAATTGCGTCGTTTACCCCTTCAAGGGCTGTGCGATGCGTGATGAGATCGTCGAAACGCAATCGCCCCGCCTTCGCGAGTTTGACATAGTGCGGAATTTCGTGGCTCGGCGAGAAACGTCCACCTTGCGTAGCTGTGATCGTCTTACCCTCTCCATCGAATAGATGATACGCGTTGGTAATTTCAACGCTTTCTCCAGGGGGCGGCTGCCCTAAAAGAATGTAGCGACCGCCGCTGCCAAGCAAAGGCAATGTTTCTGCGATGCTGCGCGGATTGCCGGACGTCTCGACAATCACGTCGGCAAGTGTTTTACCGAGAAACGCCTTTATCGTGGCGGACACGTCTTCGTTCGTCGCGTTGACAAAGAGATCCACCCCCAGCGCGGCTGCCAGCGGCCGTTTAAATTCGCGAATATCGATCGCCATGATGGGATTGGCGCCGACCAGGTTTGCGGCCCGGGCAATGCCCGCGCCCACGCCGCCGAGCCCGACCACGAGGACGCTCTCGCCGGCGCGAACCCTGGCCTCGTTCACCACAGTGCCGATCGCTGTCGAAAGGCCGCATCCCAACAAGGCGCAAAAGTCTTCGGGGGTATCCGCTGGCACTGCTGTAATGCGGTTCTCCGACACGATCGCATATTGATTAAAAGTAGTTACCTTGCCGCTGCGCATTGGCCTGCCCTTGAACGAGTACGTCGGAAAGTCGGCCTCGATGCCGTCCCCCTTTCGCCAATGCATGACCACCTTGTCCCCCTTCTTGACGGTGGTCACGCCTGGGCCGACGCTCTCCACAATGCCGCAACCCTCGTGGCCGAGGAGATGGGGCAAGAACTTGGCGTTTCCCTTATTGCCGGCGATTTCTTGCAGTTGCGACCCGCAGATGCCGCTTACCAGAACCTTGACAAGCGCCTGCCCGGTCTCGACCGGTCCAGGCTCGACGTCCGCGACCGTCAAAGGCGCATTTAGCTTTTCCAGGACCGCTGCTAGCATCTGCTGACCGACTTCATTGCAAGTAACTCTTTGGGCGATCTGCCGGCGCCTTTGTCGGAGCGGGCATTGTTGCGGCTCTTTTCGATCACTGCCGTCGTCGATAAGCGCTGGCCGTCTGCGCCACTGACAATAGGGAAGGTGACGATTGCAACCGAGTCGGGCACGGCGTCGACGGCACGAACGTCCTCGCTCGCATAGTCGCCCCCCTTGACGATCACGTCCGGTTTCAATCGCTGCACCACTTCCGTTGTGCGCAGTTCGTCAAAAATGACGACTTTATCGACGAAGCGCAGGCTCTCGAGCACAGCTTTGCGCGCCTGCTCGCCCTGTACCGGTCGATCTGGGCCCTTTAGCGCGCGCACCGAGTTGTCCGAATTGATGCCAACGACAAGTGTGTCGCCGAGCGATTTGGCAAATTTAAGCAATTCGAGGTGGCCTGGGTGCAACAGATCGAAGACGCCGTTGGCGAAGACGATTTTTTTCCGCTTGTTCGCCGACGGGGGCGACTTTTGCACGTTGAGTTCGCGGACGACGAAACTGCCCGTCGTGCAAACATTGACGATAAACGTCGAAAGCTCGTTGGGATCGATCAGGTCGGCGAGATCGGCACGGGCGGACGACATTCCTGTGGCAATCGCCCCAGCGTAAACGTCGATCATGCGCACACCGCGAGCATACCAAGCATCTTTTACCGATTCGGAGAAGCCGCGCAGGCCGAATTTCGAGGCTGCGTAAATTGGCTCATGCGAGCTTCCGCGCAGGCCTGCAGCGGAATTCATGTTGATGATTGTTCCGCCGCCTCGGCTAGCGAGATGGTCGAAGGCGGCCGCCGCAATCGCGATTGAGGTCGAGGTATTGACGGAGATAATCTCACTAACGCTCGGCAAATCGAAGCGAGTTCCGCTCTTGGTTAGTTCGGGATTGACGGCGGCATTGTTGATGACCGTGCCGGCGTCGTGCGTCTTGAGGCCTTCCGCGAAGGTGGCAAGGCCATCCGGCGTCTGCAAATCTGCGGAGAGGATCTCACAATCGCCGGCCCGCTCGGCGCGCAACCCCTCGCTCAGCCGGGAAAGGCGGGTGATGTCGCGTCCGCACAGAACGAGATCAAAATTCGCAGCGGCGAAGGCCTTCGCCATCGCCGCGCCGAACCCGGACGATGCGCCAGTTATTACGACGCTCCGTTTTGAGGCCGTTATCGCCGACATTGTTTTCACTAGAATGCGTTGAGCCTTCGGCTGACCCGAAACGCACGAAGCCGAACGCCCTTTGCGACCTTACCCTTGAGTCTTGGTTCTAGCGAAGCGATTTTGCTTGCGCAACCGATAGTTCTGTATCCTCGGGTGAAATAGCTGTTAAAGCTCAACCGGTTGCTCTATTCTGTTTTTATCTCCGCATCCGAGGCCGACATATTTCAGCATGAGGGCAGTGGTGCTTTCGTGAAGAAATGTCGCCAACCACTGTATCGACGTCTCAGCACTTATTTGGTAGCGGTCGCTTACGCTGGCAGCATCGTCAATGGTGCTTTCGCGGTTGACCTCGGCGCCAACATACCTGATCTAGTTGCGGATTATCTTACGCCGCTTTCGCCCGAACCGATGCCCGAACCGGGGAATCCCGACGGCTATGTTCGCGTCAGGCGAGCGATCGCCGCGAAAGCGCTCGCGGACGCGCACGATGCGGGATTTCGCTTCGTGCGAGGTCCGATGACGGGATATCGCCCCGCGGATTTCGGCGATGAGTGGAACGATCTTCGGCAATGGCAGACAAACGCGCCTGCTTATTGGGCTGCAATGGACCGAATGTTCGACGCCCTCGACCGGGAACACTTGCGGCTGGTGCCAACGTTCGTCTGGAATATCAGGCAGTTTCCGTCGATGGCGAACGACCCAGTCGGCGTATTTGTGCGCGATCGCAAGTCTCGGAGCAGACAGCTGCTCACGCAGTTTTTGCAGGACTTCATCGGGCGCTACAAGGATCGCGACACGATCCTTTTTTACGAACTGACCAACGAAATGAACCTGGAGGCCGATCTCGACCTCAGTTCTCATTGCAAACGACCGGCGGCGCCTTGCGTCCGAGACTATTTTACAACCGAGGAAATGATCGAATTCTCCCGCCAGACGGTTGCTCTGATCAAGTCGCTCGACCCCAAGCACATGGTGTCCTCCGGCTACTCGCTACCCCGTGCTGCGGCCGCGCATCTCATGCGCCGCTCCGGTTTCGCGTCCAACGGCCCGGATTGGACAGCCGATTCGATGGACGAGTTTCGCCACGACCTGCTGGCCATTCACGATCCGTTCGACATCGTCAGCGCTCATATCTATCCAGATGCCGAAGACATCCGCTTCGGCCGGCCGGCTGGTCAACAATATGAGTTGGCCGCCGACGTCTCGCGGGCCGCAAAGGCTGCTGGCAAAAAGTTTTTTATCGGTGAATTCGGTGACAAAAGCGCGACGCCGTTCATGAAAGGGCTGCTCGACGAAGTGGTCCGCAACGATATCGACTACGCAGCGATTTGGGTCTGGGAGTTCTACCAAACTTCGACATATCGAACCTACGATACTGACGCCACTAGCACCAACGTCGAACCCGGCTACTCTGACGACATAATCGGCTTATTGGAAAAAACCCAAAGAGCGATGGGTCATCCGCCGGCGCCTCACGATCCCGCCTCCGCGCCGCGGGTCGTACTGACGTGGCCGTTGCCCTGTGCCAATGTCGATAAACCAACTGACATCGTGGCAGTCGCTAGTGATGGCGCTCGCGCAGTCGAAACCGTCGAGTTTTTTGTGAATGGCGAACGACTCGGGACCGTCTCTCGGCCGCCCTACACCGTTTCTCTCGACCCGAAGGCGATTAGCGACCCAACGGCCAGGATTGAAGCGCGGGCCGTTGCGAAGTCCGGCGCGTTGGCGGAGTCTAAAATTGCTGTAACGCTAAAGGGGGCGAACGGTACATGTCGCGATTAGACTGCGCCCGGCGAGCGTATCGTGGCGCCGCTGCGGAAGTGACGGTTCGCGCGATCAAAAGTCATGATGTGACCTTAAGTCCCGCCAGTTTGTTACGCGCTCACAATAACACCACATGCGACAATCTCTTTCAGTCGGAGTAGCGTCAAGGTCGCCGACAAAAAATTCGTCACGCACAATCCAACCAGATCGTTTGAGCAGCACCCGCAGCGCGCTCGGCGTAAAAAGCCAATAATTCGTCGGTTCGTTAGCAATCTCACGACATTCGAGAAAATAAGCGAGCTGCTGGTCGCTTACGTCATTACCGTCAGAGCCGCGAAAAAACACCATGGTGCTCAATACCAGCCGTTCTCCGCAATGTGCGAGCGTGTTGAAAATGAGCCCGGGATTACGGACGTGATACATGATGCCAAGTAGAAAAATCAGATCGTACTCGCCAGGTAGCCAAGGCGTGAAATCTAGATCAGCGAAATAAAGTCTGGCCGAACTTTTGAGGATAGCGCGCGTGGCAATTAAGCCACTGCCTTGATTGAAATTCGTCTGCGGCCAGTCGATGAAAGTTACTTGTGCGCCGAGGGACTCACAGAAAAATCCCAAATCTCCATCAGCGGCGCCGACGTCAGCCACTTTTTTCCCGTCACATACATGAGAGAAAACTTGGCGACCTGGCCCGGAAAACTTTCTCATATGGGCTACGGCGCTAATAGTTTCCCAGCCATACCAGGATACAGACAAGGTATTGGCTCTTAGCTGCGCCAAATGGTCCATGAAATTCCCGGCCGCTCGGGCAATTTCATCAATGTCGGAATTGTTTGTCATTGGATACAAGGCCCGTATATGCGAGCTGATATTAGCAGGGCGCTCGAGCGTTGCGAGACGCGGATGGCGTGAAACAAGGCAGAAAACCCCATATTAAATCGCCATCCGGGATGAAAGCGCTTGCGGATTCGTGGGCGGCATGTGCTAACCAGTCATGCCCGACGATGAGTTGCGTAGCCTTTGGCGGAGGTTAAGAGCGCGGATTGTTGAGGTATCACATGCTTGGCACGGTAAAAAGAATTTTGCGCCGATGACGTGGCCGTCTGGTGACTTAGCCCCGTATCGACTGGCCGGTCGTGATTTGTCGCGCGAGCGACACGCGGCAATCGAGCAACTCCTCGACAGAAATTGCCGAAACCTGGCGAACGAAGTTCAGCGATTTTACAAGGGCTACAACCAAACGGAGTTTTCAGGTCCGTCGTTTTGGCGAAACGCTTATTCGATAGAATTGCAAGCCACGTTTACTCCGCGGGATGGTGAGCTTCTCGATTTAGGATGTCTCGGGCCGGAGCTTGCCGCATTTCGTGAAGTAAGGCCCGATGCAAGAGCTCGGGGATTGTCGATCGAGGGCGGAGTTTTCGGCATCGAGCAATCGGGCTTTTGCTCGTACCCGATTCCCCAGGATCACAGCATTACTGTGTGGAGCGTTGATGGGGAGCATGAGCCTTTTCCTTTCGCCGACGCCGCCTTCGATACGGTTTCATCGTTTGAGATGTTCGAGCATCTGAAGTTTGGGCCGCAGAATGTGATGCGCGAGATACACCGGGTCATGAAGCCCGGTGGGATTCTCCTCATCACTACGCCGAACGCAGTTTCGATCAGAAGTTTGTGGGCCCATTGCAAAGGCGGACATCCGGCAAGCCACCACAGGTATTTTCGAAATCTGAAGTATGGCGTCGTACATCCGTTCGAATATCGAGCTTCCGAACTTTCTGCGTTGGTTGCCGCCTATGGGTTCAATATCCTGGAATCGACGGCGTTCTATCGGGAACATTATGTTCGAATGGCGGACGAGATGGCAAGCGTGTTCGATTTCATCAAGTCGCTCGGCTTCTCGCCGACCGAGTCTGAGCTGGGGGAGCAGCTTCTTATCGTCGCCGAGAAATCCGGTCCGATCGTCAACGAATTTCCGCCAGAGGTTTTCGAGGGGTGACGCTGGCCGGTCAGCCGCGCTTGGTGTGCGGCCGATAAGCTGATGAAGGGGCGGCTTACTTTCTATCGAAATGAATGCTTCACCGGCGCGTCGAGCGGGACTGTTCCGGCGATGCGATAGCCATGCTATCAGGGTGCAAAAGTATGGCGGGGCATCGGTCGCCGTAACAGCATCCAGCGCCCCAACCGCGAGTGGCGGGATGACGAATCCTGAGATTTACCGAGACCGCGTGCAGTCGCAAATTGATCAATACAAAGACGTGGAGGAAATCCACGATCTGCCGGAAATTTTTGACTACTGGAGCCCGAAATACCTGCTGCCGAAAGTGTCCGGTATTTTCGGTTGCTCAAGTAGAGCTGAAATCTTTTCCAACGCACTCATTGGAGAACGGCGGAATAACAACTCGCCGCTCGTGTTCGCCAGTCTGGGCGCAGGAGATTGCTCGATCGAAATAGAGATTGCACAAGCGATCTTGAAGTCCGGAGTCCGCGACTTCCGGATGGATTGTTTCGAGCTTTCGCCGCTGCTTCTCGAGCGTGCGGCCTCATCCATAGAAAATGCAGAACTGACCAACAATCTGAAGCCGGCGCGGTGTGACGTCAATGAACAGCACATTCATGACCACTACGATGGAGTGATGGCTCATTTTTCATTGCATCACTTTGTCGAGCTGGAACGTATTTTCGATAACGTGAAGAAGATGCTTCGCCCGAAGGCAAACTTTGTGATCGCTGATGCCATCGGCCGAAATGGCCATATGCGGTGGCCGGAGACGTTGCGTTTGATACAACTTATCTGGCACACGCTCCCCGATGAAAAAAAGTTCAATCGACAATTCCAGGCGCAATGGGACGACTACGTCAACTGGGACTGCTCCGGCGAAGGCTTCGAAGGCATTCGCGCACAGGATATATTACCGCTGATCGTCGAACGATTCCACTTCTCGCACTTTGCCGTCGCGGGTGGATTGGTCGATCCGTTTATTGACCGAGGCATCGGGCCTAACTTTGACATTAAGAATAAACGCGACTTGGCTTTCATTGATGCGATGCAGTACCTCAATCAATTGTTGCTTGAGGCCGGGGTCATCAAACCGACTATGATGTTCGCCAGCGTGCGAAACGAACCGTGTGACTGCAAACACGAAAAAAACCTGACACCTGCATTTTGTGTACGTGTTCCGGTTTTGGGGGCGGAGGACGGGCCCGGTCCACTCTTTGCTCCTGTTTCCAAATGAATTGAGTTCTCGGCACGCAATCCAGTCTTTAAATTCGGCTACCGGGACGAGCTTGACGTACTTTACCAACCTGAGGTCACTTGAAAATTTCAACGCTCCAAGAGGATGCCCATGGTCAAGAAGACTAGCGCGGCGTTGCCGGTCATTGCCGAGCGCGAGTTGAGCAGAGGCGCGACCGAAATTCGCCCCGACCCCCACAACATGGATGCGTTCGACGCCGCCACGACCGATATCGGCGCGCTCATCGGCGCCGCGAAGGCCCGGATGGCCGAGCGTGGGCCGGCGGAGGCACTCCCTCTATGGCAGCAGATCCGCGAGCGTTTCCCCAACCAAACGCAAGGGCACTTAGGCTACGCGGAGGCACTGATGAACGCCGGCCGCTTCGACGAGGCAGACGCGCTACTGTCCGAGACCACAGACCGATTCCCTGATGACTGCTGGGGGTGGATTCATTACGCCCAAGTTGCGGGTCGCCGCGGCAACTGGACGGAAGCGTTGCAGCGGTGGCAGCTGGCGCGCGATCGCTTTCCAGAAATCCCGATCGCGAATATCGGCTATGGTGACGCGCTGTGCGAGGCCGGGCGCTTCGATGCGTCGGAGAAAATCCTCTCGGCAGCGTGCGCCCGCTTTGCTGAAGAGCCTTGGGCTTGGATTCAACGAGCCAAGCTGGCTACGCGCCGCGCCCAGGCCAATCGGCCGTACTTTGAACATCTGGGCCCCGGGGATTGGCAAGAGCCGCTGCGATACTGGCAAGAGGTTCGGAATCGATTTCCGGAAATTTCTGAGGGCCACCTCGGCTACGCACTAGCATTGAAGTCGGCGGACAGGTTGCCCGAAGCCAAAACGTTGCTTTCCGAAATCGTCCTGAAGTTCCCCGGCGAACCTTGGGCTTGGATTCATTACGCCCAGACAGCAGCCGACTGCGCCGATTGGACGGAGGCGTTGCGCGGCTGGCGGGAGGTCGGCGAACGGTTTCCCGTGTTTGCAGAAAAAAGCTATGGCGGAATCTGCCGGACGGCCGCCGCAGTCCAGCATCAGTGCAACATGCTAACGCATGCTCTGCCAGTCTCGTTCGAAATCCAGAAACGGTGCCTGGAATTCATGCGGCTGATCGAACCTCATAGCATGATCGGATATCGCAAGGCGCGGTTCGGCTCCAAATACGATGGAGGTTACGTGATGATCGACGATTTCAAGGGTGTGACCGGTGCCTTTTCTTTCGGAATCGCAAATGATGCCAATTGGGATGCCGCCATCGCCGATCGTGGCGTGCCTGTTTTCCAATTCGATCACACGATCGACGAGCCCCCTATATCTCGTCCCGACCTAATCTTCACGAAAGCTCGGATTGCGGCGGAACCTGGCCAGCACGGGCAAACGCAAACGATCGATGAATTGGTCAGCATTCACGGAAGTCCTGGTAAGGCGACACTTCTTCTGAAGATTGATATCGAGGCTGATGAATGGCCGGTCTTCGATTCCGTGAGCGAGGAAGCACTGGCGTGCTTCGCGCAGATTGCGGCCGAATTCCACTATTTCGGAAACGCGATGCTGGACTCAGAATTTTATCAAAGGGCGCTGCGTGTCCTTCAGAAGCTTCATCGCAATTTCGCGGTGGTCCATGTGCACGGGATCAACGGCCACCCGGTGTGCAATATTGTGAATGTCATGGTGCCTGACATCATGGAGATCACCTTTGCCAACAGACGGCGTTATAGCTTCGGCCCCAGCGTCGAAACATTTCCGGGTCCGCTGGACGCCCCATGCCACCCTAATATGCCCGATGTTCATCTCGGACGTTTTATCTATTGATCTCTGTCTCATCCGCTGACGACCGACATTTCCACGGCCAAGTCTAATGTGCTGCGACACCGACACGGCTCTCTCGGCCGATAAATTTCACACCTCATTAGACCCCCCGAAGAGTGTCGCTCGATCGCGGCTTTTGCCGGCGCCCCACCGCAGCTGCCGCACAGTAAGCTCGACGAGTTCGTTCAAATCCATCAATGACATGCAATTCTGTTCTTTCTCGCAATCGCCCTGGCAGACAAGGCAGGGTAGGCTTTCGACTCTGGTCTTGGCGATGAGCCCGTCATAAGTGTGAATTTCAGTAATCGTCGTCGGTCCGAATACCGCCACCGTTGGCAATTTCAGTCCGGTTGCGATGTGAAGTGCCAGCGTGTCGCCGCAAAGCAAAGCGTCGACCTGTGATAGCAAGCCCAGGAAATCCAGAACGGAGTCCCCGGTCAGCGCGACCTCGATTCGGTCCTCCGGCTGGCGCATCGCCATGATGGCGGCGGCTTTGTCGGCTTCGGCATTGCCGCCAAGCAGCACAACATCCACATCGATGCGCTGACGCAGCAAACGAGCATATCGGCAAATCTGCTCGGGATAGAGCATCTTCTTCGGCCAACGAGCGCTGGAGCCGAGGTTGACGGCAACGCGCGGCCGGCCACTACCGAAAAGCTTCTCCAGTCTTGCCTCGGCGCGCTGCCGCAGGCCGATGTCGAGTTCGATCGCGGGCGGAAGAATGGGCGCATCCGGCGGCTCGCCGAGAATATCGAGCATGCGCCGCTGGAAGCTGAGCGTATTATTTGCTTTCAGTCGGTCAAAAGCACCCATTTCCAGCCAGCGCATTGCCGCGTCGTTGCTCGGCGCAATCAGGCCGTCACGCATGTAGAAGCCGACGGGAGTTCCGCGCCGGCTCGCCAGCGTTGCCAACGAAGCGCTCTGCAAATCATTGGACAAAGAATAAACTTGGTGCCAGTCGCCGGCCAATGTTCGTGCGACGCCCTCTTCGGAAAGCACGATGACCTCATCAACGTCGCGCATGATGCGAACGAGCGGGACCGCCTCCTTGCCGGTCAGCCAGGCGATGTAAGGCATTTTGTGGCGTGCGATAATAGCCGGCAGCAGACTTTGGGAGCGAAAGACGTCCCCGACTGCATCGAGCTTGATAAACAGAATGCGCTCACCGTATTTGGAGCCGTGCGAGCAGGTCGGGCATTCGGAGCCATCAAGCTTGTTGTAGATGCAAGGTCGTGAGCCCTTGTAATATCGGCAGGCGAAATTGATCATCGTCGTTGCTTGATCAACTCGATACGGCATTTGCGATGCTCGCGCTAACGCTTAAATGTTGTGTGACCAGTTGCGACACGCTCCAGCTCCGGAATGTCCACCGATAAGCGGCGGGACACGGCCGTGTAGGACAGGTTCCGATCAAGGTGATCGAGGCCGCTGAGTACGCGGGGATGAGCCGAGCCCGGGTCGCGGAGGATTCGGATGACATGCTCGGCGAAAGCTTCCGGTGCATCCGCAATTGCCATCATTTGATCTGCCGTGTCGATCCCCTCGGCGCCGGCGGACGTGGTCACCACCGGAACTCCGTAACGCATTGCTTCGAGGATTTTTCCTTTAATACCCCCGCCAAAACGCACAGGCGCAATTACCACGTGCGCGGAGTTATAGAACCATTCGAGCACCGGCCATGACACGGCTTGTGTGACCACAACATCCTCTCGTTGGAGGCCTATTACCGACCGGGGCGGATAAGAACCGGCAATAATCGTCACACATTTGGGAAGCCGCTTTTTGATAATCGGCAAGACCTCGCGAGCAAACCACAAGATCGCATCAACGTTGGGACTGTGCGCAAATCCGGCGACATACAATATCATCGGAAGGTCCGGGCGCTTCTGCTCCGCCCGTGCTCGCGCCATTCGCAGTCCCTCATCGGGATAAAGTTGACTGGGAAAAACGCGCACCTGCTTGTCGGGAACCTGCTCGCGGACGAAGGAAACTTCCTCCGGAGCCGGATAGTAGATGACGTCTGATCTCTGCCAGACGTAAGTCTCGACGCGTCGCGTGTTTTTGCTCACCTCAAGCAGTTCCTCGCGCCCGGTCAGGGCATACTCTCTTTCCAAGCGGAGGAAATGCAGATCGCTCCCATAGTATAGTCTCTTTGCAGGCGAGTGCTCGCACAGAGCGTCTATATATCGTTCCGTAACATGTGGCCGGTGAAGGAACGCGTAGTCGAGATACGGCCCCGTTTGTTTGATCCAGTCGCGAAAATTGCTATGCACGTTGCGTCCGTAAACGATCTCAATGCCCCAATTTTGCAGCTCGCGGGCATAGTCGCGATCATAATGTCCGTTGTCCGGCCAAAATGAAACTTGCAAATCAGCATCGACAAACAACTTAAGAAAATCGTACATCATCCTCGATCCGCCATCACGATCGACTTTCGGTACGTAATGGTCGAATACCAGGATATGCTTGCGGCGCCGGCTGCGGTCACGAGCTAGAAATATTTGATGGCCGTTTGGAAATTGCTCTCGAAGCAAAATCGGCTTCCACTTTTCGACGAACTTGCTCTGATTAGTGACTTGATGGGCCTTGATGCCGGCCGAAACGTCGGTGCCGTGTGAAGCCCCTTCATGGTGAATAATTTCCGATCGGGGAGCGTAGACCGCGCGTAGGCCTTTCGCCCTTACGTGAAACGCGAGATCGGCATCTTCTGCATACGCTGGCGCATAACGTTCGTCGAAGCCACCGATGTCCTTCCACAAGTCGGCGGGAACGGCAATGGCCGCGCCGGATAAATAATCCGCATCCTTCAGATAATTGAATTGATAGCCGCGGGGGTCGTCCCGGCGGCCAAAATTCCAACCGCTTCCATCCGACCAGATAATCCCTCCGGCTTCCTGCAGGGAACCGTCCGCCATTAACAGCTTCGAGCCGGTCAGCCCGACATTCTTGAACCGATCAAACGGCCCGAGCAATTCATCTAGCCAGTAGTCCAGCGCCAGCGTGTCGTTATTCAGAAACACAAGATATTTGCCGACGCCTCTTTCTGCGGAAAGTTTGCAATTCCTCAAGAATCCGCGGTTCGTGTCGTGGTCAATGCAACGAATAATTCCGCCAACCGCCTCGAACACCGCCTGGGTTTCGTCGATGGAGCGATCGTTGCCGATGATGATTTCATATCGAACGTCGCATTTGTGTTCGAGAAGCGAAATAGCGCAGGTGAGCGTGTATTCCACGTGATTGAAAACCGGAATGACGATACTCGCCGCGACGGCCCGTCGATCGCTTGCGGCGGCGCGCGACAGTCGGCGCAGGCGCTCTGTGAGTGACGCTAGCATCTCGGCGCGCTTCGGACTGTCCTTTTTCGGCCCGGTCAGATCGCCAAGGATCGAAAGATATTGCAAAATTCGTTCGGCTAGAGGTGCACCAAACCCAAATTCATCATCCACCAAATAGTCCCTTAACCTTTGCTGGTTGACGATGGTCGAAGAATTTGACGAAAACGAAATCTCCGAAGCCGCACTGGCATTTTTCGTCGAATCGCTCAAATGAGGTGGCCGGACGTTCTGCTGCCGCCCTTGCAGGACATAGGACGTTAGGGGTTCGGATCCTCTTATGTCTGGGTTTTGTTCGAGATAAAGCAGCGGATCAAAATTCTTATTCGGCTTAATTCCCTTCCGCCAACCCACTGTCAGATAATGTGAGAGGGGATCGAGTCCAGTCGACCGGAAATCAGGTGCGGCGGCTAAGTAAAAATCAACATCGAACAGAGGGTGAGGATGGCTACCGATGTAGCTCTTCCGCAGCAGGTAATGGATAAGCGGATTGGTATCGCACCCCGCGGTTTCTGTCGAATGACGCAAGTACCATTCGGAATCGAAAAGGGGGTGCGGGTTTCGGCCTTCGCGTCCACCGTGCTCCAAATAATGCTTTGCGGCATCCATCGGCTTGCCGCGCAGATCCGAATGAGATTCACGGTACCACGCTGCGTCGAAGAGCAACGAGGCTCGAAGGATGTCGAGCGGGGACCGACGTTTGCGGCCGATTTTCAATTGCGGCAAGAAGTCGCCGGCTTTCGCCATTCACCACCTTGAAGCGGACTAATCCAAATCAGCCCGAGTTTGCGATTATCGTTGGCTATTTTCAAGCAAAGCCGATTTATTCCACAGTCTGAACGCGAGAGACGGATTTTAGTTATTAAACGCGACGGTCACCGTCAGCCATCCGGCCTCGTTGCGAGTCGCCCTTCGGTGCGTCCATGGCGCAAGTAGTGGTACAGAGGGTTCATTCCGCTTTCGCGCACATCCGGGTTGCTGACCAGGTAGAAGTCGGTGTGGAAGTCCGGGCCGGGATCGCGCCCCTCGCGGGCGCCGTTGTGAATATAATGCAGTAGCGGGTTGATGCCGGCGCGGCGCACGTCCTCGTAATGTTCGAGGTACCAGCGGGTGTCGAACAGCGGGTTCGGCCGGTAGCCACGCAGATAGCCCTCGTCGAGATAATGCTCCGCCGGCGGGCGGCCGTTCGCTGCTGCGTCGGGATATTCGCGCGCGTACCAGTCGGCATCGAACAGGCCGCTGCTGGCGATCAGCCGCAAGGCGCGGCGGCGCGCCACCGACAGGCGCCGGATCCACGAAGCGCCGTTACCCTGGCCGTTTGCGTATTTGGCCAACGCCGCCTCGGCGTCGGTGAGCTGGTTTTGCAGCGCGCGGATGCGGGCCGCAGCTTTGTTGTCGCTCGCCGCCAGTGCCGCTGCGCGCGAGGCCGCCAGCGCGGCGATGCGGTCGGCGGCGCTCCGCTCGCCGCGGCGGGCGGCGTCTTTGGTCCGCTCCAGCTCCTCGGCGAAGCGGGTTTTATCGGTCGACGCGTCTTCCAAGCGAGCCGTCGATTCGGCGAGCGTGCGGTGCTGGCGATCCGCAGCGATTCTCGCATCGGCAAGAGCTTGTTTAAGCGCCTCGACCTGCGCGCGCAGCGCGGGCAATTGCGACGCTGAACCTTGCAGGCCGTCGCGTTCGCCTTGCAGCGTCGCGATGCGAAGATGGGTGGCCTCCAGTTCGGCCGCACCGTCGGCGACGATTTTGGCCAGGCGCACCCGCTCAATCTCGCCCCGTTTGGTCTCGGTCCGGGCGCCGTCGAGTTCGCCGGTGAGCCGCTGCATGTGCGTCTGGCTTTCGCGCAGGTATCCGCGAGCTCCATCGAGATCGCGCATCAACCGCACGATGGCCCCGTCGCGGTCCTTGACCACAGAATGCGCGGTCGCCAGTTCGCTTCGCAGCGTTCCAATTTGCGAATGATGTTCGACGATCACGGCCCGAGCTCGGCCGAGGTCTGTTGCGTGACTTGCGGTGGCGGACTCTTGCTCACGCAACGCGTTGCGCAGGGTTTCAATTTCAAGCGACAGTGAGGTTGCTTGCGCAGCGTTCTGCGCCGCGGCCGCTCTTTCTTCTTCAAGCGCCGCAGCAAGCTTATCGCGTTCGCCGGCGTGACCATTGGCTTCCTCGCGCGTCGCCACCGTTTCGGTCCGTGCCCGTGCCAATGCCTTCTCAGTGCTTGCAAGCCGGGCGCGGGCCTGCCGTAATTCCGAAGTTGAAATTTTCTCCGCTTCCTCAGCATTGACCAGCTGTGTTCGGATTTGAACGAGCTCGTCCAGCGTCGGCTTTAAGATGTTGAGTTCTGCCGTAGCGCGCTCGCGCTCGCCTTTGACGGTTTCAAGTTCCGCCGCTAGCGACGCGACGCTGCTTTTTTGCCGTTCGAAATCCTCCGCACGTCTGACCAATTCGGCTTCACCGAGTGCGAGCAGAACCCCAAACGCCTCGGAAGCCTTGTCGAACGCCGCTCGAACCGCATCAAGCGTTGCCAAGTCGACCGGATCATCGGGATGCTCGGCCAGATGCATCAATGCTGCGTAGGCGTCGCGCACCCAATCCACCACCTCCGGCTTGCCGGCTAAGTATTCGGGCGTGACGCTGTGATGCTTGAATTCGGCCGAGAGATACTGCTCGATCGCAAGATTCGACGTTGCGCCGCGGCGCGGCCAACTCAGTCGCAATTGCGGCGTCATGGTGGAGATCGCATGTTGCCAGTCCGCGACCAGCGACTCATAAGAGACAATCGCCCGCGGCAGGCCGCGCGTGTCGTGCTCGGCATCAAGCACGTGGCGCAGCCATAGCAGCAAGCTGTTGGTCGCCAGGAATCCATCGCGCCGTTTGAGCGAGGCGGCGATCTCCAGCGGATTCCTGACCGGCATTGCCACCAGCGGCGTCGCGCCGAACTCTTGCAGCACGTCGCGCCAGAACGGCCAGAACCGGCAGATGCGCGGGTCTTTGATCGCGAACAACGACGACCCGGCAAAATCCTTGCGCAGGACCGCCAATACTTCGTGCGTGAACTGCCGCGCCGGCGGCGAGGTCAGCCACTCCGGATTGAACTTACGCCAGTCGTGCCAGTTCGAGCCGGCCGACTCCAGCAGCCGCTCATGAATGACGACAAGATCGTTTGATTCCCAATGTCCGGTCGGATTCGATTCATGCGCCGGCATCAAATTCTTCGGCAAATCGGCGCCGAGCAGGTTGAATATCCGCGTCAGCGCCGAGGTGCCGCTGCGGTGCATGCCGAGCACCATGAGGGCGCGCGGCGAAACATCGGAGGCGACGCGCGATACCTTGTCGGCCGCGGGGTCATCGCCAATGGACCAGTTGCCGTCCGCCATCGGGCCCTTTGCCATTCGAGTGGCCGCTATTTCCTCAGTGGCCTCTATAGTGCCGCGATTCCGGGGACTCAAGGAAGCGGCGCCGGCAATGGGTGGGACCAGCCGCTATCGCGCCGGCGGCAGCTTATCCAGCATGCGCAGGCGTGGCTCCGACCGGTCGCGCGTATACCAGGGGCTGAACGCTCGGTCCTCGAATATGCCGGTATGATGCCGCTGGCGCAGGCTATCTTTGTCGCCCTCGAACCGTGTCCGATTAGCGCCTGTCTTGTCGCTGCCGCGGCTTGCCGATTCATGGTGGATGAGGGTCGCAAACGGGGTCCAGACCACGCGACAACCTGCCTCGCCGGCGCGCAGGCAGAAGTCGACGTCATTGTAGGCAATGGCAAAGTGTTCTTCGTCGAATGGGCCAACCTTCTCAAAGCAAGCGCGCGAAATCAGCATGCACGCGCCGGTCACCGCCGTCATCGATTGCCGCACATGCAGCCGTGCCATCGGTCCCGGATAATCTTCACGCTGGCCATCAAACCAGTGACCGGCGAGGCCGCCGAGACCGACGATCACGCCCGCATGTTGGATCCGCCGGTTCGGATAAAGCAGACGCGCACCGACAATTCCGGTATCGGGATACTCAAAGCACGCCACCATCTCGCGCAGCCAATCGGCGTCGATGATTTCGATGTCGTTGTTGAGCAGAAGGACGAGTTCGCCGGTCGCCAGCGCTATTCCGCGATTGACCTGCCGCGAGAAATTAAATGGTGCCGGCTCGATCTCGGCTTTGAACGGAACACGATGTTTGCCGGCCTTGGCGTAGAGCTCCAGCACCCGCGCATCGGTCGTTCCGTTGTCGATGACGATGATTTCGAAATCCGGATAGTCGGTGCGACCGGTCAGATCGGCCAACACCCGCGAGATCAGCGCAAACGAATCCCTACTCGGAATGACGATTGAAACGCGCGGCCACCGCGTCTTCAATTTTTCAAAACGAACCCGATGCAGGGTTTTAGTGCGGGCTTCATCGATCAAAGACTCGCCATTGTCGGTGCAATAGCGCTCGGCAAGCGCCTTGCGCGCGCCCGCGATGGCCCGATCGACGAATTGAGTCGAGTAGGTTCCGCGTGCTCGCCGCCATCGATAAGCCGGGTAGGGCAAATGCTTGATCTCATCGGTCTTGAGACCGCGGAGATATTGCAACAGGAGATCGTAATCCTGTGAACCGTCGTAGCCGTCTCGCAACCCGCCTAACGCGAGGAGCCGATCGCGCCGGTAGCACGACAGGTGATTGATGTAGTTGACGCCCGAGAGCAGCACCTCGTCATAGGCAGGTTTGAGAAAATAGCCGACGGGTTTGAGGTTCGCGTCGGTCACGACTTCGTCGGTGTAGATGAACTGGGCGTGCGGGTTCTCGCGGGCGGCTCGTGCAATAAGCTGCACCGCGCCTGGTGTCAGAGCATCATCGTGATCGAGCAATCCGATCCATCG
>Ga0307374_10004596_pt1 | contig 22907 bp, 22 predicted proteins | sample OX3MG_FD_202532 | JGI IMG/M metagenome (GOLD analysis project Ga0307374, IMG submission 202532) | Soil microbial communities from Risofladan, Vaasa, Finland - OX-3 | ecosystem: Environmental > Terrestrial > Soil > Coastal area > Acid sulfate soil | place: Finland: Risofladan, Vaasa | collected... | reverse complement strand
ATGATCTCTTTTCTGCTGTAACCCATTACCGTTTCCATGACATTATTGCACCACCGGATACCACCGGTAAGGTTGTCCCTGATATAGATCAGGGCAGGCAATTTATCCAACAGTTCATCGCTGGATGTATAATAAGGTTCGGAGCGAAGGGGAAACTTATCGGGGCTATGGCTGACCTTCAGCCGATTCGCGGTAGCTTGGTTCATTGCAAAAAAACTTTCGTTGGTTTGAATTCAGGGTTTTTCTGCAGGAATGTGGCGAACCGGTGATTGCCAGGGGCAACGGATTCCGGGCTTAAAGATATAGAATTACCCGGAATCAAAATAGCCATATTGCGGAGAAGGAGCATAGATAATATGTTGGTGAGACACAAAGCGGGTAAATTATCCCAGGAAATGAAAATAGGCCCCCACGGAAGGTTGCGAAAGTCCAGTATCCGGAAAAGCTAAAAGCGATTTCCCAGATGGAAAGCTTATGGGTTATCCGGAACATCTTAGGATCAACGGGTTTGGGACTGGATTAAGGCTAAATTAGCATGGGTGGAATTGACCCTTTTCCCCGGGACCCATTCAGCAAAATAAATTTTTTTTTACCTTTCAAGTCAGGATTCAGTCCCTCACCGGGAACCCCAGGGACCAAATTATTCAGGCGGATCCGGGATGTCACGGAAAATCATCCCGCGTATCCGTTGCCGATGGATAAATGGAAAAAAATTAAACTTGCGGAAAAAAACCTTCCGCAATTTTCTTTTGTTTTAGTCAGTAAGATCAGAATAAAGATTTTTAAATTCCCTGCCTGCCCCCAGGTTTTTAAGATTGTTTGGGGGAACGCCAAAGCTTCTGCCAATTCTCAGGGGGTATGGTTACACAACATTTTTCTGGGCCCGGAAATGGCAAGCAAGGTTCAGAAAGTGGGGCAGTTCATCCTTCTTTTATCCGGTATGGCAGGAAGCTTGGTATAAATCGCTGAGATTTCCATTCCACCCCGGCTCTGGGATGCCGATTGAAGACTGGACACATTGACGTCATAGCTGAGTCCCACCTTAATGCCGTTCATTTGCAAACCCAGATAGGGATTGATGGCATCATTCCACCTGTACCAGGCACCCACATAAAAAATAGTGGGATTATCTATGACTTGATCCACATTCAGACCAAAAGCTCCGCCGAGATCCATTTCCGTCGCCCCTCCCTGTTGCATATACAGACCGCTGGTATATAGCCGGGTGGTCTCATTGACGGGGATGGAAGCCCCGACATGAACGGTTAAGCGGGCATTGATGCGGTTGGTCTCTCCGAGGAAGGACTCATTCGGCTGGCTGATATGATAATAGGATGCCCCACCATAGATATAGGCATTGTCATTTATCGTAGCATTATACAGTAAGCCAACATTATAGTCCGAATAGGAGATATTGGATTGACTGAATGTTTCCCCGCTCGGGATTGTGGGATCAAATCCGTCAGCTCCCAGCTGGTTCTCGAATATCAATTTGGAAAAATCAAGCCTTTTCTGCACGAGGGTGACCTGGACGCCGAGACCCAGGGTCTGATCTCCGTATACATCCAGCGATTTATGGTAGGCTGTGGAAAGGCCTACATAATTTTCCAGCAGTCCCCCTCCTCCGGTCTGGTCGTATAATATGGTAATCCCCACCCCGAAAATATCATTGGGGTTGATCACGTTTTTCAGGATGTCCATATCGGCGGATACGGTTCCGGTGATGAATGGAGTTGATATGCTCGACCACTGGGACCGGTAATTTCCGGCAATCCGGAAATCCCCGTAAAAAAAGCCCGTGTAGGCCGGGTTGAGGGTAAGGGGAGAAGCAAAATATTGGGTGAAATGTGGATCCTGGGCCTGGCAAATTTTACTCAGGGTCAGCAGGAAGACCAGGATCAGCTTTCGGTTCATGGCAGGGTCCAGTAAAGCAGGGTACCTTAAAAAGGTGGAAAAAGGTCAATTTACGGAATTTATTGCTGTTTCTTCTCCCCGTAAGCCAGGTCTCCGGCATCCCCAAGTCCGGGAACGATATACCCCTGGCCGTTGAGCTCTTCATCAATGGCAGCTGCCCAGATTTTTAGTTTTCCAGCCAATTTCTGCACTTTTTCAATGCCCGTCCGGGAAGCTATGGCAGTGACCACATGGATGGCTGAAGGCTGGCCATACTCCAGCAGGCGATGGATGGTTTTGACCAGGGAAGCTCCGGTGGCCAGCATCGTATCGGCCAGGATCAGGAACCGGCCCTCCAGGGGCGGGCAGGAAAGGTAATCCATTTGTATATCGAAGCTGTCCGAGGTAGCATGATGCCGGTAAGCGGTCACAAAGGCATGATCTGCCTGGTCAAAATAATTCAGCAATCCCTGGTGAAGCGGTAGGCCCGCCCTCAATATCGTTGCCAATACCGGTTGCTCTTCCAGGACAAAGCTCTTGGAGATACCCAGGGAAGTGGTGATTTCCAGGGATCGATAAGTCATTTCCCTGCTGATCTCGTAAGCAGCCACTTCGCCGATTCTTTCCAGGTTACGCCGGAAACGCATCCGGTCTGCCTGAATCTGGACATCCCTGATCTCGCTTAGCCAATGGCCGACCAGGGAATGCCTTTCGCTGAGATTAATGACCATACCGGATTTTAAGGTCAATTTAAGGATTTTTCCCGGGGTAAACCGGTCGTAATCACGGGTCAATGCCAATCGGTGTAAATTTGGCAAAACTGTACCGTGGTATACAAAGTGATCGGAGTCATGTCCGGCAGCTCCCTGGATGGACTGGACCTGGCTTATGCAGCTATCCAGGACAAGGCCGGAACATGGAGTTACGATTTCCTGGAAACCACCTGCTATCCCTATACTCGGGAATGGAAGGAAAAACTGAGGCAATCCAGGACCCTTGGTGCAGGGGAATACCTTTGCCTGGATACAGCATTTGGCCGTCATATCGGGGAAAGGATTTGCCAGTTCATGGCCGGTCATGGCCTGGAATACCAGGTCAATTTTATTGCCTGCCATGGTCATACCAGTTTTCATCTTCCGGACCGGCATACAACTGCCCAGCTTGGGGATGGAGCAACCATTGCTGCGGTTACCGGCTTGCCGGTGATCTGCGGACTGCGTGCCATGGACCTGGCCCTGGGCGGTCAGGGAGCACCCATTGTACCAGCTGGGGAAAAACACCTTTTCGGGGAATATGCCCTGTTATTAAACCTGGGTGGAATCGCCAATATCTCCTATAAGGATCAGGGGCAGTACCGGGCCTTTGATATCTGCCCGGCGAACCGGGTGCTGGATGCCCTGGCTGCGCTTGAGGGTCAGGATTATGATGATAATGGGAGGATGGCCGCTTCCGGACAACTCAATCTGGCCCTACGGGATTCCCTGAATGCCCAACCTTATTACCGGCTCCCTTTCCCCAAATCCCTGCCTAATGAATTTGGCACAGAGACCATCTATCCCCTGATCCTAAGCCTGGAGGGGAAGGCCCGCAATTCCCTCAGGACCTACTGCGAGCATATTGCCATGCAGGTGGATGCCGCCCTGGCCATGTTCCCCCTTGGAGGGCGTCAAAAAATGCTGGTCACCGGCGGAGGTGCTTTCAATGGTTTTCTGCTTTCCCGCCTGAAGGCTGCTTTGGATCAGCGGGGTGTGGAGCTGGTCATTCCGGATGCGCAACTGGTCCGTTTCAAGGAAGCGTTGATCATGGCATTTCTGGGGGTGTTGCGCTGGAGAGAGATGGATACTGTGCTGTCATCCGTCACCGGGGCCTCCCGGGACAGTTCCGGGGGAGCGATCTGGCTGGGCAGGGGGGATTAAGCTGACCTATTTGGAGGGACCTGCATTTCCGGTTACCTTTGCCGGAAATCTGAAATTGCCTTGCGCTTCCGTACTGTTCTCATAGTCATTTTCTTAGTGCTCGTCCTGGATCAGGCCCTTAAATATTGGGTCAAGACCCATATGTATGCCGGGCAGGAATTTAATATGGTCGGATCCTGGTTCCGGATTCACTTTATCGAGAATGAAGGCATGGCCTATGGAATCGAGATTGGCGGAAACGGGGGTAAGCTGATGCTGAGCATATTCCGCCTGGCGGCTGTCGTGGGAGGCTTTTTCCTGATCCGCAAACTGATCCGGGAAAAATATCACCGGGGCCTTATTTTCTGTGGTGCCCTGATCCTGGCCGGGGCCATGGGTAACCTGATCGACAGTTTGTTTTACGGTATTTTCTTTTCTGCAAGCAGTGAATTCACCCGCAATGTGGCCTCTTTCCTGCCTGCAGGCGGCGGGTATGCTCACTTTCTGCAGGGAAGGGTGGTGGATATGCTCTATTTTCCCCTTTATCAGGGATTTTTACCCAGGTGGGTCCCTTTCTGGGGAGGGCATTATTTTATCTTTTTTCAACCGGTGTTCAATATCGCCGATGCGTCAATATCAACCGGGGTAATCTCCATCATCGTATTCCAAAAATCCTTTTTCCGCAAACGGCAAACAATGGCCCCTGCTGCGGATTCCCCCTCCCCTGATCCGGTCTTGCCTGCAGAGCCGCAGGTACCGGAAAACTGAGATCCCTATCCGGCAAATCATTTTCCGGTAGCCAGCGCTTCCTCCCTGAGCAACAGAAATTTCAGGCTCTTATCGGGTAACCCCTTTCAAAGTTCAGCCTTTTGTTATCAAGCATCCTGATTTTTCTGCAACTCAGGCCTAAACCTAAATTGGAAAAAATCGGCTCGGGGATCAATTGGTTCATCATCTTCTGGTTCGGAAACCCTGGCCGTTGCCCAGGGAGGAGAACCACTCCCATTTTCTTTGAATATATGTAATAAAAGTTCTTTGACTTGATACCTGGTTGCCGAAGGAAATCTTCTGCGGACGTAAAAGCATCAGAGTTACGATAGAGAAACGGTTTAACAGGCACGTTTAATTTGGCGTTGCCGTAAATCAGCGCATAAAAGCCGGATGGTCGATGCAATGGGGGTATTGAATCCAGGTTTAAATGCTGTGTCATCATGCTCGAGTAACGCCCTGCATTCTTGATGCAGGGTAATTTACAGGGATCATTTTGATATCTGCCATGGAGAAACTTCCCTTTTGTTCAGCCGGAAGCGATAAATAATACCCAGCTTTAGCCATTGACACTGTTGTCATGGAGAGATTAAAATGGGTGTGCCTTTTTCCCCATCCCTGGCCTGGCAATCCTCCAGTCCACTATATTGCTTGGCATCGCTGATCAGAAACTCCATCTGGAAACGGAGCCCATCATATTTACACATCTTTATGGCATCAATTGTTGTATCGGCGCCCAAGTTGATCTCCGGCTGCTGTTTGTCCCCATAATATTTACAAAGCCGCCTATACGTTCCTCTTTAATTGGACTTGAGTACAGCACCGAGGTATATATTTCCATGTGCTTGTCCTTATAGCAGCGCTTCCCTCTTCTTTTGTCTATCGCCCCAATGACTACTTTTCCATTAGTTTGGAACTATTATATTGATTATCAATGTAATAATGTCAAAGTTTCCACTTTTGCTAAAAAGTGTCTTTTGTTTGATTTTATCCGACGCCCGAAGAGCCATAAGATTGGTGTTTTATATCTGGAAAATCAGGTAAAACCTGATAATTGAGATATGATATATCAATTCAATTTGAATTATTCATATTTATTTCATTATTTTGTATCTGGATAATCAGGTATAACCTGATAATCAGTATATGAAACATAAAAATATCTTGTTCCAGTCCAACGCCATCTTGGAGCATTTTTTAAAAAGCAATCAACTTTGCTTTACTTCTGCGGATGCATTGAACGTATTGGTAGGTGTCTCGGAAGGTGCCGTCAGGGAACAGTTAAGTGATATGGCAAAAAGAGGCCTCTTGATGCGTATCAAAAAGGGCCTGTATTATATTATCCCTTTTGACCAGGATCCTGAAACGTTTATTCCGGACTGGCATCTATTAGCAGAGCATTTGGTAAATGGCAACAGATATTATATCGGTTATTATTCTGCTCTACAATTGCATCAGTTGATTACACAGCCGTCGCTCAATGAATTGATTGTTACGGATCATCAAATTAAACCATCTGTGATCAAGGTCAGGGAAATACCATTTCAGTTTATTTATCATAACGATAAACATTTTTTTGGGTCGAAAAAGATATGGGTTGATTCATTCAATAAGGTAATAAGCTCTGATCTGGAAAAGACATTTGTGGATTGCCTTTTCCAGCCGGATTATGCAGGAGGAATTGTAGAGGTTGGTAAAGCTCTTTATATGGCTAAATCGACTATCGATTTTCAAAAGCTATTGGACTATTGTATAAAATTTGATTCCCAGGCGGTAATAAAAAGACTAGGATTTTTATTGGAGCTATTAAAAATCGATACGCCAATCATTAAGGACTTACAAGAACTGAAGACAAGTTCTTACATACTGCTTGACACAGAAATGGTAAAGGCAGGTAAAAGAATAAGCCGCTGGAACATTCAGCAAAATATTGATTCGGAAACTATTCAATCTTCTATTCTTGCATGATAAGGCCAGGGGAAATTCAGCAATATGCCCGTAAAACTGCTGTACGTGATACGCAAATCGAAAAGGATTATATCCTGACATGGATACTATTGGGTATGTCAAAGCAAGCAAGACTATCAAAGGATCTTGTATTCAAAGGTGGAACAGTTTTAAAGAAGGTGTATTTTGAGGATTACCGTTATTCTGAGGATCTGGATTTCACTTTACTAAATGAGGAACTTTCCAATGAGAAAATATTCAGTGATTTTCAGCAGGTGTTCGCCTGGATCAAAGAGGAAGCAAATATTGATTTGCAGTTGACGGAGGATGCAGAACACGAGAGCGGCAGTATTAACTTTTATATATCCTATGCAGGTCCACTTGGTGGTGCAGGGATCAATAAAAAGGTAAAAGTTGATATAACCCGAAAAGAGACATTGGAATATGAAGCAGCGCTGAAACCAGTCTTTATTCATTATTCCGACCTGGAGACGTTCGATATACTTTGCTACCCACTGGAAGAAATTCTGATAGAAAAGATGTGTGCATTGATTGGGCGAACGCAGCCCCGGGACCTATATGATTTATGGTATCTGCTGGAATATAACAAAATGGATATTACTTATAGCTGGCCTGAATTTGAAAGAAAGGCAAAGAACAAGGGGCATATGCCTTCAGCATTTAAGGACAAGGTTCAGGCAAAAATGAGCTCGTTCAAGGGAAGGTGGAAGGGGTCGCTATCCAACCAGATAAGGGATTTGCCGGATTTTGAGTTGGTAGTAAGGGAGCTGAATAAGCACTTGAGAAAAGTGTAATGAATGATTGGCCATATTAATATTAATATTAAAATTAATGATTATGTATTTGGTTTTTTTTCTAATTTAATCGTAGAATAGGAATTCTAAACCATTATAAAAGATGACGAATGCTTTCTTTGAACATCCAATATTAAACTTGCCCTATGATTACCCGGAATTACATTGAAAGCTAGATTCCCAGGGACGGCCAACCCAAAAGGTTATTGGCTTTCGCCGGCCGGTGCAGTTTATTATGCCCATTCCAAAGCTGCGAAAGAGAAAGGATTTTAATGAACAGCAACAAATCTTTGACGAAGGGAAGAGTCTTGCTATGACGGAACAATAGTATGACCCAACTTCACTTATAAACCTCCTCCGCCAAGAGGTCGCTTAATGGAGAAGATTGCCTAATCCTACATGATTGGCAGGTTACACCTGAAACAGCCCGGCTTTTAGTGCATTGGCGCAGCCATGAATTCAGCGGTATAAAGCCCTTCTTTTGCCAGGTAGAAGCCGTCGAAACAGCCATTAGGTGTTTATTCCGATTAAGTCTTTCAGGTATGAAGGCAGTCAAGGTTTGATAAAAAAAAGGGATATCAGCCGGAGGGAAAGTGGGCAATTTGCATTGATGCATGATTTACATGAACAATCGTTCAAAAGTACATTTCAACTTTTGTCTAAGGAGCTCCGCTACATCCAATTCACCCAATTTGACCGGAATATCCTCATTTTAGTATCGCTGCCTTTTAAATGCAGTATGACGGTCTGTGCAAAGTTCCTTACTTAGGGTAATTGTCCAACTTAATGGGGATGTAAAAACGGCAATCTTAAAAACGGGTTACACTTTGAAGGCATGTGAAAGAAGTTATTCCTCAAGGCGAAGGCGGATAATCCTCATCAAATATAGGGCATAAATGTACATGTAGGTATAAGGAGTACATTTCAGGCGCCTTATCCTTGGGTCAAAGGGAATAACGGAGGCTTTTTCGCGGATGTGCGCACACGAAGGTTGAGATCGCTATTAGGCATATAATTTTCCGATGGCCAGTGCTTCTTCCCTGATCCGGTTGGCCAATGAACCGGGACGGATCACCCTGACCCCTGACCCATAACTCAATAGCAGCATCAGCAGTTCATGGTTGATGACCAGGTCCAGCCGGATACGGCATACCGATGGGCTATCCTTCAGGATCTGCTGGGACAGGTGAATGGGCTGGGATTTGATATATTTTGCCTGTTGAGGGCTGAATTCCAGTTCAATGCGCTGTGGTTGCTGATCCGGGGCGGAAATACCCAGTACGCTGCCGAAGAATGCCTGATCATCAAAACCGGGAGCATCAAAGGATTGGTCGGTCGGCCAGAGATTGATCATCCGGTCCAGCCCGAAAGTCAGTATCCGGTTCCCGCTGCGGGTACTTTTACCTACCAGGTAGAACCGGTTATTGTATTCCCGGAGATGGTAGGGTTCAATCCAGTGTTCCTTGGGAGTGTCGCGGCTGAAGGACTGATAGCTGATCCGGATCATTTTACGGTCTTTCATGGATTCAACGATATCAGTGATCCATTCCAGTCCCTTATAGGAGGCCGGGGTATCAAGCCGGATCATGCCCTGGGTTTTTAGTCTTTCCCGGTTTATTTTCAGGGAAGATCCGATCCGCAGGATGGCATCCTCGAATTGCCGGATCACGGGCAGGTTACGGAACTGCTCCAGGATGCTGATGGCTATTTCCAGACCCTGGAGGTCAAATTCGGAAACGGGCATGTTGCTGATGGAAAAATCTTCTGACTCATAACTGTAGGCCCTTGTCCGGGGAGTATAGACTATCGGGGCCTGGTAATTCAGCTCCTCGCTGCTCCTCATGTCATAAATATCCTTCTGGATGGTTCGCTTGGCTACTCCCTTTCCGAGTTTCCGGGAAACATATTCAATCAGGACATCGAGGGTGGGCGGAGGGAGGCGCCGGTTGCGGAGTCTTTCATCGATCCAGCGGTAACGGGACAGGGCATCCTTATTGACAGGCATACCAGTTTTTTTCCCAATCTAAGGGATAATTTCCGGAATGCAAATCCCTTGCGCAGCGTATGGATAGTTTTACCCCCTTACCATTAACCAAAAACGTTGCAAATGAAAAAGCTTTATGAACCCCGCCTGCTGGAAATCAGGGGGATAACGGTCCGCCAGATCGTCATTGACCAGACTGAATGGGTAACGCTCTGGGGATGCGTATCCGTGGAACAGAAAAAAAATAAAATGAACTTCATGCTGGAGTTCGATATCCTGAACAAGCTCCTGCGCTACAATGGAGAAGTTGGCGATGAGATCCAGATGCTGTTGGTGGAAAGGCTGGAAGGTGGGGTGAAGGGCCCACAGGTGCTTGACCTGGAAGCGATGTTCGGCATGGCGGCCGTGCTGGATTGCTGTCCAGTAAAGGTATACCATCCGCAGCAGGAGGTCCGGCCGGGACAATGGCAGGAAGATCCGAAGTCCCTGGTGGTGGATGAGGTCATCCTGCCTGGTGTGAAAAAACAGCCTGCTGATGAACGGACACTATACCGGCGGAATTTCAATAAATGCATCCGGCTGCTGGTCATATCCTACCGGTTATACCTGGGATACCTGGAACTGGATTTTAATCAGGAGGAGGCTCAGGAAAAAGCCGACCTCCAGGACAGTGTCAAATTCCGGATGGCTTATTATGCCTGGAAATCCATATCCGGGATTTCCCTCAATTAATGACTTCCCTGTACCTGGTGCCCCAGATCCGGCAGATGCAGCCAGTATTTTTTGTCTAAGTTTGTCTCATGACCATTTCAGGATTTATGATGGCCAGGAATGCGGAGAAGTATTATTATCCCATAACTGAGGCCATCCGATCCGCTCTCCCCCTGGTGGATGAATTCATCGTTGCCCTGGGGGAGGGGGAACCCGGTGACCTGACCCGGGAACTGCTCGGATCGCTGGATTCTTCCAAGATCAGGATATTTCACCGAAGCTGGGATGAATCATCCTTCACCAATGCCCGTATCCTCCGGGATGAAACGAATTTCGCCTTAGAGCAATGCCGGGGAGACTGGTGCCTGTACCTGCAGGCCGATGAAGTGATCCATGAGCGGGACCATCCGGAAATCATGGAGCAGTGTAAAAAATTCCTCCGGGACAACGCTGTGGATGGCTTTCTGTTCCGTTACCTTCATTTTTGGGGAGATTACCGCCATGTGCTGGACTGCCATAACTGGTACCGGAATGATATCCGTATTGTCCGTAATCACCGGGGCATCACTTCATATAAAGACGCCCAGTCCTTCCGCAGGGAGGGACAACACCTTAATGTGATCCCCCTGAAAGCAAGGATATTTCATTATGGATATGTCCGGCCTCCTGTGCTCATGCAGGACAAAAGGAAAAAGCAGCATTCCCTGCACTGGGGCATCCGGTCCGCCGAACAGGCATTCAGCGATAACCCCGGCCCTTTTGATTATGGACCCCTGGGCAGGCTCAGGCAGTTCGGTGATACCCATCCGGCGGTGATGGAGGAACGTATCCGGCAATTTAACTGGGGGGATCAGTTGAACTATACCCGGAAACTGAACCTTAACCGGCCCCTGGTGAAGCATGAGAAAATTAAATATCGCTTACTTACCCTGCTCGAAAACCGTCTCCTGGGAGGCCGCCAGCTCTGGGCTTACCGGAACTGGAACCTCCTTCGCCGATAATCCGTTTGTCAGATTAATTTCAGTTTTCGGAATTAATCCATTAAATTGGTAGAGATAATATAATTTTGATCAAAATATTCTATTATGGGCTTACAATTAGGGGATGCTGCTCCCAATTTCCAGGCAAAAACGACTGCCGGAGAAATTGATTTTTACCAATACCTCGGCAATAGCTGGGGAGTACTTTTCTCCCATCCTGCAGACTTCACCCCGGTTTGCACGACTGAGCTAGGCAAGACGGCCCTGCTCGAGAAAGAATTTGCCAAACGGAATGTAAAGGTGCTGGCTGTTAGTGTCGACCCCCTGGATTCCCACCTGAAATGGGTGAAGGATATCAATGAGACCCAGCATTGTGAACTGGGATTTCCGCTGATCGCAGACCCGGACAGGACCGTGGCCAATCTCTATGGCATGATCCATCCCAATGCTTCCGAAACCTTTACGGTGAGATCCCTGTTTGTGATCGGCCCGGATAAAAAGGTCAAGCTGACCATCACCTATCCCGCATCCACCGGCAGGAATTTCCAGGAAGTCCTGCGGGTCATCGATTCTCTGCAGCTGACGGCCAATTACAGTGTGGCTACCCCGGCTGACTGGAAGCAGGGTGAAGATGTGATTGTCACTGCGGCAATCAAGACCGAAGACATACCGGGAAAATTTCCCAAGGGACATAAGATCATCAAGCCTTATCTCCGGACCACTCCGCAACCGAATAGCTGAACCGGGAATTTCTGCCCAACATATAGTTAGGGTCGGCTGCTGTGTTTTCCGAGCTGCTGGATCAGGGCGTTCATATCCCGGGATAATGGAGCCTTGAGGTTTACTTCCCTGCCCTGCGGGTCGGTGAAAATGAGCTGGCTGGAATGCAGGGCGAGCCTGCTGAGCAGGGGTTTTTCCGCTTCCTGGTCTCTGGCAGACCGGTAATTATGTTTAAAGGAAGATAGCAATATTGGAGATCCTTTTCCATACAGGCTGTCACAGGCAATGGGATGGCCGGTAGTTTGAAGGTGCACCCTGATCTGGTGGGTCCTGCCGGTGTGAATCCTGACCTGCAGTAAAGAAAAAAGGCTGTAATCCTCCAGCACGGTATATTCGGTTATTGCAGGCTTCCCCTTTTTGGCAATGATCATTTTACCGTTCCCCGCAGGATGTTCAATGAGCGGCAGGTCAATTTTTCCGGCAGGTTCCGCCATTTTCCCGTTGACCAGGGCCAGGTAATATTTCACGAGACGGCGCGATTCAAAACATTGGGACAGGTACCTGTGGGCCTCTTTATTCCTGGCGAACAGGATTAAGCCGCTGGTTTCCCGGTCCAGCCGGTGTACGATGTAGATTTCCGGATACTTTTTATGCAGCAGGGCCGAAAGGGAGGGCAGGTTCGCATTGAACCGGTCCGGAATGCTGAGCATGCCTGAAGGCTTATTCACTGCCACATATTCCTCGGTCAGGGTAATGATGCTTTTTTCCAGGTTCCAGGATGGCATGATAAGTCAGATAAATAAGGCAAGCATGTTTCGGGTTCGTGTCGGTCAAATTATCGTTGTTTACCGGCTGCATGAATCAGGATTCGCCGGAAGGGAATAATGAATCCGGGGCTGGTACAACCAGCTGTCAGGCTGGGCCGGCATTTATTTGAAGTGCCGCAGCAGGATCACTTCCTTTTCGCTCAGCAGACGCCATTTACCCCGGGGAATGTTTTTCTTGGTGAGTCCGGCATACATGACCCGGTCAAGGCTCTCGATCCGGTATCCGAGATGCTCAAAGATCCTTCGTACGATCCTGTTTTTTCCGCTGTGGATCTCCAGACCGACCCCGTTCCCGTTTTCCCCATCCACATATTCCATATTGTCGACGCTGGCCATGCCATCTTCCAGCTCCACCCCGGTCATGATCCGGCGGTAATCATCCTGATGAAGCGGTTTGTCCAGCAGGGCATGGTAGACCTTTTTAATATTGTGGCTGGGATGGGCCAGTTTCTGGGCTAGCTCACCGTCATTGGTCAGCAGCAGGAGTCCTGAAGTATTCCGGTCCAGCCTGCCGACCGGGAATATCCGGTCGGCAGTGGCTTCCCTGACGAGTTCCATGACTGTTTTGCGTTCCCTGGGATCTTTCACCGTGGTGAGAAACCCACGGGGCTTGTTCAGCAGGATATAAATCAGTTCCTTTTGGGGGGTGATCCTTTTTCCTTCCAGGCTGATCGTTTCCCTGCCGGTCACCCGGGTGGCCGGTTGGATAATCACGGTGCCATTGATGGCTACCTTGCCTGCTTTAACTAAGTCTGCCGCCATTCGCCGGGAACAGATGCCGCACTGTGCAATGAATTTATTCAGGGGCATTTCCCCGTTGTTCCCGGTCAGGGGAGCCCGTTTAGCCGGGGTACCCGTATTTTCCGATTTGCCGGGGACCGGTTGTTTTTGGCCCTGCCAATGCCGGTCTTTTTTTACCTCCGGCCCGCTGTCCCTGGCCGGTTTCAGGGAAGCGCTGCCCGCGGAAGATTTCCCCCGGGTTCCCGGAGAGCCGTCCCTTCCCCCGGCTTTATAACGAGGTTTGCCCGGCCGGAACTGGTGGGGGGAAGAGGGAAATTTTTTAGCAGGGGCGCTTTTTTTCACCGGACAGGTTTTGATTCGGAGGATAAATTAGCCAGCTGTCCGCAGGCCGCATCAATGTCTTTGCCCCTGCTCCTGCGCAACCGGGCATTCACCTGCCTGGACAACAGCAGATCCATGAACTGCCGGGTTTTGTCTTCCCCGGAAGCCAAAAACCCGGCTTGCGCGATGGGATTGTACTGAATCACATTCACCACTTTCACCGGTACCTGCCTGTATAACCTGATCAGCTCTTCGCCGTCCCTGCCGGAATCATTGAAATCGTTGAGCAGGATATATTCGAAGGTTATCTCATTGCCGGTCAGCTTGTAGAAATAATTCAGGGCATCGATCAGGGATTTGAGCCCGTTCGTGTCATTGACGGGCATGATGGCAGACCGCTTGGCGTCGGTGGCGGCATGCAGGGAAAGGGCCAGGTTAAAACGGACCAGGTCCTCTCCCAGCTTACGGATCATTTTGGCAATCCCGGCAGTGGACACCGTGATCCTGCGGGGGGACATGGCCAGCCCATCCGGAGCGGTGATCCGTTCAATCGCCCGCAGGACCTGACTGTAATTAAGCAGGGGTTCTCCCATCCCCATAAACACGATATTGGTGAGCTTATGCTGATGGGTATCCAGGGATTGCTGGTTGATCAGCGCAGCTTCATCGTAGATCTCATCAAAATCCAGGTTGCGCAGGTGTCCCATATAACCAGTAGCACAGAACTTACAGGCCAGGCTGCATCCGGCCTGGGAAGAAATGCAGGCTGTCGTCCTTTCACCGGATGGGATGAGCACTCCTTCAATCAGGGATCCATCATGCAGGATGAACCGGCTTTTAACGGTCCCGTCTGAACTATGCTGGATCAGGTCACTCTTGATGGCGGGCAGCCGGAAATCTCCTTCCAGCGTGGCCCTGAGTTCCCTGGACAGATCGGTCATATCCGAAAAACTGCGGGCATGCTTCTGCCAGAGCCAGCTGTGAACCTGGGCAGCCCGGAATGGCTTTTCTCCTGCCTGCTGAAAATACTGCCGGAGTTCATCCGGGGAAAGATGCCTGATGTTGGGTTTTTGCTGCATGTTACCAAGGGTTCAAAGGTAAGGCATTATCGGCTGGCTGCAGTCCTGCGGAGGCATTGGCCATATTTCAGGAGGTTCCGGGGTTAATGGTTAATTTTGGCCGGAAAAATGTAGCGTGCATGCAAACTGCTTACCTGGTGGATGCCGTGCGTACCCCGATCGGCCGGTATGGCGGGACCCTTTCCATGATCCGTCCGGATGACCTGCTGGCCCATGTGATCCGGGGTTTGATGGCCCGCCATCCTGCCCTGGATCCTGTCCTGGTGGAAGATGTGATTGCCGGGGATGCAAATCAGGCCGGGGAGGACAACCGCAATGTGGCCAGGATGGCTGCCTTGCTGGCGGGACTGCCGGTCACCGTGGCCGGCAATACGGTGAACCGCCTCTGTGCTTCCGGCATGCAGGCCGTGATGGATGCGGCCCGGGCCGTGATGTGCGGGGAAGGGGATGTGTATATTGCCGGAGGCGTGGAAAGCATGAGCAGGGCGCCCTTTATCCTGTCCAAGTCCGAAGGGGCATTCAGCCGTAAACCCCAGATGCAGGACAGTACCATCGGCTGGAGGTTCCCGAATAAAAAGTTAACGGACCGGTATTACCCGTATTCCATGGGGGAGACTGCGGAAAATGTAGCCCGGAAATGGATGATCTCCAGACAAAACCAGGATCTTTTTGCCCTGTCCAGCCAGCAGAAATATTTTGACGCCCTGCATGCAGGAAAATGGAAGGCGGAGATCCTCCCAGTGGAGATCAGCCCGAACCGGGAAGAGCAGATCATTTTCAGCCAGGACGAGCATCCCCGGCAGACCTCCCTGGAAAAGCTGGCTGCTCTCCGGCCGGCATTTGCACCGGACGGTACGGTCACCGCGGGCAATTCTTCGGGGATCAATGATGGTGCTGCGGCAATCCTGGTATTTTCCGAACGCGCATTAGCCATTACCGGCATTCGTCCCATGGCCAGGGTCAGGTCCATGGCGGTAACGGGTGTCGATCCAGCCATCATGGGCATCGGACCGGTGGAAGCCACCCGGAAGGCATTGTCCAGGGCGGGACTGAAGATAGCTGACCTGGATCAGATTGAACTGAACGAAGCCTTTGCTTCCCAGTCCATTGCCTGCATGCAGGATCTTGGGCTGGATCCCGGCAAGGTGAATCCCAATGGAGGCGCCATCGCCCTGGGGCATCCCCTGGGTTGCAGCGGGGCCCGCATCATCTGCACCTTGCTGCATGAACTGGAACGGCGCCATTCCCACTATGCACTGGCCACCATGTGCGTAGGGGTGGGGCAGGGAGCAGCCCTGGTCCTGGAAAAGGCCTGAACAGTCAAAATAATAGGTGAAAAACAATTTTTAAATTACCTTTAAGGCCTAAAAATATTTCCGGTAATGAAAAAAGGCATTGTAAAATTTATTAATGAGGAGCGGGGATTTGGCTTCATCAGGACTGAGGAAGGCGAGGAGATTTTTGTGCATGTGTCCGGCCTGATTGATGAGATCAAGGAAAAGGACCATGTGGTCTTTGAAGTCCGGCAGGGTAAAAAAGGGTTAAGCGCCGTGAATGTGAGGCTGGCCTGAATGCTGGAGCAAAACAAATGCATCCAAGAGGTTTCGGCAATGAAGCCTCTTTTTTTTTTGCATAAAAGTCCATCGGTTCAGGCAGGTAAAAGCGGATTACCTTACAGACAGATTTGTTTTTCCGCCATCATTTTGCGAAGATTGATCAGGCCGTACCGCATCCTTCCCAGGGCGGTATTGATGCTGACATGGGTCAGGTCGGCTATTTCCTTGAAACTCAGTTCCGCATAATGACGCATGATAATCACCTCGCGTTGTTCCTCTGGCAGTAAGTCCAGCATCTGGCGAACCCGGTCATGGCTCTGGCGCAGAATCATCCGTTCTTCTGCATGGCCCTCCGCAAAACGCAGTACATTGAAAATATCCTTGTCATCGCTGGTCCTCACCATGGGTGTCCGCTTGATCCTTCGGAAATGGTCCACGCACAGATTATGGGCAATACGCATGGCCCAGGGCAGAAATTTACCTTTTTCCGTATACCTTCCTGCGCGAATGGTATCCATGATCTTGATGAAGGTATCCTGAAAGATGTCCTCGGCCAGGTACTGATCCTTGATCAGTAATACGATGGAGGTGAACAGCTTGTTTTTGTGACGCTGGAAAAGCTCAATCAGGGCATCGTCTTTTCCCCCGGTATACTGGGAAATCAGTTGCTGATCGCTGACAGGTAAAGTGGTGGTTTGCATAATCTCTACAGGTTTCAGTTATCGAAAATAAAAATTAACGAAAGTCGATGATTCTTGTAGAGCTTAATGCTATAGGCAGGGCAATTTTAGCAGTTTATACGGATTGTTTTATTTCTATGCTGTGCAAATATAAACGAAATGTTAAAATTACCAATTTTATTTTCCAGGCCACTTGCCTGGAACAGGCAGGCCAGCTAGCTGGTTTACCTGCAGACCGGAATGCGGATATCATTGAAAGAAACGGCGTCCAAACAGGCCGATACTCCTTATTTTTGTCCTCCCCGGGAAAAGAACCGGTTTTTTGAAATGGCTGCAATAAAAAGCAAAAAACAACCCGGTTTCCCTTCCGCTGACCCGATCCCCGATACGGCAAAAGCAATCTATATCCGGGGAGCCCGGGTGCACAACCTGAAAAACATCTCGGTGGCCATACCCCGGAAAAGCCTGGTGATCGTTACCGGAGTATCTGGTTCGGGCAAATCCTCCCTGACCATGGATACCTTGTTTGCGGAAGGTCAGCGGCGGTATGCAGAAAGCCTGAGCTCCTATGCCCGCCAGTTCCTGGTGAGGATGAATAAGCCCGATGTGGATTATATCCTGGGCATTTGTCCGGCGATTGCCATTGAACAAAAGGTGATCAGCCGGACGCCGAGATCCACGGTGGGCACGATGACCGAGATCTATGATTACCTCAGGCTGATGTTTGCCCGGGTAGGCAGGACATATTCTCCTGTTTCCGGGCAGGAGGTGAAAAAACAGGAGGTCGGGGATGTGGTGGATGATATCTGCGGAAAAAAGCCGGGTAAGGCGGTATATCTGCTGATTTCCCTGCGCCGCCATGCGAGGCGGGACCTGCGGGAAGAACTGAATATTCTGTTACAGAAAGGGTTTTCCAGGCTATATGACCGCAAAGCGGGAATCCTGCGCATTGAATCCGTATTGGAATCCGGGAAACTGCCTCCGGGCGGACAAACCTATGTCCTGGTGGACCGGCTCCTCATCCGGGAATTCGATGAAGATGACAGACACCGGATAGCAGACAGCGTCCAGGCCGCATTTTATGAAGGGGAAGGGGAGCTGTTCCTGGAAACGGATGGGGCATGGCAGGCTTTTTCCAACCGGTTTGAACTGGATGGCATCCGGTTCGAAGAACCTTCTCCCCAATTCTTTGCCTTTAACAATCCCTATGGTGCATGCCCGGTATGCGAGGGGTTTGGTCAGGTCCTGGGGGTAGATCCTGAACTGGTGATCCCGGACCGAAGGCTGAGTATTTACGAAGGGGCGGTGGCAGCCTGGCGGGGGGAAAAAATGAAGTTATGGAATGAAGCCCTGATCCGCAATGCTGCAAAATTCAATTTCCCCGTTCATCGGCCAGTAGCCAGCCTCACCCCTGAGCAATATGAGCTGCTCTGGACCGGAAATGAATGGTTCGCGGGCATCCATGAGTTTTTCCGGATGGTGGAACAGAACCTGTACAAGGTACAATACAGGGTCATGCAATCCCGGTTTCGGGGAAAGACCCCATGTCCGCAATGCGGAGGATCCCGGCTGAGGAAGGAAGCAAGTTATGTCCGCATTGGGGATTGCCATATTGCCGCCCTCGTGGAGATGCCCATCAGCGACCTGAAAACCTGGTTTGACCAGCTCAGGCTGAATGATTATGATCGCAAAGTAGCTACCCGCATCCTTTTTGAGATTGAGCACAGGCTACAGACTTTGCTGGATGTCGGCCTGGGATACCTGACCCTGAACCGGGTGGCTTCCACCCTCAGTGGCGGGGAAAGCCAGCGGATCCAGCTGACCCGCACCCTGGGGAGCAACCTGACCGACTCTCTCTATATCCTGGACGAACCCAGCATCGGCCTGCATCCCAGGGATACCCTGCGGCTGATCGGGGTGCTGAAGCAACTCAGGGGGCTGGGCAATACGGTGGTGGTGGTGGAACATGATGAGCAGATGATGAAGGAATCGGACTATATCATTGACATGGGTCCCATGGCCAGCTACCTGGGCGGGGAAGTGGTTTTTTCCGGGACCTACGCCCAAATTCTGCAGGATAAGGAAAGCCTGACCGGAAAATATCTTTCGGGCCGGCTTGGACTGGCTCCTCCCGGCAAGCCCCGTCCATGGTACAAGTCCATCACCCTGACCGGCTGCAGGGAACATAACCTGAAGGACCTGGATGTCCGGTTTCCCCTGCATATACTTTGTGTGGTCACCGGGGTCAGCGGGTCGGGGAAAACCACCTTGGTCAAACAGATCCTTTACCCGGCGCTCCGCCGGGAGTTGGGAGAGCCAGCCGGCAGGCCGGGTCTTCACGGGGAACTGACCGGTGACCTGGAGGGGTTGGATCAGGTAGAACTGGTGGACCAGCATCCCATCGGAAAATCCTCCCGGTCCAATCCCGTGACTTATGTGAAGGTCTTTGATGAGATCCGCAGCCTGTTTGCCCGGCAACCGTTAAGCAGGATAAGGGGCTATGACACCCGGTATTTTTCTTTCAATGTCGACGGGGGACGCTGTGAGGTTTGCAAAGGGGAGGGGGAAACGGTCGTGGAGATGCAGTTCCTGGCTGATGTGCACCTGACCTGCGAGACCTGCGCGGGTAAAAGATTCAAAGAGGAAGTCCTGGAAGTGAGCTATAAGGGTAAAAATGTGCATGAGGTCCTGGAACTTACGGTGGATGAAGCCCTGGAATTTTTCAGGGATCAGAAAGATATTTACAGCGGGTTAAAACCCCTGCAGGATGTGGGCCTGGGGTATGTGAAACTGGGACAATCCTCCGATACCCTGAGCGGAGGCGAGGCCCAGCGGGTCAAACTGGCTGCATTCCTGGGGAAAGGGAAATCCCTCGGAAATATCCTTTTTTTGTTCGATGAACCCACCACTGGCCTGCATTTCCATGATATCCGGAAATTGCTGGATGCTTTCCGGGCCCTGACCATGCTGGGTCATTCCATCATCGTCATTGAGCATAATCCCGACATCATCCGGGCTGCGGACTGGGTCATTGACCTGGGTCCGGAGGGAGGGGAAGGGGGAGGCCGGTTATTGTATGGGGGTGTCCCGGAAGGGCTTAAAAAAATAGCGGAAAGCCATACGGGCAGATTTATCTGAACTTTCCATCAGCGCAGCCTGTCCCTTGAGCGCATCAGCCGGTTATCTTTCCGGATGCCCCTTGCTGCCAGGAAAAACCAGAGCATCATGAGCAGCCCCAGCATTGGGGAAAAATAATGGGTAACTGTGATAACCTGCTTCTGGGTTTCAAGGGTCTGTATTGAATGGTATTCCAGATAAATTTCCACCCCGGAAAGGATTATCCCGATGATGGCCAGCCACAACTGCAACTTCCTTTTTTTGAACAGCCCGATTCCGGCCAGGGCCAGCAGGACCAGGACCGGCAGGACTATATAAGTTGCCGGATTGTGATTATTGCGGAAATCAAAACCCCAGAGCAGGGCGCCACAGGCGCCAGCGAGCAGAAAGTACAGGGTTTGGAGGCGCTGGATCATCTTCTAAACGGGGTTGAACCCTCAAATTTAACCCAACTTGGAAATTAAAGCCCAATAAAAAGAGAAAAGTACTTTTTTGCCCAGGTATGTTTTATTATTCATTATTTATATTTTTTAAAATTAATTATCTAATCCAGTTCAAATTAATTTGTTTTTAAATTGTTCATAATAATTTGTTTAACAATTGTTTATTAAATATTAATGCGACCTTTTTTTAAATTAAAGGATCAAAAAAATAATTTTTTAGGACCTTTTTTATAAATTTGCAACATGAAACAATCAGCCCACGGCCAAATCACCCGGAAAATCAGTTTACTAAAGCCGGGCAATCTCATTTTCCCATCAGATTTCAAGGGAATAGGTACAGAGATAGCCGTAAAGAATGCATTATCCAGGCTGGCGAAGGAAAAAAAGATAGAAAGGTTGGCACATGGCATTTACCTATTACCGCAATATGATCCCAAATTCGGCAAGTTAAAACCTACACTGGAAAGAATGGCTACTGCCATTGCAAAACACTACCACATCCGCATTAAACCTACGGGTGCTTATGCGTTAAACAAACTTGGTTTATCAACCCAGGTTCCCATGAAGCAGGTTTATATAACGGATGGCTTACCTAAACATATTAAAGTGGGGAAAGGAACTATAGAGTTTAAAGCAACAACGCCCAAGAGACTTTCCATGAAAGGACCTATCAGCAGCCTGATTATACAGGCACTCGATGAATTGGAGATAAAGGAGCTGGAATCAGATGATGACTTTAAAAATAAAATATTGACCTTACTTCAAAAGGAAAAAACAAACTTGCTCCAGCATGATCTGAAGTTGGCGCCGGCAAGAATCAGCGACTATATTTTTAGGATATTCGGAAGTATCCATAACGACCATGTGAAAAAGTGTGAAAATGACCGGGTGGCTGCTAAACTTAAATGAGGAAGAAAGACGAACAACCATTGAACAGGCGGCAATAAACTGCGGAGTAGTCAGCCAGGCCATGGAAAAAGATTGGTGGGTGACCCTGACCCTGAAAGCCATATTTCAAACAACATTTGCACCTCATTTGTTGTTTAAAGGAGGAACTTCTTTGAGCAAATGCTGGAAATTAATTGAAAGATTTTCAGAAGATATCGACCTTGCCATTGACCGATCCTTTTTAAAATATGATGATCAATTAAGTCGTAGCAAGATCAAGCAATTAAAAAAGGCAGCTTGCGTATTTACCTCAACAAAGTTGAAAGATGCCATTGAACAACAGTTATCCATTTTAGGAGTCCCTAACGGGATGATACAAATAAAAGCAGAAGCCGTAAAAGAAACACAGCCAGATAAAGATCCACAGGTATTATACCTTCATTATCCCACTTTGTTTGAACCCATTACATACCTGCCGAATTCGGTAAAAATTGAAGTAAGCGCCCTTTCGTTAAACGAGCCATTTAGCAATTGCGAAGTCGTCTCCCTTTTGCACGAACACTTTCCTATTGAAGAATACCCTGAACATCCCTTTGTCGTAAGGGCCATCGATGCAAGACGGACATTTTTAGAAAAAGCCTTCCTTTTACACGAAGAATTTGCAAAAACTGATAAATTGAAAATAGATCGTAAATCGCGGCATCTCTATGATTTAGAAAGAATAATGGATAATACAGTGCACGGCCATGCCGCTATGTCAGACATGCAATTATACAGAACTATTGTGGATCATCGTAAATTGTTTTATGCCTTAAGATGGATAGATTATGAAACCCACAATCCGGCGACCATTGATTTTATACCTACAGGAGATGTGCTGGCAAGCTTTGAAAAGGACTATGAGACCATGCGGGCTCAAATGATATACACCCCCCAGCCTCTAACGTTTGCTGAATTAATGGAACGGATGAAGCAATTGCAGGAGCGTTTCCGTACCTATGTCCAACAGGAAATACCAATGGAAGCTACCGACAAACAGTCCGGTAAAAATATAATAGGTGAACACGGAGAAGAAGGTTAATAAATAAAGTGGTAATAGCAGGGGCAGAATCACAATAGGAGCGGCAATTGGACAGTAATTAAGAAGCTGCCATTATCCAAACATTTTCAGTTACAAACCCCAGGGCGGAGTATTTTTTTGAGAACCCATTTGAAGGGATTTGATGCACGGCCCTATTGGAAGATAGATCATACACTGGCGTGAACTGAAAACTTCCTTCCGAATAATTCAGACACATTTTCCATAAACTCAGAACTCCTGACCTAAGACCAATTATTAAGGGAGATGTGATGAGGACCTCGCAAAAGGAAAATGCAGTAATTTTCCGGAATGCAGCTACGACTACCCCTGTTTCCCCCATACACCCGAATGATCTCCGACTGTGTGGGGGTCTATGAAAAAGACGGCCTTATCCAATATATTGTCAATGGGCTTCCCGTATTTGCCCATGGCAAAGATGACCTGAAGGCTTTCCGTTATTT
>Ga0307374_10004595_pt1 | contig 22912 bp, 22 predicted proteins | sample OX3MG_FD_202532 | JGI IMG/M metagenome (GOLD analysis project Ga0307374, IMG submission 202532) | Soil microbial communities from Risofladan, Vaasa, Finland - OX-3 | ecosystem: Environmental > Terrestrial > Soil > Coastal area > Acid sulfate soil | place: Finland: Risofladan, Vaasa | collected... | reverse complement strand
TCCTCGAAGAAGTCCATGTGGGCATTGAAGAAGAACGAGAGGCGAGGGGCGAAGTCGTCGACCGCCATGCCCGCGCCGAGCGCGGATTCGACGTAGGCGAAGCCGTTGGCCAACGTGAAGGCCAGTTCCTGCGCCGCCGTCGAGCCGGCCTCCCTGATGTGATAGCCCGAGACCGAGACCGGGTGCCACCGGGGCAGCTCGGCCGCGGCGAAGGCCATGAGGTCGGTCACGAGGCGCATGCTCGGTCGGGGCGGGAACACGAACTCCTTCTGCGCCTGGTACTCCTTCAAGATGTCGTTTTGAATGGTGCCCGACAGTGCGGCCCGCTCCACGCCGCTCTTGTCGGCCACGCCGACGTACATGGCCATGATCACCGCGGCGGGAGAATTGATGGTCATCGACGTGCTCACCGCACCCAGGTCGATGCCCGAGAACAGGGTCTCCATGTCGACCAAGGTATCGACCGCCACCCCGGCCCGGCCCACCTCGCCCTTGGCCAAGGGGTCGTCGGAATCGCGTCCGAGCAACGTCGGCATGTCGAAGGCGGTCGAGAGCCCGTCACCGCCCGAGCGCAGCAGTTCTTTGAACCGCCCGTTCGTGTCGGCCGCCGTCCCGAACCCGGCGAACTGGCGCATGGTCCACAGGCGGGACCGGTACATCGACGCGTAGGGGCCCCGGGTGTAGGGGAACTGACCGGGCAACTCGGCCCCGTCGGGCCCGTAGACCGGCTCGAGCGGCACCCCCGACATGGTCTCGAAGGGGACCGGCCGCTTGGGCGAACGGTCGAAGGAGTCCTGCCACGCGGCGCGATCAGCCATGCCACCACACTACTTTGACATCAAACTACATCCAAGCCCTCAATCGAAGTCTCCCGCTGAACGGCGCAGGTGGCCCAGCGCATCGACCAGGGCCTGCAGCGCCGGCAGGTCGAGCCCGAGATCGGTGAACACGTGCGCATTCATGGCCACCGTGGCCCGGTCGGCCAACGCACGACCCTTCCGGGTGATGGCGGCCAACGTGCCACGCCCGTCACGGGGGTTGGGCCGTCGCGCCACCAGTCCCTGCGCCTCGAGGCGGTCGACGGCATTGGTCACGCTGGCCGGGTTGACCTGGAGGCGCTCACCGATCTTGCCCAGCGGCAGCGAGCCCGTCGTCGAGAACGAGAGGAGCATCAGCACCTCGAAGCGGGCGAACGTGAGGCCGAACGGTCGGAGCTCCGCATCGGCGCGTGACAGGAACACTTGCTGGAGTCGCATGATGGAGGTGACAGTGGCCATGCCGGCTGCCTCGGGCGCCCAGCCATGTGCCTCCCATTGACGCTGTGCCTCGGCGATGGGATCGAACGGCAGACGGCGTCGCTCGGGCACGGGATGCACGCTAACCACTCAGTAGGCGGCAGCGGTGCGGGTGGAACGTCGCACCGGCCGCCGAAAGGCCGGGCGATAGGGTGACTCTTAGTGGAGGTGGTCGTGTCACAGGCGGCGGAGGAGTACATCCTCGACCACGGCGGCACGATATTCGTGCGCTCGCATCCGCATCGCTGTTGCACGGGGAAGCTGACGCTCCTCGACAGCACGACCGTGTGCCCCGCAGATTCCGCGGCCTTCGCGTCCTTCGATACGGATGCGATCGCCGTCGGATTCCTCGGAGGTGACGGCGGCCTACCCCACCACCTCGTGATCGACCTTCGCGGGCTGCTCAGGCGACACCTCGTCGCCTACTGGGACGGTTGCGCCTTCAAGCTCTAGCGTGGGAAATCCCCGGGGGGATCCCCTACACCGAAGCGATCTCTGCGGGCAAGCGCCGCAGAACCTCGTCGACCACTTCGGACGTCGAGCACTCGCCGCCGAGGTCGAATGTGCGAATGCCGGCGGCCGCCACGCTCAAGGTGGTGCGCCGGATGGCCCGAGCGGCGCGGGCGATGGTGGCCTCGCCGTTCGCCGCGGCCTGTTCGAGCACTGCAGCGCATGCCAGGAGCATCGCCATCGGGTTGGCCACGTTCTTTCCCGCCAGCGACGGTGCCGTCCCGTGCGGCGCCTCGGCCATCGCCACGGTTGGGCGAAGCTCGTCGTCGAGGGCGAGGAGGACCGATTCCGCCCCCGCTATGGAGCCGAACATCGCCAGGACGAGATCCGACAAGCAGTCGCCGTCGCGATTCAAGGCCGGAATGACCAAGCTCTGGTGTCCGGCCTCCGTCAAGATCCCGGCGTACGCCGCGTCGATGAGGGTAGGCCGGTACACGACCTCGGGATGCCGCGATGCAGCCGCATCCATCTCCTCCTTCAGCATTCCCTCATAGACGGCCGAGACCGTCCATTTCGGACCTCCGTAGACGCACGCACCCCGTTCAGCGGCCGCCCGGAAGGAGAATTCGGCCACCTCCCGGCAGATCTTCCGCTCGATCTTCTCGGTCCGCCACGCCTTCTCGTCGGATCCTCCCGGCGTGCCGGTGCGACCCTCTTCGGCGCCATAGGCGTCGCCCACCGCCATGCGCACCACCACGATCGGGTGCACCACCGGCGCCAGCGGTGACACGCCGGGGATCCGTCGACCGGTCCGGACGATCACCGAACCTCCGATGCCCTCACGAAGGATCCGGTTGGGGCTCCCCACGTCGCCGATCCCCTCAGGTGTGATCGTTGCCGCCTTCAGGCCCAGTCCGCAGGCGCGCATGGACTCGGCGGCCTCCTGCACGACTGCGTTCTGGGTCCGCCGGCGGTTCTCGAGGGAGAGATCGAAGCGGATCAACGAGCACTCGAATCCGAGCACCGAGGGATCGAGGACACGGAGTGCCTCGTCCAGAAGCTCCTGCCCGGTTTCGTCACCGTCGCAGACCACGAGTTGCAGAGCGGATGTCACGTCGTTCAGGCTGGCACGGATCGCGCCGGATCGCCACACGCGGTGAGCCGGCCGTCCACCGGCGTGCGGTGGTGCACAATCGTGTGCGGTGACCATTCCTCTCGCCGACCTCCTGCAGACCCACGACGTCGCGTCGGGTCATGTCGAACGCGCGATCTTTGGCGCCCGGGACGCCGACGCCATCGCCACTCTTGTCGCCCGGACAGCGGAACAGCAGTTGGGTGCGCCGGTGGCCGGCGGCCTCTTTTATGCCGCCTCGGCCGGGTGCGTGTTCGGTCTCCGGCTCGCAGATGGCCGCTCGATCGTGCTCAAGGCCTATCAATCCCACTGGGAGCAGAGGTTCCTCTGCGCCGTCCAGCGGGTGCAGCGGGCCGTGGCCGGGACGGGGTTCCCGTGCCCGACGCCTCTCGCCGAACCTGTGGCCGTCGGCCGCGGCTTGGCGACCATCGAGTCGCTCCTACCCGACCCCGGTCCCAACGATCGTCTCGACGAGAGCCATCTGGAACAGTCGAGCGCGGGACTCGTGGCCCTCCTCCACTCGGCGAGGGGGTTGGCGCCGGACGACTTGGAACTGCATCCGTCCCGCATGGCCGGGGGTGAGCTCTACCCCCTCCCGCACAACCCCGTCTTCGACCTGCAGGGTACGGCGGAGGGGGCCGAGTGGATCGACGAGTGGGCCCGGCGTGCGCGGTCCCGACGATCCTCCGGCGCACTGCCCGATGTGATCGCGTATCTCGATTGGTCCGCCCGCAACGTGCGCCTTGGGCCAACTGGGATCGTGGCCGTGTACGACTGGGACAGCATTTCGGTGGCCTCTGAAGCAACGACGGCCGGTCAGGCCGCCGCCATCTGGCGCTCGACCGGGGAAAACACCGACATGCGCGCACCCGACGCAGGCGAGATAGCACGATTCGTCCTGTCCTTCGCGCGTGCGCTCGGCCGGCCGTTCTCCGTGCTCGAAATGGACGTGGCGCATGCGGCGGCGGTGTGGGTGATGGCCTATGCGGCTCGCTGCGAGCACGCACTCGAGCAACGCACACCATGGCGGAGAACCCAGGCTCGGGAGTGGCTGGCGACGCAGGCCGAATTCCTTCTCTCCTGAGCGCTCAGCGCGCGGCGAGCACCACCTCGAGCAAGGTCCCGAGTCCGGCCAGCAACAAGGAGACCGAGACCACGATCGCCGTCACCTTGATCACTGCCGGGCGGCGCGACGACCACTCATCGTCCTCTTCCTCATCGATCTCCCACCAGGCTCGCTCGACCGGTGTCATCTCTTCGAGCGGTTGTGGCTCGCGTGTCGCCATGTACCCGATGACCGGAGCGAGCCCGACGGGTATGTGCGGCGACGGTGGAACTGGCAGGTGGCCCTGCATGAACCTCGAGGTTATACAGCTCTGGAGTGCCTCGCACACCGGGGTGTTGCGCCTACCCTGTCGCAATGACTTTCTCCCTTGACGTGCCGCCCACCACGTGAGCGACGCCGAACCTCCGCAAAGGATCGGCTTCACCGCGGCCGAGTCGACTCCCCGTTTTCCTCACGACCGGAAGCCGCCCCCGGGTGCACCCAACGTGCTCGCGATCGTGCTCGACGACACGGGGTTCGGCCATTTGGGTTGCTTCGGATCAGGCATCGCCACCCCGCGCCTGGACGCACTCGCGGCGAACGGTGCCCGCTTCAACCGCTTCCACGTCACTTCCCTGTGCTCACCCACGCGGGCCTCGTTCCTCACTGGACGCAACCACCACGCCGTCGGCATGGGCTTCCTGGCCGACATACCGTTGGCCTATCCCGGCTACACGGCCCGCCTCCCTCCCTCGGCGGTGCCGTTGCCCCGTATCCTCCGTGACGCCGGTTACTCCACCCTGGCCGTCGGGAAGTGGCACCTCACGCCGCGCTGGCAGCGCTCCGCCGCCGGGCCGTTTGACAGTTGGCCCCTGGGAATGGGCTTCGAGCGTCACTACGGATTCCTCCAGGGCGACACCAACCATTGGGCCCCCAACCTCGTCTGCGACAACCACTACGTCGAGGCTCCCAAAAGGCCCGAGGAGGGCTACCACCTCAGCGAGGATCTGGCGGACACGGCCATCCGCATGGTGCGGGACCAGCAGCAGGGCGCGCCAGGGAAACCGTTCTTCATGTACTTCGCACTCGGGGCGATGCATTCGCCGCATCACGTCTCGCCAGAGTGGGTGGAGCCCTACAGGGGGGCGTTCGACCATGGCTGGGACGCCTGGCGCCGCGACGTCTTTGCCCGCCAGATCAGCGCAGGCGTGGTCCCTCCCGGCACCATCCTCACCGACAGACCCGAATGGGTGGAGGCCTGGGATGACCTGACAGGTGACGAGCGGCGAATGCACGCGCGCCAGCAGGAAGTGTTCGCTGGATTCCTCACGCACACCGATGCGCAGATCGGACGCGTCCTCAGCGCGCTGGACGCGTCAGGACTCCTCCAGAACACGCTCGTCCTCGTCTTTTCCGACAACGGGGCAAGCGCCGAGGGCGGCAAGGACGGCAGCGTGAACGAACACCGGTTCACGGCACACCTGCGCGAGTCGATGGCCGACAACCTGGCGGCCCACGAGGATTGGGGCGGTTTCAGCACGTACAACCACTACTCGTGGGCCTGGGCGTGGGCGGGCAACACCCCCCACAAGCTGTGGAAGCGCTACACCTGGCTGGGAGGAACCCGGACCCCGCTCATCGTGCAGTGGCCCGGCCAGGTCGCCGAACCAGGAACGGTGCGCTCCCAATTCGCGCACGTGGTCGACCTCATGCCGACCATCTTGGCCGCGGTCGGCATGGCCCCACCGACCGTGGTCGACGGCGTCGGACAGCGGCCGCTCGACGGCAGCAGCCTCCTGCCCGCGCTCCACGATGCAGATGCGTCAGAGGTGCACCGCACGCAGTACTTCGAGATGCTCGGCTCGCGGTCGATCTTCCACGAGGGATGGAAGGCCACGACCAATCACATCAGCACCGGGGTGCTCGACGAAGAGGAGCTCGCGGTCGGAAGCCGCGACTTCAACGAGGACCGCTGGGAGCTCTTCAACCTCTCCGAAGACTTCTCCGAGGCGGTGGACTGCGCCGGGGACGAGCCGGAACGGTTGCGCCAGATGACCGAATTGTGGGCGTCCGAGGCCGAGCGCAATCACGTCTTCCCCCTTTCCGACGGGATGGTGGACCGGTTCAGCGGGCTCATCCCGCCTATCTGGCCGGCCGGGTCGTCGCGCCTCTTTCTTCCCGAGAGCGGGCCCGTGCACGACGAGTCGATCCCCGTCCTGTGGAGCGGCTTCGGGCTGACCGCGGCGATCGAGGCGATCGGGCCGGAGACCGAAGGCGTCGTCTGCGCCTTGGGCGACTGGTTCGGGGGGTATGCCCTCTATGTCGTCGAGGGCATCGTCAACTTCACCTTCTCGCGTGCCGGTGACGTCCTCCAGCTCAACGGTGCGTCCCCACTGAGGGCCGGGCGGTGCACCCTCGTGGTGTCCTACGAGCTCGGGCACGGTGGTGACCCCGGGAGCATGACGCTCGCGGTCGACGACGAGGTCGTCGACACCACACGGGTGACCGGGATGTTGCCCTTCGCGCTGCAACACGGCGGGGCGGGCCTACGGCTCGGGTACGACAGCGGCTTTCCGGTCTCCCGCCGCTACACGCCGCCGGCGCGCTTCTCTGGTGTCATCCACTTCGTCAAGATCGAAACGCCGGGCGGCGCGGTGCCCCGCCCGGCCGATGCGGTTCGCTCTGCCTTGCACGGCGACTGAGATGAGGGCGCTCATGGCGCGGGGCCCAGTCCCGCGGTGACGAACAACTCCTCCACTCCCCACGTGGCCGGAGGACTCCCCTGGGCGGCCGCCTCGACCGCCAGTCGCTGCAGAAGCGCGTTCACCGGGGTGGCGACGCCATGGAGTGCCCCCAGGAGGACGATCTCGCCATTGAGGAACTCCGCCTCTATTGACCCCGTGCCACGCACCAAGCTCTGCCAGCTCGATCCGCCGCGCCATTCACCCGAACTCGTGGTGCGCATCTGCAACGAGTCGCCTCGACGGATGCGGTCCTCCTCGGCGGATGCGACATCGATCCCCGCCGCCTCCAAGACGGTGCTGCCTTCGCTCTGGGCCTCGTGGGCCAAGGCGCTGCCCCGGCCGGCCGGCCCGCACAGCGCCTCCACGGCGTTGGCGAGGTTCATGAGAAGTTTGCGGTACTTCCACCGCATGATGTCGGGCCGGGCCACCGACTGGAACGTCGTGGCCTCGAGCGCGTCAGCCACCTCCTGAGCCAAATAGTCGACGCCTGAGGGGTAACGGCCCAGGTCGAGCAGACCGCTCACCGGGGCGGAATGAGCCTGGATGACGCCGGGCCGCAGATGGGTGGCCGGGCACATGACGCACATGGCATAGGTGTGGGGAAAGCGCCGAAGGACCCGGCGCTCGTTCTCCACCCCGTTCTGCATGCACACGATGGGTGTCCCGCTCGGAGCCGACGGCACCAGCTGGGCCAACGCATCTTCTGTGTGCTGGCTCTTCACCCCCAGCAGGACGACGGCGTCGTCCGTCCAGTCCACGTCACGAGCGTCGGTGACAACCGGTATCGGCAGCGTGACCGATTCGTCCGGTGCTTCGAGGATCAGCCCCGAGGCCAGCGCGCGGGCATGGTCACCTCGGGCGACGAGGGTGACGTCGGCGCCGTGCTGAAACAGGCGCGCCCCCACGAGTCCCCCGATCGCACCGGGACCGAACACGACAAAGCGCATGCGGCAATTTGCCACGCCGGGGCGTGCCAGGCTTTACGGGTGCCCTCCCTCAACCCGGTCGTGCATGCCACCGCCCTGGTTGGAGCCATGGCCGACGTTCCACTGCGCGTCCTGGGGGATCTGGCCGCGCCGGCCCGGGTCGACCTGGCCAAGAGCGTGCGCCGGGCCGTCGGGCTCGGCAAGGCGCCCATCGCGATGTCGATGGATCCCACCGAGTCGTACCTCCCACCCGATGGGGTGGCCCGGATGGTCCACGCCGATCTCCCCTCCATGCTGATCGGCGGCATCAGTGCGCTCTTGCTGCAGACCCTGCACCCGCTGGCCATGGCCGGGGTGGCCGAACATTCCAACTACCAGGCCGACCCGCTGGGACGGCTGCGGCGGACGGCCGACTTCGTCGGTACGACGACCTTCGGCACGGCGCAAGAAGCCCACAAGGCGGTGGAGCAGGTCCGGCGCGTGCACCGGCGGGTCAAGGGCATCGCTCCCGACGGACGCCCCTATTCGGCCGGCGATCCCGAACTGGTCACCTTCATCCACACGGCCGAGCTGTCGAGTTTCCTCGAGTCGTCACGACGATTCGGCCGGCAGGATCTCACCCCGGAACAGTGCGATCGGTACTACGAGGAGCTGGCTCCGGTCGCGACGGCGCTCGGCGCCGAGTGGGTGCCCCGGTCAGCGGCGGACGTGGACGACTACTTCCGGCGCATGCGTCCCGACCTGTACGCCACGGCACAGGCGCGCCAGGCGCTCGGCTGGTTGCGCCACGGCGTGACCCGGCGCCCCAACGAGCAGGCCGTGTTCTCCGTGCTGTACGCCGCGGCCGTGAGCACGCTGCCGGGATGGGCCCGCGCTGAGCTCGACCTCTCGACGCCGGCCCCCTTCGACCTGTTGCTCGACACCGTGGCGGTCATCCCGGCGGCGCGCGCGCTGTCGGCCGCGCTGCGGTGGGTGGCCGCGCCTCAGTCGACGGGAGAACGACCCCGGTCGAGCGCCACGACCTGACCGGCGCAGCCGCTCATCGCGGGACGAGGCCCCAGCTGGCCGACCACTTCTGGCCGGGCTGGAGGGAGAGCAGGTCCTTCCCCGTGCGCAGTGCGTTGGGGGGACAGGTCATCGGCTCTATCGCCACGGCCCGGCGCCGCCGCGCCACTTCTCCCAGCGTGTCCCCCGTGTAGACCATGAGGTAGCCGAACCCGGCGTCGGCCCACAGGGCGGCGCCGGACGTGCCGTTGGGGGCATCGAGGCTGGCCCAGGCCCGGCCCTCGCTGTCGCGTTCGAGGGCGGTGAACGGCGTGTCGAGCACGGTCGGGCCGATGAAGCGCGCGCTCGTGAAGTCGCGCTCGGTGCCGGCCACGTCCGTCACCTCCCCGGTCGGCAGGCCCCTGTCGTCGAGATCCAGCGTCTGGTGGGCCGGAAGGCGCAGGATCGCCCCGTCGACGCTTTCGGGGCCCGCGGTCAGGTAGGGATGAAAGCCCAGACCGAAGGGCGCCGGTCCGTCATCCGTGCTGTGGGCGGTCGTCGAGACGCTCAGACCCCCTCGCCCCACGTGGTACTCCATTTCGAGGAGGATCGAGAACGGGTACCCCGGTGAGGGGTGCAGCTGCAACCGCAACGACAGCTGGTTCTGATGACGGGTCTGCAGTGTCCACGGCAGCCATCGCACCAGCCCATGAATGGCGTTGCGCCGTTCGGGCTCGTCCAGCGCGGCCTGGGCTCTCACGCCGTTGAACTCGTAGCGCCCGTCGGCCAGGCGGTTCGGCCACGGGGCGAGCACCTGTCCGCGGCCGCTGTGGGACCACTCGTGGGGCCCGAAGCCGTCGATGATCGGAGTGGCCCCCACGTTGTAGACGCGCAGCGTGGCGCCGACTTCACAGACCACCACCTCCTGCTCCCCGTGGCCGATGCGCCACTGCTGGCCCGTCGGCGAAGCGACGGAGATGCGGGGCGACGGATAGGGCATGGCGCAGTGAATTGAAGCAGACCCGGAGCAGCTCCGGAGATGGGGTCCGGTGACGGCGTCGGGTGACGGCGCGGTTATCGGCCGGTAAACGGGGAGTGACACGGTGATCGGGGCGTCCCGGCCAGGGCTCACCCGCCGCTAGGGTCCTCTCACGTGAGGATCCTCGTAACGAACGACGACGGGGTCAGCGCGCCCGGATTGGGCGCTCTGACCAGGGCGCTCCTGCGCTGGACCAAGGAATCGACCGCCTCGGGCGGCCCCTCGCACGAGATTGTCGTGGTCGCACCCAGCTCCAACTACAGCGGTGCGGGGGCCGCCGTCGGCTCGGTCACCAACGGCACGCGGATCATCTACCACCGGGCCCGGGTCGTAGGAGCCGAGGAGGTCGACGCCTTCGGGCTCGACGCCTCGCCTGCCCTTTCCGTCATCGCCGGTGCGTTGGGCGCCGTCGGTCCCCGGCCGGACCTGGTGCTCTCCGGCATCAACCATGGTGTCAACGTCGGTCGCTCGGTCCTGCACTCGGGCACGGTGGGGGCGGCGTTGACCGCGTCCCAACTCGGCATCAGCGCGCTGGCGGTCTCCATGCGGGCAGGGACGAGCGTGGATTGGTGGGAATCGGCCGCCGACCTGGCCGTGGCCCTGATTCCTGTCGTGGCCGGGGCACCGGTTTGCACCGTGCTCAACCTGAACGTCCCCTCGTTGCCGATGCACGAGATCCTGGGGCTGCGGTGGGCCCGGGTCAGCGGGGCCGGGCTCATCCGGGCGGCCACCGACAGCTGGGAATCGCCCAACAGGCCCGAGATGGAAGGGCCCGCGGCGGCCGAGGCGGCGCTGGCCCATATCGATGGCGGCCCGGCCGAGAAGGGCGAGATCGTCCTCAATGTGGGGTCACCGTTCCCGCATTCCGGTGACATGGGGTTGGCCGACCCGGGCGAGGACGCCACGCTGGTCGCACGGGGCTACGCCGCCCTCACGGCGTTGCGAGGGCCTATGTCGGACGAGGACCCGGCGCTCCGCAAGTTGCTCGACGACGGCCTGGCCGGGGCGATCGCACCACTCGGGTTGCCCGGCTGAGGCTCTGCGTCCGGCCGCCCTCGCGGGTCACGTCTCGACGGCGAAACGGCCGTCGGGGAGGCGCACCACCCCGGCCATGTCGAAGCGGCTGTGCAGGAGTGCGGTCACCTCGTCGAGGGCGACTTCGGTGATGGACGAGCTCCCTCCCACGGGGCGTTCCACCAACACCGCCTGCTCGTTGATGAACATGGACAGGCACCGGTCAGCCCGCCGCACGCCGATCATGAGGCCGGTCACGAAGGGGGACTCGGGATGCGTCGCGGTGTACCAGTTGTTCACCTCGATGTCGACGGGCCGCACCGGCTCGGGCACGAACCCGTACATGTCCGTCCACCCGCCGTCTTGAAAGACCTGGAGGACGACTTCGGCCCCATCCTCGACGAGCCGGTAGCGCCAGCCGGACTGATCGCTCTCGACCCCGACCTCGAAAGGCACCGGATCGAGGAGGCCACCTCCGCCGAAGCCGACGTCGGCCAGCCAGGTGGCATCGCCGTCCACCACGCGCAGCAGCAGGTGGTTGAGTGGGCGCGGCGTGCCCTCGGGCCCCAGGCGCACCCGCGCCAACATCGGCGCGATCTCGGTGACACCCAATGCCTCCAACGCCGAGGCCAACAGGAGGTTCTGCTCGAAGCAGTAGCCACCTCGGCCCCGGACGACCAGCTTCTCTTCCAGGCGGTCCTGGTCCAACGTCACTGCGGTCCCGGTGGCGGGGTCGAAGTTCTCGAAGGCGATGGACGTGGCGTGGGCCCGGTGCACCTCGGCCAGTGAGCGCAGAGCGGGGAGCCCGATTCTGGCCAGGTAGCCCTCGACGTCCTTCAGTGGCGCCATGGGCCTGAAGGTAACACCCGACGGGGCAGAGGTGCTCGGCTGAGGGCTACTCGTCGTGCGCGTCGGGCGTGCGGCGCTGGCGTTTCACTTCGGACCGGTGGCGCTTCTCCTCGACCCGCCTGACCTGTGAACCCTTGGTGGGCTTGGTGGGCCTCCGGGTTGGATCGACCCGCAGCCCCTCGGCCAGCCGCGCCGAGAGGCGCTCCAGGGCGACGTGGCGATTGCGTGACTGCGAACGCGAGTCGGAGGCGGACGCCCGGACCACCGGGCCGAAGCGCTCCAACAGGCGCGCCCGCTGGCGCGGGCCGAGTGCGGCGGATCCGGCCACGTCGAATTCCACCTCGACCCGGCTCAGCGTGCGGTTGGCATGTTGGCCCCCGGGCCCGCCCGAGGTGGTCGCCCGCCACGTGATCTCGCTCATCGGGATGGTCAGTGACGAGCTCACGCGCAACGTGGTGCCCGGACCAGCGGACGCGGGGGTGGTGCCCGCGGTGCGCCCTCCTTCGGCGGCCGGCTCTCGGGAGACATCGTCGGGTACCACGGAGCGAGCGTACGACCACCCGATACAGTCCCGAACATGGACTACCGCCACCTCGGAAGATCAGGCATGCTCGTCTCCGCGCTCTCGTACGGCAACTGGATCACCCATGGGAGCCAAATAGAGGAGGATGCCGCCACGGCGTGCGTGAAGGCATCCCTCGAGGCCGGCATCACCACCTTCGACACGGCGGACGTCTACGCCTGGGGTAGGGCCGAGTCGGTCTTGGGGCGCGCCCTGAAGGGCGTCCGACGCGACTCCATCGAGATCTTCACCAAGGTCTACTTCCCGACCGGCTTCAATCCCAACAACCGCGGGCTGTCGCGCAAGCACATCATCGAATCGCTCCACGCGTCGCTCGAGCGGCTCCAGACCGACCACGTCGACCTGCTCCAGGCCCACCGCTTCGACTTCGAGGCGCCGCTCGAGGAGACATTGCGTGCGTTCGACGACCTGGTGCGCCAAGGCAAGGTGCACTACATCGGGGTCTCCGAATGGACGGCCGAGCAGATCGCCGACGCCCTGCGCCTGGCCGATGACATGGGCTTCGACCGCATCGTCTCGAACCAGCCGCAGTACTCCCTGATCTGGCGGGTGATCGAGGCCGAGGTCGTCCCCTTGTGCCAGCAGGAAGGGGTGGGGCAGATCTGCTGGTCACCCTTGGCCCAGGGCGTCCTCACCGGGAAGTACCTGCCCGGCGCACCTCCCCTCCAGGGCTCGCGCGCCACCGGCGTCGAGGCCGGGGAGATGAGCTGGCTCCTCGGTGACGAGGTGCTCACGCCGGTCCAGCACTATGCCGAGCTCTGCCGTCAAGCCGGCTACACCCCGGCCTCGGTGGCGCTCGCCTGGGTGCTCCAGAACCACAACGTCAGCAGCGCCATCATCGGGGCCAGCCGCCCCGAGCAGATCGCCGAGAACGTCAAGGCGCTCGATATCGAGCTGGAGCCCGACTTCGTGGCGGCGATCGAGGAGGCACTGGCGCCGACGACGCTCTTCGACCCCGCCTTCACCTTCAGCCCGAATCCACGCGAGTAGGTCCCCCGGACCGATCGCCAGACCGATCCGCTCTCAAGAGGAGCGGAAGCGTGAGCTGAACGAGCGCACGGCGAGCGTCGAGTGCACGCGGTGCTCCTCGAAGACGCGCGTATAGCCCGTGTGCGCAATGCACCATCCCTCTGCCGTCTTGGCATAGCGGTCGGCGTAGAAGGCGGTCCCGTTGATCTCCAGGTCGGCTGCGGGCACGATGACCCGATCTTGGAGGTACCAAGCCCCGATCGCCGTCGTGGGAGACAAAAGATCGATCTCGGGGTGGTGCCCATGGTGCTCGGTCACGATGTCGGGACTGCCGAGGGCCTCGGACAACCACGTCACGATGGCCGTGCGCCCCTCGAGGATGGTCTTGCCGTCCTCGTACGAGGCGGAGGCATCTGCGGCCAGGAGCTGGCCCAGCAGATCGAACTGCTTGAGATCGAGGGTGCGGAAGTAGGCGTACTTCAGCCGGCGGATGGCCTCCAGCTCCAGAGCGATGTCCACCCCAGCCCCCTTCCCTCGAGGGCCGATCTGTCGACCCGGCGTCAGGGTAGCTGGCGCCCGCCTTTGCGCAAGGGGTCGATGCACGCCACCATTCCCCCATGCCCGAGCGCCAACGGATCGCCGCCTACGGGGTGTGCCTCGACGAGACCGGACGGCTGCTCCTGGCCCGGGCGGCGCCGTGGCTGACGCTGCGCGGCCGCTGGTTCCTCCCCGGCGGCGGGGTTGACCACGGGGAGCATCCAACCGATGCCCTCCGCCGCGAGATCGAGGAGGAGTCGGGGCTGACGGTCGTGCTCGGCCCACTGCTCGATGTCCTCTCCGACGTGCGCGTCATACCCGACGGGACGAGCCTGCACACTGTGAGGATGATCTTTCGCGTGGCGTCGTGGAGCGGAACGCTCCGGGCCGAATTGGAGGGAACGACCGACGCCATCGCCTGGTTCTCCAAGAGCGAGTTGGCCGCACTCCCGTTGGCGCAGTACGTCGAAGAGGTCGTGGAAAAATTCCTGTGACCCCAGAACCTGGCGACACCCGCCACCACGTGGTCATCGTCGGTTCGGGCTTCGGAGGGCTGTTCGCCGCCAAAGCCCTCCGCCGAGCCCCGGTGCGGGTCACCGTGATCGATCGCACCAACCACCACCTGTTCCAACCGTTGCTCTACCAGGTGGCCACGGGCATCCTCTCCGAAGGCCAGATCGCGCCACCGATCCGCGACGTGCTGCGCCACAACCCCGCCGTGCGAGTCGTGTTGGGCGAGGTGAGCGACGTCGATCCGGGAGGGCACACCGTCGCCACCACCCTGCTCGGTGGCGCCAAGGTCGACATCGCCTACGACAGCCTCATTGTGGCCGCCGGAGCAGTGACGTCGTACTTCGGGCATGACGAGTTTCACCATGATGCATCGGGCATGAAATCCCTCAACGATGCGATGCGACTGCGGGGGCAGATCTTCGGGGCCTTCGAGCGGGCGGAATTGGAAGACGACGACGCGCGCCGGGGCGCGCTCATGACGTTCGTCGTGATCGGCGGTGGACCGACCGGCGTGGAGATGGCCGGCCAACTCGAGGAACTCTCCCGCCGGGCCCTGCAGCGCAATTTCAGGCGCATCGACCCGCATATGACACGCGTCGTCCTGGTCGAGGGTGGGGACCGGCTGGTGGCACCCATGGGCGAGCGCCTCTCGCGCCTGACGGCGCGGGACCTCCAGCGAAAGGGAGTGGAGCTGCATTTCGGAACCATGGTGACCGGCGTCGACGCCGACGGCGTCGATCTGGCCCAGTCCGACGGCACGCACCTGCGCATTGAGGCGGTCACCAAGGTGTGGGCGGCCGGCACCCGCGCCTCTCCCCTCGGCGCCAAGGTGGCCGCCGCCACGGGAACGACGTTGGACCGTTCCGGGCGGGTCAAGGTCGAGCCGGACTGCTCGGTACCGGGTTATCCCGAGATCTTCGTCGTGGGGGATCTCATGGCCCTCGATGATCTGCCCGCCTTGGCCGAGGTCGCCATGCAGTCGGGAGCCCACGCCGCGCACACCATCGAGCGCCGCCTGCGCGGCGACACGACGACGAAGCCCTTCCACTACCGCGACCTGGGAACGCTGGCCGTGATCTCCCGCTTCCGCGCCGTGGCCAAGATAGGCCCGCTGCAGGTCGGTGGCTTCGTCGGGTGGGTCCTGTGGCTCGTGGTCCACGTCACGTTCCTGACCGGCTTCAAGAACCGCTTTGCTGCGTTGGCGCGGTGGACCATCAGCTTCGTGGGCAAGGGGCGTTACGAACGGGCGCTGACCGGGCAGTGGGTGGTCGACCAGGACATTCCGCCCGCGTCTGCGTAGGCTCGAGCTGCGTAGGCTCCCGCGACTGCCGCGGGGGGACGTGAGGGGAACCCCATGCCGATCAACGTGACGCCCATCGCGGGGCTGAGCGACGACATCAACGACATCCGTATCCGCACCGCCCGGATCGTCAACGAGAAGATCCTCCCCGACGAGGCCGTGTTGTGGCGCGGGCGACGGGGCCAGGCCAGCGACGAGGAGCGGGCCGAATCGCGGGCGTTGCGCATGAAGGTGCAGGAGAAGGTGAAGGCGGAGGGACTGTGGGCCCCCCACCTGCCCCCCGAGTACGGCGGCATGGGCATCGACTTCCTGGCGCACGCCTACATGAACGAGATCCTGGCGTACGCCGTCGGCGCGGCCTCCCTCTTCGGTGTGGTCGCTCCGAACTCGGGCAACCAGACGATTCTGGCCAAGTACGGCACCGCAGAGCAGAAGGAGAAGTGGCTCCTTCCCCTGGTCGAAGGGACCATGCAGTCGGGATTCTCCATGACCGAGCCGGAGAACGCCGGGTCGGACCCCCGCTCCATCCGGACGAGCGCCGTGCGCGAGGGCGACGAGTGGGTGATCAACGGCCACAAGTGGTTCACGTCCAACGGCAACGATGCCGACTTCTTCATCGTCATGTGCCGGGCAGCCGAGAGCGGCGAAGTGGACCGACCGGGCCAGATGATGCAGGTCATCGTGCCCACCTCGACCCCCGGGGTCATCATCGAGCGGGGCATCGGGATATGGGGGAGCGAGTCCTCGGACCACTGCGAGGTCCGTTACGACAACGTGCGGGTGCCGGCCGAGAACGTGCTGGGCCAGGTGGGCGACGGGCACCGGGCCGCCCAGGATCGTCTCGGGGCGGGACGGATCTTCCACTGCATGAACTCGGTCGGTCAGATGTGGCGCGCCTTCGACCTCATGGTCGAGCGACTGCTCATGCGGCAAGTCCACGGCGGCCTCCTGAAGGACAAGCAGTTCATGCAGGGATTCGTCGCCGACAGCTACATGGACCTGCAGGCGGCACGCCTCATGACGATCCATGCCGCCGAGAAGGTCGACAAGGGTGACCCTCAGGCCCGGACCGAGATCTCCGCCATAAAGGTCTTCGTGCCGGCCGCCTATACGCGGGTGGTCGACCGGGCCATCCAGGTGTGGGGGGCGGCTGGTGTCTCCAACGACCTGCCGCTGGCCGCCATGTACCTCACCGCGCGCACCCTGCGGATAGCCGACGGTCCCGACGAAGTCCACCGCATCCTCATCGCCAAGAACGTGCTGCACCACTACGAGAAGGGCGAGAGCTGGGACTTCGCCGGCTGAGGTGTACGGCGCCGTCCTGACGCGGGCCTACGGCGTCGGCGTCGGCCAGCGACGTCGGCGTGCGACATCGGCGTGGAAAATCTCAGCGGGGCGTGGCGATGAAGAGCGGGATCTGCCGGTCGGTCTTGGCCTGGTACTCCTCGTAGGGCGGGTACGCCGCCACGGCGCGGGCCCACCATGTCGCCTTCTCGTCGCCGTGCGCCTCGCGCACGGTCACCCCGATCGGCTCGGGCCCGTCCTGCAACGAGACCTCGTCGGGAGCGGCGACCAGGTTGTAGTACCAGACGGGATGGGTCGGGGCCCCGCCCTGGGAGGCCACCAGGGCGTACTCGCCGTCGTGCTCGACCCTCATGAGGGGGGTCTTGCGAATGTTGCCGCTCTTGTTGCCACGGGTGGTGATGACGACGATCGGCATGTCGGTGCCCGGGAGCGTGTTGGCCTTCGCGCCACCCGAGCTCTCGTACTCGGCGACCTGGTTCCTCACGTAGTCCATCGGGCTCGGCTCGTACGTTCCATCAGGCGACATCGCCCCACTATACGGAGAAAGCGGTCGAGATCCGCCTCCGCACACGCACGGCACGGCGCCTGCCTGCCGTGTCAGGGATACCCCCGGCCCGTTCTGGGTATGGGCAAGAGAGGGCGCCGCCCACCACCAAGGAGATCCACCCATGGACATCGTTCGCAACCCCGACGGCACCCTCGTGGTTCCCGTGCCACCGGCACGTCGCCACGAGGCCGAGGAAAGCGTCGCACCGGAGGTGGCCGGAGAAGTGGCTGCACCGTCGGACGTCGCCACCACGCGGACCCTCCACCCGGGTGAGGGCGGCTACGACGAGGCACTCTCGGAGTGGGACCTGCAGCAGAACCCCGATCGTGAGCCCGCGGTGTCGACCGTGAGCGGGCGCCAGGAGGCCATGTCACTCGTCCACACGGTGGCCGCCTCGCCGGGTGACCCCGTGGCGCCTGCCGTCGAGGCGCTCGATGACCCCGAGGCGAGCGGCGAGGCGCTGCGCCACGTGCTCGTGGGCGGCGTCCATTCCGTCGAGGACTTTGCCGCAGAGGTGGCCGCGGCCGAGGGCGGAGAGCCGCTGTCCGCGCATCAGACCACGAAGATCATCGGCCAGGTGCTCTCCGAGCTCGACTCCTGAAGGTCTTGGCCCGCAGAGCCACGCAGTAGCTTGGGCAGCGCCACAGCGACCTGTTGACGTCTTCCGCCTTGACGTCATTCCCCCAAGGAGCGGACACCGATGACCGAGTACCGATTCGACGAGGGTGTGGCCCACCTCTCCATGGACGACGGGAAGGTGAACGCGCTCGGCACGGCATCGATCTCCAGCCTGAACGAGCACCTCGACCACGCGGAGAAGGACGGCGCCTCCGCCGTGGTGCTCTCGGGCCGCGAGGGTGTGTTCTGCGCCGGGTTCAACCTGGCCGAGATCCGCGACCCGGATGGGGCTATCGCGCTGCGGCGCCAGTTCATCGACCTGGTGCTCCGGCTCTTCGAGAGCGACACGCCGGTGGTCGTCGCGTGCTCAGGTCACGCCATGGGCGCAGGGGCGGGACTTCTGGTGGCGGCCGACCGCCGCATCGGTCTGGACGGTGCCTTCAAGGTGGGCTTCAACGAGGCGAGCGTGGGCGTGACCATCTCTCAGGCCACCGTCGAGCTCGCCCGCTATCGCATGCCGATGCCGTGGTTCGAGTCGATCATCTCGGGCACCACGTTCGCGCCGCAGCAGGCGGTGACGGCCGGGCTGCTCGACGAGGTGGTGCCGGACCCCGAGGCGTTGCGCGCCGAAGCGTTCCGGATCGCCCACGAGCTCGGTGCCGTCGCGCCGGCCGTCTTCAAGACGATGAAGCACGTCGCCCGCGGGGCGGTGGCCGAACACGTGCGCCGTGAGCGCGCCCTGCTCTGAGCTCGCGCTCGCTCTGCCTCACTGGAGCCCATCACGCCGTGGGGACGCCTTACCCGGACTGGGTGCCCCCATCGCTCGGCTGATCGCGCACCACGAAGTCCCCGAGGATGGCTCCGCACGAAGAGGCGCTCTTCTTGGGCAAGGTGCACGACAGCAACGACACGTTCACGCTGGCGTCCGAGCCGGACGGGAGCTGGGGGTAGACGGCGGCTCCGGACGACGTCAGCCCGCCACCCGACCCGGCGCCCGCACCGGTGACCCCCGCAGGGTCGCGGAACGTCACCACATCTGGCGTAAGGATCGTCCGCTTCTCACGGGCCGCCGCCGGGCACGCCAATCCCCCCGCTTTCACCTCGACCGCCGCCGCGGAATGAGGGAACAGCGCGCAGACGACTTCGGCCCCCGGCAGGTGGCCGGTGTACTCGGCCGTGACCTCGACCAGGGCGGCGCCCTTGGGTGCGAGGGTGGTGCTGTAGTCGGGCTTGCCGGGCGGATAGACGTCGAGCTTCTGGCCTCCGTCCGCGGCCACCAGCGCTCCGCACGCCCACCCGGCCGGCCCGAGCACGGTGATCAGACCGTTGGAATAGAAGGTGAGCCCTCGCCCGGGCGACGATGTCGGGAGACGCCGGGCCACGAAGGGGTGCGGGCTGCCCCCGACCCCGAAAGTGGTCGGGCACGCGATCACCGGCAGCACGGTCACCCCCGGGCGCCCAGACGAGTTCTTGTCGACGCCCCGCGTCGCGCCCACGGCGCCCGCCGCGCCGGACAGGACGACCACCGCGTCGACAACTCCGATGATGCCGGCGCGCCTCATGGCCCGAGCGTACCCAGCCCCATGTGAGTGTCCCCGGCGGGTCGGCGGCTCGACCGACCCTGAGCTGGGCCTGTCCGACGTCGGTGTAGCCAGCACCACGGTCCGATGGCGGCCATCATCCTTGCGGAGGTCAGGGCCGCCCGTCATGCTGCGTTGCAGTGAAGGCTGCTTGGTACACCTGGCTGGGCACCTGGCGGCAGACGTGGCGTCCGATGGTCGTCGTCGCGCTCTTGTGCGGGCTCCTGGGCGCGGTGTCGTTGGCGGCACTGGCGGGCGCTCGGCGCACGGAAAGCGCGTACGGGCGCTACCTCGACGCCGTCCACGCCAGCGACGCCTACGTGAACATCCCGTCGCCCGACACCGCACTCATCCGGCGCATCGAGTCCCTACCCGGCGTCTCCTCGGGCGTGGCGTGGGTCGGTCTCGATGCCGACCCGGTCATCCATGGCCACGTCGACGCTTCCTTCGTCACGAACGGGTTCGCCGGGAGTGTCGGCGGCGAGTTCTGGACCCAGGACACTGTGACCGTCGTGGCGGGGAAACTTCCGCCGATCGGTTCGACGCGGGACGTTGCGTTGACCCCCGGCCTCGCCCGCCTCTTCGGTGTCGGTGTGGGTGGGACCGTGACGTACCGGTTCTTCAACAGCCTGTCGCTGACCAACACGCCGACCGGCGACGCCACCTACCGCGTGGGGGCGATCGTCGAGCTGCCGCCGGCTCTCGTCGACCAGTTCGACGACGTCGAGAGCGCGATACTCCCGCCCGCGGCCACTGCGGCGGCCGAGCGGCGTCCGGGAGCGGTCGCATTCTCGTGGGTCGGGGCGCGGCTGCAGCGTGGCGATGCCGGGCTCCCGGCCTTCCAAGCCTCCCTTCTCCACCTCGCATCGGTAGTGGGGGGCGGGTACACCTTCGCGGTGCGCCGGATGGACACCGTGCACCAACAGGTCCAAGAAGCCATCCGTCCGCAGGCCGTCGCCGTCGCCGTCTTCGGGTTGGCCGCCCTCCTCTCCCTGCTGGTCCTTGTGGGGCAGTCCTTGTCCCAGCTCCTCGAACGCACCTCCCGCCAGGCGGGCGTGCTGCGGGCGATCGGCCTGTCGAGAGCGGAGACTGCCGCCGCGTGCGGTCTCGGCGGCGCGCTGGCCATCCTGACCGGCACGCTCGTGGCCGTGGCGGGGGCGGTGGCCCTCTCGCCTCTGGCACCGGTGGGGCCCGTACGGCAGTACGACCCGGCACGTGGCGTGCAATTCGGCGTCACGGTGCTGCTCGGCGGTGGGGCCGTGATCGCCGTGCTGCTGCTGGCGGCGGTGGCCTGGTTGAGTTGGCGCGCCGTTGCCTCCGCGCCCCGACCATCACCCCGGGTGGCCCGGACCCGTGCGGTGACGGCCTCGGCGAGCGTGCCGCCGCAGGTCGCCCTGGGCATCAGCGCCGCCTTGGGCGCCGGGGAAAGGCGCCGGATGTGGGCCTGGGCGAACATCGTGGGCTCGGTGGCTGCCGTCACCGCGGTGGTCACCGCCTTCGTGTTCGGGGCCAGCCTGAACGGGCTCGTCACGCACCCGCCTCGCTACGGGTGGAACTGGAACCTCCTTATGCAGAGCCAAGGCGGCTATGGGAGTTTCCTTCCTCCGAACACCACGCTGGCGACGTTGGGCAATGGTGACGGCGACCTCGACCATCTCATGTCGACCATTACGGGGATCAAGGGATGGTCGACCTTCGGATTCACACAGCTGCCGATCGACGGCCGCGTCGTCCCGGTGCTCGGTGTGGCCACCCATGGTGGGCTCGTCGAGCCACCGACGGTCAGCGGTCAGCCGCTCACCGGCACCGGGGCCGTCCCGATGGTGCCCGTGCACGCCGGACCCGACGAGATCGAGCTCGGGACGAGCACACTGCGCCAGCTCGGCGTGCACGTCGGTCAGGACGTCACGGTGGGCACTGGGGTGACGGCCCGCCACCTGCGCGTCGTGGGGATCGTGACCTTACCCTCCATCGGGGTGCAGCTGTCAGATCATGTGTCGCTGGGCCGGGGCGCCATGCTGGCCGAGAGCACCCTGATGGCCATTGAGAACATCGCCGGGTTCCAAAGAAATCCGGCGGAGGCCTTGTCCGCCCTGCCATCGACGGTGGCCATCGACCTCGACCCGGGGACGGGTGCAGCCCGCGTCGCGCAACGGCTCGCCTCGGCCGACTCGATCGGGTCACCCGGGAATGTGTACCGGGTGCCGCGGGTGCGGGGGGCGGCCATCGTCAATGCGGGACAGATGGGGGGCCAGCCCGTGGCGCTGGCCGTGGCGCTGGCGGCCGCGGCACTCATCGCACTGTCGGCCGCACTGGCGAACTCGGTCCGCCGACGGCGCCGGGAGCTCGCTGTGTTGAAGACCCTGGGCTTCACCCGCGCTCAGATGCGCGTCCTGGTGGTCGCCGAGTCGTGCACCCTCCTTTTGGTGGCGGTCGGGCTCGGCGTCCCCCTCGGCATCGGTGCGGGGCACCTGGCGTGGGTCAGCTTCGCCGGCGCCCTCGGCGTCGTCCCAGCCATCGCAGTACAGCCGTGGCCGCTCTCCCTGGGCATGCTCGCTCTGGTGGCCGCGGGCGTCGCCCTGGCGTGGTTGCCCGCGGCGCGGGCCGCCCGGACGCCTACGACGGTCGCCCTGCGGGCCGAATGAGCGCCCAGGACATTGGTGCACAAACGTGTGTGCCAGCGTCCTGCATCAGGAGCAAATGCAGGAGGCGGCCTCCGTCTGTAACCCCTGCCTTCGCACGCTGACTGACGAAGCTCAACTCTGACTTGATGTCGCCCGAGACACCCAATCACTCGTCGAGGTGATCCGAAGGACTGCTAGTGACTTGAGCTATTAGCAATAGACGTCATTCGCACCTGTTCAACCGAGCTGAATGCGCAGTCGTGGATTGAATGAGGCTGAGTGGCGAAGAAGTACTCGTTGTTGAATGTGCTCTCGAGAGCTGTGAACGCGTCGGCCGGCCCCATATCGCTGACCAGGCCACAACCAAGCGAATCGGGATTCGAGATGGGGTGGGCGAGAATCTCCGAGACGTCTGAATCTCCTCTCGGGGTAATGCGTACTCGCCCCTCAAACACATCGACGAACGCCACTCTGATTTGGATGCCGGAATCCCATTCGTTCCTGACCAGGTCAACGTGCAACTCGTCGAGATGCAATGCACCAACCCCATTTCGGCTTGACCCTATCGCACTGAACTTCACCAGTGCGTGGCACAAGCTACCAGTTTCGAGTCAGGGGATGCGTCTGCCCGCAACCAGGGAACGAGCTCTCGACAACATACTTTCGAGCACGTTTGGTTCAAGGAGAGTGTCAAGTCGGCTTGAGGGTACGTTCACGATAAATCGTTCGACTGCGGTGATTACGTGTGAAGGAAGATCCTGACCTCGGCGAAGATCGACGAATGCCGACCCTGGCGGTCGACCAGGCCAGTCGAATGCAAATCCGTTGTCGATCAGCTTGAGATGGTTGACTGTCCCA
>Ga0307374_10004594_pt1 | contig 22913 bp, 14 predicted proteins | sample OX3MG_FD_202532 | JGI IMG/M metagenome (GOLD analysis project Ga0307374, IMG submission 202532) | Soil microbial communities from Risofladan, Vaasa, Finland - OX-3 | ecosystem: Environmental > Terrestrial > Soil > Coastal area > Acid sulfate soil | place: Finland: Risofladan, Vaasa | collected... | reverse complement strand
TTTTCGATTTTGGATTTTGGATTGAGGTCGGGGGTCTTGGGGCTTTGGTCTTGGGTCTTGGTTGTGTCGCCTTGCGCCTGCAATTGGCAATTTGCAATTCGCAATTCGCAATTTGCAATTTCCCCCCGCCGAACGAGTCCCGCTACCAATGCGCGCAGCTTGCGGCCGTTTTCGGCGTCGATCACGTCGTCGGAGTCCATCCAGAAGATCCACTCGCCACGGGCATACTTGAGCGATTCATTGCGCGCGATCGCGAAGCTGTCGGGCCAGGGGAAGTGATAGACCTGAGCGCCGAGTTCGCGGCAGATGTCGGGCGTGGCGTCGGTCGAGCCGGTATCGACCACGATCATCTCATCGACCCAGGGCCTGATGCTCTCCAGCGCCGCGCGGATCGTGCGCTCGTTGTCGCGGACGATCATACAGAGGGAAAGAGGGATGAGAGAGGAGGGATGAGGGACGGAGGATGGCCTTCCTAGGCCGTCGCGTTGTTCTTGTGACGGGCTGGGAAGCCCATCCTCCGCTCGCCATTTCTCGTCGTACAGCCGTTTGTTGTGCTCCAGCACCGCATTCAGATCGACTCCGGCGGCGTCGAAGGTGCGATGGCCGAAGTGATGAATGAATGCCTCGCGGGCCACGGCCAGCCGCCAGCCGGCCTGCCGCGCACGGCGGCAATAGTCGTCGTCTTCGTAGTTGCCGATGCCGAACCGCTCGTCGAACAAGCCCACCTCGTCGATCACCTCGCGGCGGATCAGCAGGCAGAAGCCGATCAGACGGTCGACCTCCTGGACCTGCCCGGCGTGCGCTTTGGCGTGTTCCCAAGCGAAGCCGTCGAGACAGGCCAGGTTGCTGTAGGTGACGGGGATCTCCTGATAGCCGCTGGCGGAGTTCGTGAGCGGACCGACAAGACCGAGCGATTTTGGATTTTGGATTTTCGATTTTGGATTAAGGCCGGAGGTCTTGGGTCTTAGGTCTTGGGTCTTGGCTGCGTCGCCGTTTACCTCGTGCGTTGCTTCAAATTGCCAATTTGCAATTTGCAATTTGCAATTTGCAATTTCCCCTGTCCCCTGAACCCCGGACCCCGAACCCTCCAACGCTTCCAACATCCGCCGCAGCCAACCGGTCGTGACGATCACGTCGTTGTTCAACAGCAAAACTTGCTTGCCCGTGCTGGCCAGGATGCCTTGGTTGGCCGCCGCCGGAAAGCCGCGATTGTCGGCGTTCTCGATCAGCGTTACATCCGGACATGACCGCAAACAGTCGACCGTGCCGTCGGTCGAGCCGTTATCGACCACAATCAACTCGTAGGGCTCGTCGGTGACAAAGCGAATGCTCTCCAGGCAAGCGCGCGTGCAGGACACTTGGTTATGCGTGACAACCACGATCGAGGTCAGGCCGTAATCGCGCGGATCGTCGCGCAGGGCCTCAAAGTCGAATCGGTCGGTGCGCATATCCGCGGCCTCGTCGGCGGAGAAGCCCGACGCGAACAGCGGCGCGGCGTTGCGGGAGTCCCGGCGCGCCGGGATTCCCAGACTGTCACGGGCGTAGCCGGATTCGTGAGAATTCGGGGCGTTCGCGTCGCTGGCCGGAACTCTCACGAGTCCCGCTACCGCATCGGCACCGCGCCCGCTGGAGTCCCGGCGCGCTGGGATTCCCAGGCCGTCGCCATTACTTGACGGGCTAGGAAGCCCATCCTCCTGCTTCGGTTTTATTGCGACGTGAAAGCCGGCGCGGTAGAAGAGCTTTTCCAGCTCGCGGCGGGTGAAGTACCGCAGCCGCCCAGGGTCGCCGTTCTGCCAACGCCCTTCCAGCAGGCCGCGAATCACCGACTCCCGCCGCACATTGGCGACCGAACCCGTCAGTCGCTGATTGCCTTCGAGCGATGGCCGCAGCGCCCGCAAAAACGCGAGAGGGTCGCGCTCGCGTTCCAGTGCATCGCCGATACTGTTGGCTGCGCACTGGCCACTGCAGCGCGGCGCAGCGCTGTTGCCGCCCTCTTCCAATTTCAAATTTGCAATTTGCAATTCGCAATTTGCAATTTCCCCTGTTCCCTGTGCCCTGTCCCCTGTTCCCTTCCTCATAAACAGCGGCTTCCATCCCGCCGCGATCTCGGCCTCGACAATCCGCCGCCGCTCCGACAGATGCTCCACGCGCAGCGAAGCGGCCACTTCGTCGATGCCCAGCTCCAACCCGCGGGTCGAGCCCCAGCGGCTCTGGTCTTTGGCCGGATGGGCCGGGCAAAACGACCGGATGCCCGCCAGCCGCCAGGCACGCGCGGCCAACTCGATGTCTTCGCCGTTCGTGCCCACAACCGGCGGTCCTGAAAAGAGATGCTTCACCCACTCCGTGCGCAAGAACCAGGCCTGGACCGCCAGATCGACTTCGACCGTTTCTTCTCCCGGCCGCTGCCAACCATGCATGGTGCGCTTGGCGTAGCCGGCTTCGTGCAGCTCCACGCCGGCCGTGCCCAGAATGCCCGGCGAACGGGCAAAAGTGTCGAGGCAATTGGCGAACCAGTTTTTGCCGGGGATGCTGTCGTCGTCGAAGAGGGCCACGAATTCAGTCGGCGCCAAAAGCGCTAAAGCGAAGCGGCCGTGGAAGAAAGCGTTTTCGCTCGACGTCACGACGCGATCCAGTTTCGCGCCGGCCAGCAGCACTTTCATCTTGTCGCTGGGGTCATTGGCCCAGGCCCAAATCGCCGCGGCCGGCACGCTTTGCGCGAGAATTGCCGCCACTAAAGGCGCGATGTTTTGCGGCCGGCGATAGGCCGTGATGATAGCGGTGATCGTTGACATGGTTGGCACTCGCAAGGGCCTGTCGTGTTCGCAATCGCCCTCCACAACTATGTAGCAATCGAGGCCGTCAGTTTTGCCAAACATTCTGAAAAAATTGTCGGCCGCTTTAGTTCTCGCTGGACAGGGCGAACAATTGCGGCTGGTTGGCGGTGGAAAACGTCCGCTGGCGCAGAATCGGAAAGCGACACCACGACCCTCACCCCCCTCAGCCCGGCGCGCTCCCGGCGGGATAGGGAGATTGCTGTGGCGAAGTTGCACGCACTTGTCGTTCTGGGGACGCGGCCGGAAGCGATCAAGCTTGCACCCAGCAGGATACTTGACGGCGACGCGAAGTTGCGCGATGCTGTTAGGAATCTGTACGGCGATGGCCGCGCCGCGCAGCGCGTGGCCGACGCCGTGCGGCGGCGGTTCTCGCCGGCTTGAATTGTTCGTGTGCGGGGGGGCGGTGGATGCAGGAGGCGGGGCCATGTCTATGAAGCGGCAGCCCGACGAGAATCCTGAGTCGCCGGATGCCTTGCAGGCGCTCTTTGAGCAGATCGTAACCGGAGGTCCGCGCACATGCGAAGAATGGGCGGCCGTTTTGAAGACCGTGCTCAGCGATCGCTGGCTGCAGGCCGAGGTGCGGCGGCGAGCCGAGTTGTTGGTGCAGTCGCACAAGCTGCACGACGACATTGCCCAAGACATCGCGCAACAGGTGTTCGCTTACTTGGCAGAGAAAGGGGCGTCGGATCCGACATTGCACTTCAAGCCCGCTCTTCTGCAAAGCGGCTTCGTGGCCTGGATCGGCATAATCCTCAACCACGCTGCCAGCGAAGCAGCGCGGCTGATCGGCGAATATCGCCCTCGGCACGCCGAGCTGCGCGATGTAAACACCGTTGAGGATTCGCAGCCCTGCATCACGTGCAAGATTGACATCCTGGCGGCCATCGAGCGGCTCAAAGGCCGCCAGAAGCTGGTGATGTTGTTGTTCTTCGCGGGCCTCGACCGCGACGAAATCGCGGCGCAGCTTGGACTGACCTACAAGCAGGTGCGCTACGCGATCGAGCGAGCAATGGAGAAGATGCGGCGATGGCTGGCGGCCTACCGCGAGTAGACGGCTTCCTGAGAAGTGGGCTGCGCATAGGGCGAATTCTCACGAATTCCGCTACGCGGCGGCGTAACTTAGCCCTTCCGGCCTTTGCGCTCCGAAGCCAGCAATTCTTGGTGGGCCCCGTGCCAGGATGCGAAGAGCAACACCAACCGCGCGGCAATCTCGGCCGAAGGCTTGGGAAGCTCGCCGCGCACGAACTTTTGCAAGAACTGGCGATCGACCTGCGGGGCCATACGATCGTCGAGAAACGGCGGCTCAGGGATGCCGAGCATTTCCCACGGGCCGGGATCTGATTGATGGCCGCCCTTGTCGTCGGATGCGGACGGTTCTGTCACGTCGGTGGTCTGCTTTCGGGACTCGCCCGTCTTGACCCAGGCAAAAATTCTCCCCTGTCGCCCTAAATCATCACGCCGGCGCGGTTCTTGTCAAGCGGCGTGCTGGGCCGCGGAAAATTTCTGCGGAATTTTGGGCAAAGAACGCCGCGCCGATCGCTACATGTTTAGGGAGGACCGTGCCATGCACACAACCGATAGAATCGACGGCTGCGCCGGAACGTCCATCCGCAAGGTGGCTCTGGTGCTCGACCGCCAGACGCGGCCCGAAACGACGGGGTTTTATTGCCGGCGGGCGTTGGAAACGCTGGCGGACGTGCAGTTCTTTCACCCCTCGAAGCTGGCCGAGGTGCCGCGGAGCGGCTTCGATCTTTACCTCAATATCGACGACGGCATGCGCTATCTCTGGCCCGCCGACCTGCGGCCGGCCGCCTGGTGGGCCATCGATACGCACATCGACTTTGAGTGGTGTCTCGAGAAAGCGAAGGGGTTCGACCTGGTTTTTGCCGCGCAGCGCGACGGGGCCGCGCTGTTGCGGCGGGAGGGCGTCGCCTCGGCGCGCTGGCTGCCGCTGGCCTGCGATGCGGAGATTCACGGGTTGCTGTCGGAGGATGGCCTTCCCAGGCCGTCCAGAGAATTTGGTGACGGCCTGGGAAGGCCATCCTCCGGGGAAGGCCGTGCGCGCTGCCACGACCCGCACCCCAGCCCAGAAGCGGAGCGCCACAGAGGGCGTTCCCTACAGACGGAGGGTGAGGGGCAGAAGCTCTTCGACATTTGCTTCGTCGGCAATTTGGTTCCGGGTCCGCGCGTCGATCTCGTGCGGCTGATCCAGCAGCACTTCAAGAGCGTTTTCGTAGGCCAGAAATACTTTGAGGAGATGGCCGGGATCTATTCGGCCTCCCGGACCGTCTTCAACCGCAGCGTGGCCAACGACGTCAACATGCGCGTGTTCGAGGCGCTGGCGAGCGGGTCGCTGCTCATCACCAACGACCTGAGCGAGAACGGCCAGGCCGAACTGTTTCGCGACGGCGTTCACTTGGCGACGTGTCGCGACGGCGGCGAGTTGCTCGACAAGCTGCGCTATTACCTGCGGCGTGGGGATGTTCGCGAGAAGATCGCCGCGGCGGGCAGAGAGGAAGCGCTGGCCAAGCACACCTATCGGCAGCGGATGGAAGAGATTCTGCGCTGTGCGGGAAATTGCAAATTGCAAATCGCGAATTGCAAATTGGCGATCGAGAGCAGCGAACAACGAATCCAAAATGCGGTGCCCTTGTACTACGATTTCGCACGGCCGGAGGTGTTGGAGCTGATTCCGGCCACGGCAAAGCGGGTGCTGGAGATCGGTTGCGGGGCGGGGCGGCTGGGCGAAGCGCTGAAGCAGCGGCAGCCGTGCGAAGTCGTCGGCGTGGAACTGAATGAGGCGGCCGCGCGAAAGGCCGGCGAGCGGCTTGATCGCGTGTTCGCCGGCAACGTCGAACGGCTGCATCTTGACTTCGAGAACGCCGTCCCGCTCGCGGAGCAAGCGGGCTACGAAGGCGGCCGATTCGATTGCCTGGTGTGCGCCGACGTGCTGGAGCATCTGGCCGATCCGGCGGCTTTTCTCCGCCGAGCACGCGCATGGCTCGCCGATGACGCGGCCATCGTCGCCAGCCTTCCCAACGCGCGTCATCACAGCGTCGTCGGTGCGCTCATCGAGGGCAACTGGACCTACGAACCGGCGGGCTTGCTCGACAATACTCACTTGCACTTTTTCACGCGCCGCGACGTGGAAGAGCTGTTCGCCGGCGCGGGCTATCAAGTCGACAAGGTCCAATACCTGCCGGGGCCGGGTTATGACGAGTGGCAGCGGCAGGAAGACAAGACGCGGGTGCAAGTGGGGCGGGTCGTGGCGGCCGGTTTGCCGCGCGAGGAGGCGGAGGAGTTTTTTGTGTATCAGTTTCTGGTGGCGGCGAGGCCCTATAGGGAGCGGACTCCGTGCCGTTCCGCCAGCGTAGCGGAACTCGTGAGAGTTCCGGCAGGGAGCAACGCCAAGACGACGTCGAGTTGCGGCGCTGACCGCCCTCACCCCGGCCCTCTCCCAGAGGGAGAGGGAGCAAATTTTCCAAGATGCTTGCTGCTGATGGTCACGTATAACCGCCTGGAATACACGCGGCTGGCGCTGGAGGCCGCGCTCAAGCTCGATTATCCCAAGCTGCGGGTGGTCGTCTGGGACAACGCCTCGACCGACGGCACCGTCGATTACTTGCACGAGCGGCTGGCGGACGTGCCGTGGGCAACGCTCATCGCCTCGCCCGTGAACCGCGGCGTGGTCTTTCCGATGAACGAGGTCTGGTCTTCGGATGCCGAGGCCGGGCTGTTGGCCAAGATCGACAACGACACGCTCGTGCCGCGGGAGCTGCTGCGCAGGTTGGCCGAATGCCATCGTGCCAGCCCGCGGTTCGGCGTGCTGTCGGGCTTTCACTTCCGGCAGGAGGGCGAGGCGCTGGCCGACGAGCACCGCATCAAGTCGTTCGACGGCGTGCGCGTGCTGCCGCAGCCCTATGTGGGCGGCTGCGCCGTGATGATCCGGCGGGAAGTTTTTGACAGGGTTGGACCGATCGGTTGCCTGAGCGAAAGCCAGCAGAAGCCCTTTATGGATTCCGGCTGGACGGTCTATCAACAGCGATTGACGGAGATGGGCTTCGTCAACGGCTATCCCTGGCCGCCGGTCCACGTCGATCACATGGAAGACACGCGCTCGGCCCATTGCGTCCGGTCGGAGGAGCACCAACGTTACAAGCGCGAGCAGCGCGGCATGGAGCTGGAGGAGTTCACGCGCGAGCTGTGCGTCTGGCGGCCGAACTGGGAGGGAGAGCGGACGTAATGCGGAACTTTTCGGCCGCGACCGGCGTCTAATTGTAGTGGTCCGTTGGCCCGTCGTCCGTCGTCCGCGGTTGCCGGTGACGCCTAAGAATTGAGCAGTGGCCTAACGCGACCGCCGAATGCCGCTCGGCCGCGCACGGCTGACGCAAATTTGCGTCAGCCGATGAAATACGAGGTTTTTGCCTGTCGACCGACCTGACAGAGGGTTTTTTGGCGGCTGCTCAAATGATGTGCATAGTGGTCATCTGGCTGCCTGTTCTTTGAGCACTTCTTTTGTCCGTGCGGCGAAGCAGCCCGCCGGCGTTCGGCGAGCCGCGGTGAGAAGTCGAAAGAATTCGGTCCCAAGCCAACGGCGCGGTAGAACACAGGGAGCCAAGCAGGCGGACGCCTGCGACCGATCCAAACCAAGCCAGTCGCGAGATAGAACAAAGGATGGCGAGTGTCAGCCGTGCCGAGGAATGAGCAGCGGCCTAGCGCGACCGCCGAATGCCGCCCGGCCGCGCACGGTGTGGGCAAATTTGCCCACACCGATGAAACACGGGGTTTTTGACAGTGAGCCACCCAACGGTACTGATTTGGCGCTGGCTGCTTAATGCGTATGCACGATGCTTTTTCGGTGCTCAACTTATCAACAACTGACTCGCTGAAACATCCCAAGCCAGCCAGGAAGTAGAACAAGTGGAACAAGGGGAATGCCAAGCCAGCCCGCGGTAGAACGACCAGAACGACAGAAAGATTACCCGACAGAAAAATGAGCGATGGCGACCGCCAATCTAAAATCGACAATCCAAAATCACCCATACCCCCCTAGATTTATGGTTGCGGCGCGAAAATGAGCCGCCCCAGGACGTCGGCGCAAAGCCCAGCAGGCCAAGGGGTTGCAGGCAGGGCAAACCGAACACGGGTTTTGTTTTTGACAACGCTAATCATTTTTTGACAACAGTAAATCGAGGCGAACCAACGGCACCTTGATGCGGAAAACCAGTCGCCGAGAACGACCAACCGCATCCAAACCCTGGGACGCCCTCGAGCGTCCCTCCCGGTGGCAGGCGGCGCGCAGCGCCGACTCGGGTCTTTGACAATTTGGTAGACTCACGCGGCGGCAAAGCTCGCAATGAAGGCCGGAATCGGGCTGGCGGTGTGCGGGAACTCCGGTCAAGCGTGCCGTTACGCACGCCCGCGGCGTGTTCCAAGCAGCAATGCGGTCGCTCCGTGACGGCCGTTTTCCCGTAAACGGCAGCCAGACGGCCGTGCGGCGACACTTGCGGCACCTCACTTGCTTGAGGTGGCGAGAAAGGAACCACCCGATGTCACAATTACGCTACGATCTGACCACGGCCGACTGGGTGATTTTCGCGCCTTCGCGGGCGTTGCGGCCGCACCATCTGCCTTCGGCGGCTCCTTCCGCGCCCTCCGCGGCCGCGCCGTGTCCCTTTTGTCCGGGCAACGAGGCGTTCACGCCGCCGGAGATTTACGTGGCCCGTGGCGGCGGTCCGAACGTGCCGAGCAACTGGCGGGTGCGGGTGATGCCCAACAAGTTTCCCGCCTTGCGGATTGAAGAAGACACGCGACGCATTGAAGAGACGCCCGCGTTTCAATATATGGCCGGTTGCGGGGCGCACGAGCTGATTGTCGAATCGCCCGAACACTCGGTGTTTCTCGCGCAGCAGTCGATCGAGCAGGTCGAGCTGGTGCTGCGCACCGTGCAGCTTCGCCATCAAGACCTGATGCGCGACCGCCGCTTCCAGGCGATCATCGCCTTCAAGAACCACGGCGCGTCGGCGGGCACCTCGCTCGAACACCCGCACTGGCAGGTGATCGCCACGCCGGTCGTGCCGAGGTTGTTGCGCCAAAAGCTGACCGTGGCCGAAGAGCATTTCGACCGCACGGGCGAGTGCCTTTACTGTATGGCATTGCAAGAAGAGCTGGCGGCCGACAAACGCATTCTGGCCCGGAACGAAGAATACGTGGCGGTCTTGCCTTACGCCTCACACGTGCCTTTCGAGACGTGGATCATGCCGCTCAAGCGGCAAGCCTCGTTCGCCTCGGTCGACGGGGGCCTATTCAAGCCGCTGGCGCAATTGCTGCGGGCCGTGCTGCTGAAGCTCTACACGGCGCTCGACAACCCCAGTTTCAATTTGACGATCGACAGCGTTTCGCGCGGCGACGACAGCAAAGAGTACTTCATGTGGCACCTGCGCATCCTGCCGCGGCTGACGACGCCGGCGGGCTTCGAGCTCGGCAGCGGCATGGCCATCAACACCGTCCTGCCGGAAGAGGCCAAAAGCTTTCTTTGCGAAGTCGCCACCACCGACAACCACGCGCTGGCTTCTGCGGCCCGTGCCGAGACCGCGCTTCGCGCCGCCGCAGCCTCGTGAAACCGCGCCCCGGCCTGGTAGCGCTCTACAACAGTTCCGCGATCGGCTGGCCGCTTTCGATCATGTAGACCGGGCGACCGGCCTGGTTGACGAACTGCACGTGACGGTCGATGCCCAACACGTGGAACACGGTGGCCATCAGGTCTTGCGGGCTGATGGGGGCCGATTTCGGCACGTCGAGCTTGGGAGCCGATTCGCCGATCACCTGGCCCATGCGCAGGCCGCCGCCCGCCAGGCCCAGCATGCTCAACGGCGCCCAGTGGTCGCGGCCCGCACCGCCGTTGATCCGCGGCGTGCGGCCGAATTCGCCCGTGATGACCAACAGAATCTTGTCGCTCAGGCCGCGTTGGGCGCAGTCGTCGATGAACGTCGCCACGGCGTGATCGAGCGCGGGACTGAGCTGCTCCATCGACAGCTTGATGTTGCCGTGCATGTCCCAACCGCCGTAATGCAGCGTCACGAAGCCGCAGCCGGCTTCGCACAACCGCCGGGCCTGCAGCAGCCGCCGGCCGAGCTGTTGGTTGTCCTGGCCATACTGATCGACCAGCCGCGGATCTTCCTTTTCCAGGTCGAACGCTTCCGGGGCGCGGTTCAATACCAGATTGAAGGCTTGCTGCTCGAACTGGTCGAGGCCCGCCATGAGCGGATTCGTGTCGGCCTGGCGTTTCAGCTTGTCGAGTCCTTTGAGCAACGTGCGCCGCTCGCCCAGGCGGTCGTGCCGCACTCGCAAGGTCATGTTCTGCTGGGCCTCGCCGCCCGGATCGAAGGGAGCGTAGGGCGTGCCGAGGAACGAAGGTCCGTCGCCGTAGGTGCCGCCCAGGCGGACGTAGGTGGGCATGCCGGTCAGGGGATGATTGGTGCCGCGGACGCGGGAGACGATGGCGCCGATGCCCGGCCGCACCTGCGGCTCTCCATTATCGGCGGCGCGAAAATCGTAGCCGGTCATCACCCAGTGCGTGCCGCCGCCATGACCGCTGTTGTCGTGGGCGAACGACCGCACCACCGCCAACTTGTCGGCCATCTTGGCCAGCTTGGGAAACGTGCCGCCAAAGGTGACGCCGGAGAGCGCCGTGGGAATCTCGCCCGTGATGCTCCGCACTTCGGCCGGAGCGCTCATCTTGGGGTCGAAGGTTTCAATGTGCGTGGGTCCGCCGCCGAGCCAAAGCCAGATCACCGATGTGTCGCGCGGCGTATGCCCGGCGGCAGATGCTTGTGCGCGTGCGGCGAGCAGGCCGGGCAACGTCAGTCCGCTGGCGCCCAAGGCGCCGACCTTCAGAAAGTCGCGACGAGTCGAGCCATCGCAAGCGCCACTTCGACGATCAGAAACCAGCTTCAACACGGCGTTTCTCCTTTGGTTGCCCGCGTTTCCCGGTCGGTAACCGCAAGCGATGTGCCGCCCGCTATTGTATTTCCGCCATCACACCCCAGATATTGTCCGCGGGCGGCGAAAAGTTACGGCCGGCGACGCATCAATACCCGTTGATCGGTAATATAGCGGTAGCCGGCGGGGCAGGGCAAGAGTGGGGGCGGGCGGTTTTGACGGCCAGGGCGGATCTGACGCTGGAAACGGTTGCCGCAGTTTGACTTGGAGTACAGGCCGACGTAGGGAATGGTGAGACACTTCTGACGGTATAAGGAAGCTTTTTGCGTGGACGCCTTTCCGTGGCTCGTGGCACTCAGCGGCCTGATCCTGATCATCGATCTGGCGGCGGGCATGGCCATTGGCTGGTGGCTGCACGAGACCAGCAACGTGCGGCAGCAGGCGGTCAATGCGCGCCAGGCCCTGGATGCCCTGCGCGACTTGCACGACCTGACTTGCGACGTGGCGGGGCGGGTCAGCCAGCACGTACACCATGTCGGCGCCATTAGCCAGGAATTAATCGCTCTGCGCGCCAATTGTGCCGGCACAAAAGATCACGCCGTCGTGGATGCCGTCAGCCGCATTGTCCAGGTCAACGACGAGCTGACGCAACAGTTGACCGAAGCCAAGCTGGAGCTGAACCGTCAGTCGGAGCTGATCGAGACACAGGCCGCCGCGGCCATGACCGACTTGGCGACGGGCTTCCCCAACCGCCGCGGCTTCGACGACGAGCTGCGGCGGCGGTTGGCCCAATGGCAACAGCAAGACACGCCCATCTCCGTGCTGATGGTCGACCTGGACAATCTTCAGCAGCTCGAACAGGAACACGGCAAGGAAGCGGCCGACGATGTCTTGCGCGGCGTGGCCACCGTGCTCTCCGAGACGATGCGGGCCATGGACCTGATCGGACGCTACGACGACGGTCAGTTCGCGGTCGCCTTGCCCGGCGCCGAGTTGTCTGAAGCTCAGTCGGCGGCCGAACGGCTGCGCACCGCCGTGGCGGAGCGCGAATTCCACATCGGCGACACTCCGGTCCACGTCACGGTCAGCCAAGGCGTGGCCCAGGCCCAGCCGGGCGACAACATGGGTTCGTTGCTGGAACGCACCAGCGCGGCCCTGGCCGCTTCGCAAGAAGCGGGCGGCAACTGCGCGTTTCTGCACGACGGGGGCAAGTGCCAGGCCGTCGCCCGCACCGCCGCCGGAAGCGAATCGCCGGAAGCGGTGCAGGAAGATTTGATGGCGCTGGCCAGGCAACTGCAAACCATGCCGGCCGACGCCCATACCGATCCCCTCACGGGCCTGCTCAATCGGCGGAGCTTCTTCGAGGGACTGCGGCACCGCATCGTCGAGCACAACCTGGGCAACGTGCCGCTCTCGCTGGCCGTGATCGACCTGGACAATATGACCAACTTCAACCGTATCCGCGGCAACCTGATGGGCGATGTCGTGCTGCGGACGGTGACGCAGATCGTCCGCACCGCGACGCGGGCGAACATCGACATGGCGGCCCGCTATCACGAAGACAAACTGGCGATCGTGCTGGTCAACACGCGGCTCGACGACGCGCTGCTGGCCGCCGACCGCATCCGTCGGGCGGTGGCCTCCTGCAAACTGAAATCGGAATCGACGCAGATCACCGTCACGGTCAGCGTGGGCGTGGCCGAACTGGAACGCGGGAGCGACGCGGTGGCGCTCTTGAAGAAGTGCGAAGACGCGGTCCGGGCCGCCAAGGCCGCCGGCCGCAACCGCACGTTCTATCACGACGGCGTCCGGGCACAACCGGCGCGCAGCTTTGCGCTGGCCGGCGCACGGCAGTGATTTTGCATTTTGGATTTTGGATTTTCGATTTTGGATTGCCGGGCGTTCAGCGGTAAGGTGCGGCCAGCCCGGCCGCCGGGACGAGCGCCGGCCCACCACCCAATCCAAAATCCAAAATCGAAAATCCAAAATTGCCTCACCCGCCGCTGCGATACCCTTCGTGGCAAGTGCTGCAGGCCTTGTTGAGCTGCCCGGCGGCCTTCTGGGCACGTTGCAGATCGTCGCCCTTGACGGCTTCCACAATCTCCAGGGCCTGCGTCTCGAGGCCTTTGGCGTATTTCAGATAGTCTTCGTCGTCGGCGTACTCGTAGCTCGGATCCTGAATCAAATGGGCGATCACGGCCACGATCTGGGCCTCCTCCAACAGCGCGTTGCGGTTCTTCGAGAACTCGCCTTTGTCGGAGGTCCAGGCTTTGATCTTGGGATCGTAACCTTCTTTGCCCATCCGCGTCATCAAGGGAGCGCGGTTGGCCACATCGGACCACTTGGCGTCGGGATCGGGCTTGGGCAGCTCGATCTTGCCGCCGCTGATAAGCTGGGCCAGGTCGTCGCTGCGCTGATGGGCCTCTTTGTAGGAGTTGTCGGTGCCCACCTTGCAGTTGCCGCCGGCGCGACGGAAGATCTCACGCAAACCGAGCGCGTCCTTCTTCCAAGATCCCCGCACGTCGCCGTCGAACTGGGCGACGACGCCGAACAGCATCGCCAATTCGGTAAAATGGACGCGGGCAACATGATTGCCGCCGCCTTTGAACACGCTGGGCGTCTTGGTGACTTCCGCCAAGGAGCCCACCTGCGCCTTGACTTCGTCTTCGATGGTCGAGCCCGCGATCAGCTTCGACCAGGCCGCATCGCCCGTCGCCGCGACGGCGTCGCCCTCATCGCTTGCGCCGCCGGCCTTGGGCGTGGCGGCGGCGATCGCCCCGCCCGGCTGGCCGGGGCCCAGCTTCTGCCGCGCGTCGTCAAAAAAAGTGGCCGTCACCTCGGGAGTGAACTTGGGCGGCGGCGCGGTCTTGAACGTCCGCGGCTTTCTTTGCGGTCGGGCTTTAGCGGCAACGCTCATCGAGGGAAGGCTCATGGCCGCGGCTGCCACGCAGAAGAGGACGACGGGCAAAGTGCGACCAGGCTGCTGGCTCATGACAACGTCCCCTTGACGACGCCTGTTGGGTACTCATCGATCACGCGAGAGATATTATCGGGCGTTTCGATTGGTGCGTCAAATACGGTCGTTCACCGCAGGCTGATGGCCGGGCGGTCGTAGTCGCGGCTGATCGACCGCCGCGGCACCTCCAGTGGCACCGCCACCACGTCGCAAGCAATCTTGCCGAGCTTCGTTTGCACCACGAACGGGTCGCCGAGCTTCGTCGCCGCCTGGCCGGGCACCGCCTTCTTCGGAGCGCTGAACGTCTCCATCAACTCGCAGAGCTTGGGATTGTAGTCGATTTGCCCGTCGTCGCGCCGCGTGCCCACGGCGTCGAAGCTGCCCACCGTCACAATGCTGGAGTAGCGGTCGTGAAACTCCCAGGCCTCGTAGCCCTTGGCGCGCAAGGCCACGGTCATCTCGTGGGCCTTGGCCGCCGCATCCTCCAACCGGCTCTCGAACTTGCGGGCCTTCTTTTGGATCTCTTCGATCTCCTTGGGGTTCACCGTAATGGCGCCGGCGAAGGTGGCGATCTTGCACGTAAAACGGCCGGAGCACTTCAGCAGGCTGTATTGCACCGGCTCGTTCATCTTCAGCACCAGGCTATCGACCCCCTTGGGAGCAAAGTAGTCGGCGGGCAAGAGCGGGTTGGTGGTGACGATCGCCCGCCGCATGGGGCCGGCCGGCTGGCGGTTCTTGCTGACCTGGGCGTTCACGGTGTCTTGCCACTGGGCCAACGTGCGGTACTGCTTTTTGCCTTGCTTGGCCCGTTTCTTGGTGTCCAGGCATTCGGGTTCCAACGCCCGCAGCTTCGTCAACACCTTCTGCGCTTGGGGGTCGTCGACCGAGGGGAAATCGCCGACCATGACGGCGATCTCGTGCATCTGCTTGACGCGGTACTTCATCTTCACCGGCTGCCCGTACTGGTCGACGCGGTGCGTCAGCTCTCCCTTGCTGAAATCGAAGTCCCGCTCGTAGCGATAGGCCCGCAGCTTGAACTTCGACCGCAGCTCGTACACCAGCTCGTCGGCCTGCTCCTCGGCCTGTTCGCCCGAAAACACGGCCGCCATAATCACCCAGGGTCCCTGCCGGTCCGTGAGCAGGTATTGCTTGTTGGGATCGGCGTCGATTTGTTTGAACAGGGCCAGCTTTTGCCAGGGCGGCGAGGCCGCCACGGAGGCGGGCGCCACGGCAAAGGAAAGAAGCACCAGCAAGGGCCAGGTCTGCTTTTGCATTGGCTTGTCGAAAAGGGAGGCTGGAAATGGGCCGCGAAGTGTAGCGAAAGCCCGTCTATAGTTCCAGGCCGAATCTGAAGGAGATTCAGGGATCATTGCCCCGTTCATTGGCGAAGGGAAGGAACGAATCGGGATCGTACACGCGGGGACGCCGCAGCGAGCGTTCCGCCTCCATCGAGCGCATCATGGCGCGAAGACGGGCCATTTCGGCCTCGTTTTGCGCGAGTCTCCAGTCAAGATACCAGCGTCGATAAGAGTCGGGTGAGTATTCTTTCCACGCCGTTCCGGTCCAGTAGTCCCATCGACCACCCATGCGCCAATACCACCAGTGTCCATGGTGAAACTGGTACCTCCAACGCTCGGCCGCCGGCGCTTGCGGCGGTTTCTCGGCACTCTGTCGAGGAAGCCCATGCATGAGAGCCAGGGACTGCTCGCCGCGAGGCTCCGCGGACGGTGCTTGTTCGCCCAGGGCCACGCCGGGCAGCAGAAACGCGGTCAAACAGACGACGCCTGAAGCAGTTCGTCTCATCACGGCAGCATCGAAAGACAAGGACGCCGGCAATCTCCGGCTGTTACGCGGGCCGGCCGATTTCCCTCTGAAAATATCATATCATATCCCTGCCGCCAGACTGCTGATAGGTCGACCTCCAGACCGGCGATCAAGAGCACCAGCGCCACGGCCAAGGCCACGACGGCGTCGAGCGCCACGGCGGCTGGGCCGTCGCGTGGGAAGCGCCAGGCCTTTCAATGGACCACGGACAGAGCACTAGCCGCCGGAGCGCTGGCCGGCGGTGCGCGTTGCCGACCGGGTGGCGATGGGCATCCCCCGGTCGCGGTGCGATGTCGACACCGAACCGTGGCCCGATTTGTCGGATCCGATCTCGACCAGTTGGCGTCCGAGATGGTTATAGGTGCAAACCACGCCGCGCCCGTCGTCGGTGGAGGTGGCCACGAACATCAGCGATCCGTCGGCGGCCGAGACACCCAGCAACCCCACATTTTTCGCATGTCCCATAATGGCCACCGGCTCGCCGCGCTCGTTGAGCGCCACGAATTTGCGGGCGATCACCAATTCGGGCACGGTCACCGCGTGTTTCTTGGCGGCCACAAAGGCCATTGCCAAGCAAGACGCCGTCAGGGCGCAGGTGGCCCTCCGCCAGCGACGGCCCTCTTTATCGGCCGCGCGCAAGCGTTGTTGAAAATTCTGCATGATGTTTGTCCTTATTTTTCTTTCGTAGCTGCCTTGCGCATAACCGCGTCTCATTGGCGGAATCGCGCCGTGCGGGCATGGCGCGTGCGCGGCTTCCACGCACGGAGCAGAGATTCACACAAGGGCGGGCGGTGCGGCACTGCCGGAAAGCGTTTCGCTTGCGACCCCGGACCCTCGTGGTTATGGCGGGGATGAGCGGCCTCGACTGGAAACGGGCTGCACCGAAGAACGGCGCGATGCCTCGGGCCGCTGAGAGACCGCGTCCCCACGGTCGTCGAACACGGTAATGTGACCGTCGCCGGACTGGTTGGCACTCACGCACACCAAGGCGCGGCCCTCCCGATCGAAGGTGGATACCACCCCGTGGCCGCTATCGGTGGCCGAAGCGGCGAACAGTAGGGTGCCATCGGCGGCGGCGACACTCACGATGCCCACATTCTTTTCGTGGCCCATGAAGGCCACCGGCTCGTTGCGTTCGTTCACCGCCACAAACTTGCGCGCATATATCACATCCGGAATCGCGTCTTCCGGCTTGTCGGCGGCCATCGAGGTCGCGAGAAACAAGCCGAGCCCCAGAACGATTCCCGAAAACTTCCAACGCCGATTGCTCTGCTCGATAGCCACCAGACGCCGTTCAAGTTGTTGCAAATCTTCCTGCACTTTTGTGTCCTCTTTTCCTGCTTTCCTGAATCGGAAACTGCCGCAAAGTTAGTCAGGCTTGCCACGATGGCCCGCCAGCGTTTCCTGACCGATCGTCGGCCCCAAAAGCAAACCGCGCGCCAATCGCATCGAACAGTTGGCGCGTTTTTACGCAACTCTTTACACAGCACATGCTTGCACCGTTATCATTTCCGTCGATCTTGGCCCACCGGCCTCCAACGCGGCGCTTCGTGTTCAAGTTTTGGGATGCTCGTGATTAGACTCTAGGCAGTACCGCCGCTCCGTCATCGGAATTCTCTGACGGTCCCAAACACATGGCACGCCCTAGCTGACGAAAAACTCGCTTGTCGTTCCGCCACCGCTGAATCACACCGAATCACAGCCTTGCTTGGATGGCCATAAAGTATCGGCCGAACGCACGCGCAGCAATGGGCGTTGCCGGTGAAAAATCCGTAAGCCTTCGGCCGGTTCGCGCGGACAGTTTTTGGCAGCTCTGCACAGATTTTGGGCACTTTCGAGTCTGGCTTGCACCCGATTTGCGGCGCAGGTAACCTAGGACCGCTGGGGCGCATGAGTTGCATGGCAAAGGAAGCCGTCGGCCATTTTTGCACGGGCCGGGCAACTCGTTGGCCTTGAGGAGAATCTCGAAATGTGGTTGCGTATCGTGTCCAGTGCCGCCTGCGTGACCGCCCTGAGCGGCATCGCCTTGTCGCAGCCGCCGTCCGCCTCCGATACCCTGGTCGGCGAGCGTGTCATCACGATCAAGCCGGCCGTCGAGTTGAAGGTGCTCAATCCGCAGACCCGGCAAACCGAGGTCACGGGAACGGTGCAGCACCCGCTGCTGAAGGTGGAGTCGGTGCAAGGCGGTTACCTGTGGGTTCGCACGGGCGGGGCGGCCGGTTGGATTCCGAGGGCCGACGTGGTGCCGTTGGACTCCGCCGTGGCGTATTTCTCCGACAAGATCGACAAGGACGTGAAAGATCGCGACGCCTACCTGCGGCGGGCCGTGGTTTGGTATGCCAAGGGCGAATATAGCAGTGCGATTCGGGATTTCACCGAGGCCATCCATCTCGATGCCGGCGATGCGGCGGCCTTCAACGACCGAGGCGCCGCCCGCTATGCCAACCATGAACTCGAGTTGGCCTTGACGGATTACAGCGAGGCCGTCCGTCTAGACCCGGCCCATGCCGCCGAGTACCGCTACAATCGCGGCGTGGTTTACGTTCAACAGGGGAACCTGGAGCGCGCGGTGGAGGATTTCACTGCCGCCATCGAGCTCGACCCGAACTACGTCTGGGCTTATAACAATCGGGGCCACGCTTGGTTCAAGCAGCGGCAATACGACAAGGCCCTGGCCGACTTCGACGCGACCCTCCGCCTGGCATCCAACGACGCTTACGCGCTCGCCAACCGGGGACGAGTTTGGGCGGCCAAACAGGACTACGCCAAGGCCCAAAGCGACTTCGACCAAGCACTGCGCCTTGACCCGCACAACGCCCTGGCCTATCGCGGACGCGGTGAAATGTGGCTCGATCAGAGGCACTACGACCGCGCCCTGGCCGACTTCGAGAAGGCGCTCGAAAACGGTCCGCGCACCGCTCGCCTGTACCTCGACGAGGGCATTGCCCGAACGGGTCTGAGGGATTACGGGCCGGCCTTGGCCGACCTCGCCGTGGCGCTGCGCCTCGACCCCGACAACGCCGACATCTACACGCGCCGGGCCGACGCCTGGTACGGCCGCGGCGAATACGAGGCCGCCCTGGCGGATTATAACGAAGCCATTCGTTTGGATGCCGAAGCCGCGGGGGCCTATGCGGGCAGGGCACTCTTGTGGGCCACCTGTCCCGACCCGCATTTGCGCGAGGGACGGCGCGCGGTCGATTCGGCCATGCAGGCCTGTCAGCTCAGCGATTGGCGGCGGCCCGAGTGGATCGACACGTTGGCCCTGGCATACGCCGAGACCGGCCGTTTCGACGAGGCGCTGAAATGGCTGGACAAGGCCCTCGAATCGCCCGCCTTCCCCAGCCACAAGCTGGCCGATGCGCGGCGCCGCCGCCAGCTCTATGCCGCGCGCCGCGGCACATCGCCGACCGGCGGGTAGCTGCTTAGAAGAACACCTGCGTGCGGAACCAGAACAAGTTGTTGTGCCCGGTGGTGCTGGTCGTGGTCAGCAATACCGGCCGGTTGTAGCCCGCATATTGCCAGTCGAAGGTCAGCTTGACGTAGTGGTTCCAGTACCAGTTGAAACCGAGGTCGGTCACGTTGGCGTTGTTGGCCGAGGTGGTCGGATCGGCCAAGGGCACGCCGAAGGCGGCGCTGGAGAACACGTTGTCGCTGAGGTGGATGTTGGCGAAGCGGGCAAAGAGCTCCACCGCGCCCAGCCGGCCTTTTTCCGACCCCTCGCCGCGGACGTGGCTGACTTCCCCCATCGGCCGGCGCGGCTCAAGCAGTTCCACGCGGCGCGTGATTTCCTCACCGGTGAGAAAGTAAAACATGGCCACGGAGTATCCGGTCGACCGCACGCGCGTGTGGATCGGGCTGCCGAATCCGGCGAACTCGTCGGTGCCCAGGTGAATGTTCTCGCGGCTGGGAATGCTGCCCGTGGCGATCGAGTAATCCTGATAGCCGCCCTGATACCCGGCGACGCAGCCAAAGCTTTTGAAGTAATAGGCCAGGTCGCCCGACCATTGCATGCGGATGCCGTTTTCGAAGGCGGCGGGGTTGAAGCGAAAAAAAGTGGGCGAGAGATTGGCGGCGGCCGCCGACGCGCTCTGATCGTTCGCCGTGCGCAGCGAAAACGGCTGGGCCGGGTTGCGCTCGTTGCCGAAATTGAACGAGCCGCCCATGTTCAGTTGTTCCAGAAAGCCGATCTTACTCTTCAAAAACGGCTTTGTGTTCATGAACCAGAACAGGTCCTTGCCGCTGTTGAAATCCTGAAACGACCGCCGCGGGCCGTTGAACAGCCCCAGGGCGTATTCGAACCGCTTCGCGAGGAGCTGGCCGTGAAACATGCCGCCGATCTCGCGGTTGGGCGCCAGGTTCGTGACGTACACCGACCGCTCCGGTGCGATCAGGTCGTTTTCCGAGACCTTGATGTATTCGTAGGTATAAGGCGTCTTCATGCGGCCAATGCGAAACTGGAGTTTCTCCTTGTCGATTTGCTCGAAGCTGATGTCGGCAAAGGCGTCCAAGAGATCGAGCGGCCCGTAACCGCGGTTGATGACCGTGTAAAAATTGACGTGCTCCGAGACATGGCCCATGAAATACCAGCGTTGCCGCGGGATGAAGAAGTTGTCGTGCAGCGGATCGCCGGTGGGGTTGAACATCCGGGCATCGACCTGCGTCAGGTTGTGGAACGTCAACTCGAAATAGTCGTCGTCGGTCTTCCAGCTAAGACCGTCGCCGAACCGCGTGCTGACCTTGCGCCGCACGGCCTCCATGTCGGGGCGATATTCTTCGGCGCCCTCTTCGGCCGCGGGGACGAGTTCTTCCGGCTGACCGACGGTTCCCAGGCTGCGGCGGGGCCGCACCGGTCCCTGCAGGGTCGGCCCGCGCAACCCTTCTTCACCCAGCGTCCCCGGCCCGCCTTCGCGCGGCGGCCCGATCGTGCCCAGCGCCGAACCTGGCCGCCGCGGCTGGAAGGTCAGGCGTTGGATCGACTCGCCCAGCGGGTCGTTCGCCACCGCCGGCTTGGGCGCCGCCGGCGCGAAAGGCCGCACCTGCGGGAACCTGAAAGTATGGTTGGGACCGATCTCGTCGCTCGGAGGGTCCGCGGCCTGCTCGTCTGCCGCTTGCACTTCGCCAGCCTTTGAATCGGCCCTGGCAAACGACAGTTGCGCGGCCGCTTCCCGGCCTTGGCCAAGAACGAAGCCCAGCAGGGCGATGCCCAGCGGAGATCGAAGAAGTGACATAGCTCAGGCGCAGAACCACGCCGCAAGGGAAGGGGCGCGGTTTATAGCACACATCGTCGCCGCCCCGCAAGAGAGAACAACCGCCGCATGCGGCATATAATGCACGCGGTGGCCGTTGCGACGAGTCGTGGTGGCGCTTGCCTAATCTCGTGGCATGAGACGCAACGCGCGTTGGCGGCAGGCGGACATCCTCTTTCCGCAAGTGAAAAGTTTTTTGCGCCTCGCATCGCGGGTGTGGGCGGCAGCGGCCGCGCGGCGGCACCCTACGAAATTGTCATCCTGGCCGCATCCACTTTCGCCCATTAGACTTGCCGCGACTGCAAACCCTCGCGAGCGGCGCGGGCGCCGAGCGCCGCCGACCGCGGTACACCATCTGCCTGTCCGTACCGCCGGCCATCGTTGTCACGGAGGCCGACAGCAGTCACGGCTGACATATTCCTGACGGAACAGTAATGAATCCAATTGTCTTTGCGATGCGGCACCCGATCACGACCATGATGCTGGTCGTGGCGCTGATCAGCGGCGGGGGGCTGGCTTATAGCCGCATGCGGGTCGATATCTTTCCCTCGCTCAATGTGCCCAAGATTTACGTCTTCCTCGATTACATCGGCATGAGCCCCGATCAAGTCGAGGGATTCATCGTCAACCAGCTCGAACTTTACTTCCAGTACGTCGACGGCATCCAAGACATCAACACGCGGAACATCCAGCAGGTTGCCTTGTGCGAGCTGTCGTTCTTCCCCGGCACCGACATGGGCCAGGCCATGGCGCAAGTGGTGGCCATGTCCGACCGGGCCATGTCGTGGATGCCCAAGGGAACGCTGCCGCCCATGATCATGCGCATGGACTCCGGCAGCGTGCCGGTCGGCTACCTGGTGTTCGAGAGCGACAAGACGTCGTTGGGAGCCATGGGCGACCTGGCGCAAAACGTCATTCGGCCGCTGGTGCAGAAATATGTGCCCGGCACGGTCGCCATCTCGCCCTTCGGCCCCAACATGCGGTCGATCGTGGTCACCGTCGATCCGCAGAAGCTGCTGGCCTACAACCTCAAGCCGCAGCAGGTGATCGAGGCGGTGGCCACCGGCAACACGATCATTCCGGCCGGAAATATCTACACCAAAGACTCGATGCCGCTGGTCAGCAACAATGCGACCGTCGTCGACATCCAACGCCTGGGCGACATACCGCTCAAGATCGGCCGGAACGTCTATCTGCGCGACGTGGCCAGCATCACGGACGATACCGACATCACCTACGGTTATGCGCTGGTCAACGGCCGCAAGTCGGTGTACCTGCCGATCATCAAGAAAGACACCGGATCGACCCTCACCGTTGTGGCCGACGTCCGCAAGTCGATGGACTTGTTCCGCAATGCCATCCGTCCCGACATGTATCCGGAGGTCAAGCTCAGCTTCGAGTTCGACGAGTCGCCGACCGTGGTGGCGGCGGTCGAGAGCGTGGCCACCGAAGGACTCATCGGCGCCTGCCTGACCGGCCTGATGATCATGCTCTTTCTCGGCGACGTGCGGAGCGTGATCGTCGTCGTCTCGAACATCCCACTGGCTCTGCTCGGCTCGCTGTTCGGCCTCTGGCTGACGGGCAACACCATCAACATCATGTCGCTGGGCGGACTGGCGCTGGCCATCGGCATTCTCGTCGACGAGGCGACGGTGGAGGTGGAGAACGTCCACGCGCAGATGGCCAAGACGTCGAAGGTGGCCTCGGCGGTGCTGCACGGCAACCTGATTACGGCCGTGCCCCGGCTCTTGGCCTTGCTCTGCATTCTGTCGGTGTTCATCCCGGCCTTCATCATGGAAGACCCGCTCCGCTCGCTGTTCATGCCGCTGACGCTGGGCGTGGGCTTCGCCATGATCTCGTCGTACCTGCTGTCCAGCACCTTCGTGCCGATCATGTGCGTCAGCCTGCTCAAGCACACGGGGCACGGGCATGGCGAGGAGAAACTCGGCCTGTTCGGCCATCTTCTGAAAGCCTACAAGAAAATTGTGAGTGGGTTCGTGCATGCCCGGTGGATCGTGGTGCCGGCCTACCTCGCCGGGTGTGTCGCGATCATCGGCGTGCTGGGTGTGCAGGTTGGCACCGAGCTGTTTCCGCAGGTCGATTCGGGAC
>Ga0307374_10004590_pt1 | contig 22923 bp, 18 predicted proteins | sample OX3MG_FD_202532 | JGI IMG/M metagenome (GOLD analysis project Ga0307374, IMG submission 202532) | Soil microbial communities from Risofladan, Vaasa, Finland - OX-3 | ecosystem: Environmental > Terrestrial > Soil > Coastal area > Acid sulfate soil | place: Finland: Risofladan, Vaasa | collected... | reverse complement strand
TAGTCGCGCAGGCCCTGGATCAGATTGGCCGGACCTCGTGCCCGCCGATATCCGTCGTAATACGCCAGTGCGGATGAGAACGCAGCGGTGGGCACACCGTGATCGATCGCGGCCTTGACCACGCTGCGCCATGCGGTTTGACCCGCAGTGACTGCCTCGGTGAAATAGGGAGCCAGCATGAGGTTGTCCAGGTCCGGTGTCTCGTCGTATGCCTCCTTGATTCGATCCAGGAAGCGAGCCCGAATGATGCAACCCCCACGCCAAATGCTGGCGATAGCGCCGGGGTCGAGGCGCCACCCGTACTCCCGAGCCGCCATCCGCATCTGGTCAAAGCCCTGGGCGTAGGCCACGACCTTGGAGGCGTAGAGCGCTTTTCCAATGCTGTCCACCAAATCGTCCGGGGCGGCTACAGCGGTGTGCCGAGGGCCGCTCAACACCCCTGCCGCTGCAATCCTCTGCCCCCTTTGAGCTGACACGAATCGGGCGAATACCGCCTCGGTGATGGCCGTGACCGGAGATCCCAGGTCGAGAGCCGATTGCGAGGTCCACTTGCCGGTACCCTTCTGGGCTGCCTCATCGACGATCACGTCGACCAGAGGCCGCCCACTGACCGCATCGGTCTTGGCCAGCACCTGGGCCGAGATCTCAATCAGATAGGAGCCCAGTTCGCCCTGGTTCCAGCCCTCGAAGATGGAGGCAATCTCCGGGGCCGTCATGCCCAGAGCGTTGGTCATCAGGTCGTACGCCTCGGCGATGAGCTGGATGTCGGCGTACTCGATGCCGTTGTGGACCATCTTCACGTAATGACCCGCCCCATCCGGTCCAATGTGGGTGCAGCAGGGCTGACCATCAACCTGGGCGGCGATCCGTAGAAACACCGGTGCCACCCGCTCGTAGGCCGCAGCCGCCCCCCCGGGCATGATGCTGGGCCCATTCAGAGCCCCCTCCTCCCCGCCGGAAACGCCCGTACCGACGAACATGATGCCGCGCTCGGACAGCTCCGACTCCCGACGCCGGGTGTCAAGGAAATGTGAGTTCCCCGCATCGATCACGATGTCCCCAGACTCGAGATGGGGCAGGAGCTGAGCGATGGCCTGGTCCACTGGGTCCCCCGCCTGGACCATGAGGAGGACAGGGCGGGGCCGAGCGATCGCGGCCACCAGTTCCGGCACGCTGTACGCGGGCGTGAATCGACCCTCCTCGCCGTGCTCGGCCATGAGGCGCTGGGTGCGGACTGGAGTCCGGTTGTACACGGCCACCGTAAAGCCCTTGTGGGCCATGTTGCGGGCCAGGTTCTGGCCCATCACGGCCAGGCCATAGACGCCGAAGTCGGCTCCGGCCGTGCTCATGCGAGGGTTCCCATAATTTCTACTCCCGACTCATCGGCCAGGATGCAGGCGCTGGCCAGGCCACTGAAGATGCCGTTCTCGATCACGCCTACGATGTTATTGATCTCTCGGCCGAGATCTACGGCGTCTGCCACGCCCGGTCCCAGGCGAAGATCCAAGATCAGATTGCCGTTATCGGTCAGGTAGGGGCTCGCCTCCCCCCCGCGCAGGGTCCACTCCGCCCCCAGATCCGACAGGCGACGCGCGGTGCGCGACCACAGGAAGGGCAGCACTTCGACCGGCAACACCCCCTGTCCAAGTCGGGAAACGAGCTTGGAACGATCGGCAATAACGACGAATCGTTCGGCCGAGGCGGCCACCATTTTCTCCCTCAACAACGCTCCGCCGCGTCCCTTGATCAGGTTCAGGTGGGGATCGATCTCATCCGCCCCATCCACGGCCAGGTCGATGGTCCCGTCGAATTCGAGCAGCACATCGATACCCAGGCGACGCGCCGCATCGGCGCTGGCCAGAGAGGTCGGCACCGCGCTCACCTTGAGCCCCCCGCGCACCAGGTCGCCCAGACCACGGATGAAGTACGAAGCGGTGGAGCCCGTGCCCAACCCCAACACCATGCCCGCCCGCACCAGTTCCAGGGCCCGCCGGGCGGCGGCCTGCTTGGCCTCCTGAGCGCTATCCAATTACGGCTCGAAGCGCAGCGATGCCCGCTCCAGCTCCGCCCGGGTGGCCGAAGACCGAGGTCCCGGCAACCAACACGTTGGCGCCGGCCGCGATGGCCACCTGGGCCGAGTCGGAATCAATCCCCCCATCGACCTCGAGGTCTATCTCAGGCAGCAGTCGGCGCACACGCTCGATCTTGGCTGCGCTCGCCGCAATGAAGCGCTGGCCGCCAAATCCGGGCTCGACCGTCATCACGTTCACCATCTGAATCTGCGAGGCGACCTCGCGCAAGACCTCGATCGGGGTGGCCGGGTTCAAGACCACCCCCGGACGGCAGCCACAGGCCTCGATCTCAGCCAGAGTGCGCTGGAGGAGCGGGGTCGACTCCACCTGGATCTGGATGAAGTCGGCCCCGGCTCGGGCGAAGGCGGCCACGAATCGCTCCGGGCGCTCGACCATGAGATGAACCTCGAGCTGCAGCTTGGTGATGCCGCGCACGGCCGCGACCAGGTCCGGTCCCATGGCCAGATTGGGTACGAAGTGTCCGTCCATGACGTCGATCTGAATCCTGTCAGCGCCACCCTGCTCGGCCGCCCTCACCTCCTCGCCAAGCCGGGTCAAATCCGCGGCCAGCAGGGAGGGCACGATCAGGATCGGGCGTCGAGGGCTCAAATTCGCGCCGCCGCCAGGCGGTCCACCAAGAACTCGGCCGACGGCAGCAGCCCGGCCGGAACGCTCCCCTCGCGGGCTCGGACCAGAGCCTCCGCCTTGTCCTCGCCGGTGACCAGGACCACCACCCGTCGCGCCTCGCGCAGAGCCCGCAGGGTGATGGTCACCCGGTCCGCGGGCGGCTTGGGCGCGTGGTGCACGGGCGCGGCCAGCCCGGTAGCGTGAAGCTGCGGACTGTTCGGAAACAGCGAGGCGCAGTGACCATCCTCACCCATTCCGAGCAGAACCAGGTCGAGTGGGCCAAGCAGGTCGAGCAGGTGGTGATAATCTGCCGCCGCCACCTCCGGGCCCAGTTCAGCGGCGATGCGCAGCACACCTGCGGGGTGAACCCCCTCGAGCAGGGTGCGCCGGGCCATCGAGTAGTTGCTGAGCGGATCGTCCGGTGGCACGCAGCGCTCATCGCCGAAGAGGACGAGCACCCGGCCCCAATCGAGGCTCTGGGATCGCAGCCGCATGTACGCACGTTCCGGGGTCGATCCCCCCGCCAGTACCAGGGTGCGGGCTCCGTCCGCGATCTCCGAGGCAATGAGAGCCGCCGCCTCCCTCGCCACCTCGTCGGCGTCGGCCAGAATCCTAAGCCTCATGCCGATTCCTCTCCTCGCCTGGCGCCACCCCACCATCTTGGCAGCGGCCGGCCAGAACACGCGCCCCCCAAGACCGCCGCATCCCCAATCGGCTCCAATCCCGACCCCAAGGCGTCCCCCCGGGGAATGCTCGGGGTCGGTTTCACTCGATCTCGACCAGGGAGGCCTCGAGCTCGCTCCAGCCTCGGCTGGGATCCGAGCCGAGATCGACCCTCAAAACCGGATAGCCGCGCTTTTGCAGCGAGCTCAGGTCGCCCAGCGCCTGCGCCGCCTTGAGCGTGGAGAAACCGTAGGCGCGGCCGGGGATCTCGACGTCGCCCTGATCCTGCTGCACCACCTGCAGGAAGATGCCGGTGGGCGGTCCGCCCTTATGCAGCTGTCCGGTGGAGTGGAGAAATCGGGGTCCATAACCGACGGTGGTCGCAACACCAGCGCGCGCGCGAACCCAGCTCCGCAGACGGGCCAGCGCCTGTTCGGAGGCGGCCGTCTGCTCCACGTAGGCCATGATCGCAAAGTAGGCCGGAGGGGACGCTGTTCCGAGCAGGCTCGCGACCATCGCGCCGGTGCGCTGCGGCGGTTCCGCCGCCACCTCGGGCAGCCGCCCCTGGCGGGCGAATTCCTCCAGCACCTGGGCGGTGTTGTCCTTGCTCTCCTGGACGTTGGGCTGGTCGAAGGGATCGATGCCCAGAATCGAGCCGGCAATCGCGGTGGCCAGCTCCCAGCGCATGAACTCGGCCCCCAAATCGTCGGCCGAGCCCAGGGTCAGGGTCACGACCGGATGCCCGGCCTGGGTGAGCGATTGGATGAACGGATCGTGGTCCTCTTGATCCAGGCGGACCTGCACGAACAGCCGGTCGGCTCCATAATCCTGCGGCTCCCCGCGGGGCTCTTGGTTCACAGGCACGATGCCCTGGCCCGCTTTACCCGTTGATTCGGCGATGAGCTGCTCGACCCACGCCCCCAGCGAGGCTAGCGGCGGGGTGATGAGGAGAGTGAGCTTGTTCCGTCCCTGTCTGGCCATGTCCCCCAGGACCGCGCCCAGCCAGACCCCCGGGTTCTGCTTCGGCTCGACCTCGGGACCCGACTCACGTGCCATCCGCTCGGCCGCCGAGAGCACCGGCTCCAGGTCGACGCCGGCCAGGGCCGCCGGGATCAGGCCGAAGAAGCTGAGGGCGGAGTAGCGGCCGCCGATGTCGGGTGGATTTAGGAACACCGATCGAAAGCGGTGGCTCCGAGCCAGCTGCTCGAGCGGGCTCCCGGGGTCGGTGATGGCGACGAAGTGGTCGCCCGAATCGGACACCCCCGCGAGTTCCACCGAGCGCTTGAAATGGGAGAAGTGGGCCAGGGTCTCGGTCGTGCCGCCCGACTTGCTCGCCACCACGAACAGGGTTCGGGCGGGATCGATGCGCGACTCGAGCTCGCTGATCGAGGCCGGATCCGTGGTGTCCAGGACCAGCAGTTGGGGATGACCGGGGGAGGATCCGAAGGCCTGAGCGAAGACGCTCGGCGCCAGGCTCGAGCCGCCCATGCCCAGCACCACGACGTGGGCGAAGCCGCGGGCGGCGTCAGCGGCCGCCTCAATCTCGACCTGGTGCCGGCGCGCCCAGGCCGGAGCGCCAAGCCAGCCCATCCACTCCGCAGGGCGCGCCGCCGCCGGCCACAGACTCCGGTCGGACTCCCAGAGGCGCTTGCCGACGGCCCCCTCCTCAAGCTCTTTGAGACGTCGCTCGAGCGCAGGCTCGAGCCGGCCCAGGGCGTGCCACTGGCGTGGTCCCCGGCCCCGCCGGGACTGTTCCAGCTCCCGCTCTAGGGTGCCGAGAAGACTCTCGAAGGACTTGCTGAAGGAGTCCACCCCCTCCTCTTCCAGCTCCTGGGTGATCTGATCCAGGTCCACCCCCAGGCGGCCCAGGGATTCGATGTCGCCGACGGCGGCGTCGACGTCCAAGTCCAGTGTGCGCTCGACCCGCCCATGGTCCCGCAGGGCGACGAGGGTCTGAGGCGGCAGCGTGTCCACGGTCGCGGGCCCGATCAGCGCGTCCACGTACATGGTGTCCGAATAGCGCTCGTCCTTGGTCGAGGTACTGGCCCAAAGGCAACGCTGAGGGCGGGCTCCGGCCGCCGCCAGGGCTTCCCAGCGCGGGCCCGAGTGAAGTTCCGCCCAACGCCTGTAGGCGAGCTTGGAATTGGCGATCCCGATCTTGCCCCGGAGCCGCTCCATTTCGCCCCGCCGAACTGGGTCTGCCTCGGCCTGAAGCCGCTGATCCAGGGCCTGATCGACCTTGGTGTCGACCCGGCTGACAAAGAAGCTGGCCACGCTCGCCATCCGGCTCAGATCACCCCCCGCTCGCGCCAGGTCCTCGAGGCCGGACATGAACGCGTCCACCACCTCGGCGTAGCGTTGGACCGAGAAGATCAGGGTGACGTTGATGTTGATGCCGGCCGCCAGGGCCCGCCGGATCGCCACCAGGCCCTCCTTGGTGCCCGGAATCTTGACCATCACGTTGGGTCGATCGCAGCGGCGGTGCAGATCGCGCACCATGGCCAGGGTGGCGTCGGCGTCGCGAGCCACCCCGGGGGCGACCTCGATGCTGACGAACCCGTCGGCCCCCGCGCTCGCCTCCCAGGTGGAATGAAAGACGTCGGCTGCGGCCTGGATGTCCTCCACCATCAATTCCCACAGCGCCGCGTCGGCCGACTTACCGGCTCGCGCCAGCCGGGCCAGGCCCTGGTCGTAGTCGGTTGATCCGCCGACCGCCTTCTCGAAGATGGTGGGGTTGCTCGTCACGCCGCTCACTCCAGCGTCGCGCAGCGCCTCCAGCTCACCACTGGTGATGAGTCCACGGCGGATGTTGTCGAGCCAGGGGCTCTGCCCCTGTTCGTGCAGGAGGCGAAGGACGCGATCCGTCGCCACCAGGGCCGACGCCGACTTCTCCGACTGTGCCATCAGCTCACCTCCCCAGCAGCCGCAGGGCCGCGCGCACTATGTGCGGCGGCGAGATCTCGGCAAAATCCATGAGTTCGGCCGGGGTGCCCGACCCGGGCATGCGGCGCACCGCGCACTGGGCCACCTGGGGAGGCTGGGAGCGCAGAGACAGTGCTTCCATGACGGCCCCGCCCAGTCCCCCTTCGGGGTGGTGGTCTTCGACCACGACGAGCTTGCCGCCGGTCACCTCGCAGGCCTCCTCGAGCACGGCCAGGTCCACCGGCTTAACGCTGTAGAGATCAATCACGCGTGCGGTCACTCCGGACCCGGCGAGCTCGTCCGCCGCGGCCAGGCAACCGTGAAGCGTGACCCCGGCGCCGATCAGCGCGACCTGGTCCTGAGGCGAGGATCGCAACACCCGGGCGCCCCCGATCAAGAATTCCTCGTCGGGGCCATAGAGGGTGGGGTAGGCCCCGCGGGTGGTGCGCATGAAGACCACGCCGGTGCGATCGACCATCTGCGCGACCAGGCGGGCGGTCTGATTGGGGTCGCAGGGATAGAGCACGGTCGAGCCGTGCACGGCACGGAGGTTGCTGAGATCCTCCAGGGCCATCTGGGAGGGCCCGTCGGCACCGATCTCAACCCCGGCGTGAGAGCCGACGAGGCGAATGTCGGCGCCGGAGATGGAGGCCATGCGGATGAAATCCTGGGCTCGGCTGAAGAAGGCCGCGAAGGTCGAGGCGAAGGGTACGTAGCCCCGGATCCACATGCCGACCGCGGCCGCCACCAGCATCTGCTCGGCGATGAAGACCTCAAAGAAGCGATCGGGATACTTGGCGGCGAATTCATCGGCGTGGGTGGAGTTGGAGACCTCGCCATCCAGCGCCACCACCTGGGGCAGAGCACCCAGGGCCAAAAGCGCGTCCCCGTACGCCTTGCGCGTCGCCACCTTGTCCTCGCGTCCATACCGCGGCAGGGTGGCGGCGCTGACCGGCAGCTGCTCGGGAGGCGCCCCCTCCCGCTCCGGAGCGGGAGGTTGGACCCGGAGCTGGCTTGGGCCTCCGAGCGCGCTCACCGCCCGCTCGGCCAGGTCCTCGGGCAGCGCCTTGCCGTGCCAGCCATCGAGGTTCTCGATCTCCGGCACGCCCTTGCCCTTGACCGTGCGGGCGATGATCACGCTCGGCACCTCAGGTTGCTGCCGCGCCTCCGACAGGGCCTGGTCGATCTCGGCCAGGTCGTGTCCATCCACGACCAGGGCCCGGCAGCCGAAGGCCTCTACGCGGCGCCTGTAGACCTCAAGAGCCCATCCAAACTCGGTCTCGCCCCGCTGACCCAGACGGTTGACGTCGAATATGGCAGTGAAGTTGCCCAGCCCGTAGTGCGCCGCTTTGTCCAGCCCCTCCCAGATCGATCCCTCGGCCAGCTCGGAGTCGCCGCAGAGCGTGTAAACGTGAAAGGGCAGGCGGTCCAGGGAGCGGCCGGCCAGGGCCACCCCGACCGCGATGGGAAGCCCCTGGCCGAGCGAACCGGTGGCCACGTCGACCCAGGGCAGCGCCGGGGTGGGGTGACCCTGCAGGCGGGATCCGAATTCCCGATAGGTCATCATCTCCTCCTCCCCGATCGCGCCCACCACGCGCAGGAGCGCGTAATAGAGCGGCGAGGCGTGACCCTTGGAGAAGATCAGGTGGTCGTTACCGGCCAGCTCGGGGCGGCTCCAATCACAGCGCATGTGGCGGCTGACCAGGGCCGCCATGAGGTCAGCCGCGGAGAGCGAGGACGTGGGGTGCCCGGACCCGGCCCGGGTGCTCATCCGGATCGAGTCGACGCGTAGCTGGCGGGCCACGGCCGCCATCTGATTGAGGTCGGTGACGCTCGACTCAGCCATCTTCATGCTCCTAAATACTCACCCGCCTTCATTCCCAGCGCGGCGGGCCGGCGCTGGCGCTGGGCGGGAGTGCCGGCGGTCGGCCTCACGGCTCCGCCAGGCGCTCGACCTCGCTCACCATGGAGTCGATGATGTCCAGTCCCTGGTCCCAAAAGCGGGGATCGGCGATGTCCATGCCGACCTTTTTAACCGCCAATTCAGGCGCCATCGATCCCCCGCTGGCGAGGAAGTCGAAGTAGGCGTCGGTGAATCCGGTGTCGCCCTCCAGGTGCCGACGATAGAGCGACAGCGCGAGCAGGTTGCCGTAGGCGTAGGCGTAGACGTATCCCGGCGTGTGCACGAAGTGCTCGACGTAGCTCCACCACACCCGGTGCTCGGAGGTGAGCTCGAGAGAGTCTCCGAACATGGCCTGGACCCGGCTCTGCCAGAGGTCGCCAATCTGGTCCGCTGAGAGTTCGCCCTGCGTCCGCCGGGCCTGGTGCACGGCATCCTCAAAGCGGTTCATGGCGACCTGGCGGAAGACGGTGGCGAAGGACCCCTCAACTTGGTGGCAGAGCATCGACAGCCGAACCCGGGGATCGCTCTCCTCCGCCATGATGCGATCAAAGGTCAGCGTCTCTCCGAAGACGGAGGCGGTCTCGGCCAGGGTCAGAGGCGGGTGATAGTCAAAGATGTGGTTGGCCCCCGCGGCGAGCACGTCGTGCAGTCCGTGCCCGAGCTCGTGGGCGAGGGTCAGGGCGTCGTTCAACTCGCCGTTGAAGTTCAACATCACGAAGGGATGCAGGTCGGGGGTGGCAAAGGCGCAGTAGGCGCCTCCCTCCTTGTTGGGACTGATCGGAGCGTCGATCCACGACTCGGCGAAGAAACGCTGGATGATCTCCCCGGCGCGGGGAGAGAAGCGGGAGTAGGAGCCCTGGACCAGGTCTTGGGCCTCAGCCCAGGTGAGGCGGCGTGAATGGCTGTCGATGGGAGCGTAGCGGTCCCATTCGAAGAGCCGGTCCAGACCCAGGAGCCGGGCTTTGGCGCGGTAGTAACGCGCCACGATGTCGTAGCGCGAGGTGACCGCGTCGACCAGCGCCTGAACGGCGGCGTCGGAGGTCTCGTTGGCCAGGTTGCGCGAGCTGATCCAGCTCGGATATCCGCGCAGGCGGTCGCTGATCGACTTCTGCTGCAGGAGCACATTGAAGATGTAGGTGCGCGTGCGCAGATCGGCGCCGAGCCCGAGCGTGATGGCCCTGCTCGCCGTCTCGCGAACCCGGCGATCAGGGTCGCGAATCCGCGCCAGAGCGCTGCTGAGGGGCAGGTGCTGGCCCTCGAGCTCGACCCCGATGGCCGCGCAAAGCTCCTCGAACAGCCGCGTCCAGGCCCCGGTCGAGGTCGGGCTGAGCTCGGTTAAAAGCCGCTCTTCGATCTCAGTCAGCTGGTGCGGGCGGTAGATCCTCTCCTGCTCGATGGCGTGCTGGTAGCGCGCCCCGGCAGGATTCCGGTAGAACTCGGCGACCTTGTCGTCGGGCAGCGCGGCCGCCTCCAGGGGAAAGAAGACCAGGTGCCGGTCGCGCTCGGCTCCGACCTCACGGATCCGGGCGATGAGCCATCCGGCGGCGTGATCCTGGGTGTCCTGGGTGTGGAGCAGGTGGGCATATATGGCCGGGCGCGCGGTCTGGCGATAGTGCTCACCCAAGGCCTCCATCATGGCCACGAACTGGTCCGGATCAAGCTCGGCCAGGCGCCCCTTGTAGCGGGCCTCAAAGTCAATGGCGAACGCAACTCCGGCCGCCAGATCGGCCTCCAGCTGCGGATCCTGGGGCGATTGGTAGAGCTCGTCCAGGCGCCAGCGAACCGACTCTGCTCCGGTCTGCTCGTCCACCAATGTCATCCCTTCTACCTTATCCGCTTGCGCCAGCGCGCGAGGTCTGCGGGGGCCGGCCAACGCCCGCCGTAGACGCCGTCGTTAACCGCTCGAGTGAGCTCCAAGAGGACTTCGGGCGGGTCCGCGCTAGAGCTCCGGCGGGCGTATTCGAGCGGTGTCTCGGGCGCCATCCGGGCCAGTCGAGCCCGGCCCTGGAGGCGCTCGTAGAGCTGAAGCAGATCGAGCTCGGTCCCTCTCCGCCTAACGATTGGGAGGCGGCGGCGCAGCCACCAGAGCGCCAGGGCCCCGACCAGGACGAGCCCGATGGCGGCGGCAGGGATGAGGGCGATCCGGCCCACCAGAAGCATCGATGGGGCGCCCGAGAGGGCGATGTGGGGGATAAGACGGGCCAGCCCGGAGGCGGCCCAGCGGTCGGGAAAGCGGCTCGCGGCCAGCGCCGGATATCCCGGTGAGGGGTCGACTGGGACCCAGCCCCGCCCGGGGAAGTGGACCTCCACCCAGGCGTGGGCATCCTGCGCGCGCACCACGGACTGGTCGAGATTGGGGTTGTAGCTGCCGGTCGAGTAGCCGGTGGCGAGACGGGCGGGAATTCCCAGACTGCGCAGCATCAGGGTCTCGGCGCTGGCGAACTGCTCGCAATAGCCGGTCCTCGAGTGGAACAGAAACCAGTCGACGGGATCCTGGCCCGACGGCACGTGGCCGAGCTCTTGGGAGTAGGTGTAGTGCTGCTGCAGGTAATTGGTCAGTGCCATCACGCGGTCGTAGCGGTCGGGCGCCGCGGTCGCCACCGCCGTTCGCGCCAGCGCCCGCGCCGCGGCCGAGAGCGGACCCGGATCGAGGTAGACCGGGTTCACCGGATCGGGTCCGCTGGCGGCACGCAGACTGACCGGGCTGAGATCGGGCAGGTAGGAGACCACCGAGTAGGTCTGTCCGGCCGGGATTCCCGAGTTCACGTGGAAGGTGCCGTAGGGGTCGCGGTTCAGCGCCAGGGCGGGATAGTAGAGGCTCTGCACCGGGGCCGCTGCCAGGATCACCCCCGGCAGCGGCGCCACCACTCGGTAGACCTGCAGGAAGGTCCCCAGCTGGGGTGCGGCGGGGCCGGGCAGGAGGCTGGGGTCCACGTAGGGCGGATAGGCCCGCAGGGTGGTCAGACTGGCGGTCCAGACACCTGCCCGGTAGGTATCGAAGACCAGGCCGCGCCAGTAACCAGGGGCTCCGGTGCGCACGTACATGACCACCCGCTGGCCGAGCCGTCCGCGGTAGTGGAGGTCAACCGAACTGCCCTGGGCGCCCGGACCGGACAGGCTGACCAAGGGCAGTACCGGGTTCTCCACCTCGCCCCGCAGGGGCGCCACCGCCGGGAGCGAGAGCACCAGCGGACCCGGGGGGTTGGCCTGGGGCTGGGGCAGGAGCCAGAAGACGCCCAACCCCACGCCCAGGCCGGCGGCGAGCGCTGCCACCGCGACCGGGGGCAGCCTGGGGGAGACGCCCAGGCGGCGCAGGTGGGAGGCGCACCAAAACCCGGCTAGGCAGAGCATCCAGGCCAGCACCAGCACGCCGAAGGGATAGTCCCAGGCATATACGGCAGCCAGGTAGAGAACGGCCAGGCCGATCCAAAAACTCGAGTACAGATTGCGTCGGGTGCGCAGATCGAAGCTCGTTACAGCCGCCAGCAAGAGGGCGAAGTTGGCCTGGGGCAGGGTGCCTCCGAAGAGGCCGACCACGGAGTCGGACAGGAAATAGGCCAGGCAGGCCAGGATCAGGAGCGCAAGCACGACCTGTCCCGGCCAGCGCCGCCCAACGTGGCGCCGGCGATGGCTGACCAGGTGCCCCAGCCCGGCCAGCGCAACGCAGGCCGGAGCCAGGATCAGATCGCCTCCATAGATGGCGATGGAGACCCCAGCCACGGCCAACGCGGCCCAACAGAAGACCCGCGCCAGCGCCGAGTCCTCGATCGGGCTCCGCGGCAGGTGCAGGGACCTTAGAGAGGCCATTCAAGTCCCACCGGTCTGAATTCGATACCTGACTCCCGCCGGATCTCATCCGCCTGCCCGACCAGCCATGCCCGCACCCTACCCCCCGCTCTCGCCGCGGCCATACCGAACTCCAGCAGGCGGGGATCGGGCTCCGTCCCCAGGACCAGAATCAGGTCATCAACCGCCGGCGGCCGGGACCCCTTGGCGGGCCGATCGGGCCAGCGCGCCAGCCGTTCCAGAAGCGGCCACAGCTGCGTCCCCTCGGACCCGCCGGTCGGAGCCAGACCCGGCCCCCAGAGCACCACGCGTCCGCCCTCCTCCAGGCATTCGAAGGTCTCGCTGGCGGCGATGCGAACGCCCTGCTCGATGCTCGCCGAGCCCGCCGCCAGGTCCAAGAACACGCCCGTCAGGCGAAGTCCGGGAGGCTCGTACTCCCGCATCACGAGATCGCCTCGGTGAGCGCTCTGAGGCCAGTGGATCCCGCGTAGGTGGTCTCCCGGACGGTACTCGCGCAGCGCCAGCACCTCGGTCCCAGCTCCCGCCCGCAGGAGCGGAGCCGCGCTCTCCATCCACTGGCTGCGCGCGGGCGACTTGAGGCGGCCGAACCGGGGCAGCCCCAGGGCCAGTTCCGATCCGGCTCGCGCTCGGCGGAGGGCAATCACCCCGAGCGGATCGAACGCCTGCAGGCGCCATGGTTCCGCCCCCAGGGGTCCGCGCACGATCTGGACCGCGACCGAGCTCGGCTCGGGCTCGGCGCCGCGGACGCGGGCCCGAGCCAACGAGATCTCCACTCCTCCCACCCGCCCCGCAAGGCGAGCCGGACCCCGTCCCCGCCCCGCGCTGCGAAGGCCCACCCCCACCTCCACCTCGTCGCCCTCGAAGAGCAGGGGATGAGGGGCGCCAGCCCAGAGCCGGCGCGAGAGCAGATCGCGCGGCCCCTGGGGCCCGGCGCGCGCCTCGCCCAAGGCAAGGCTCACCTCCAGGCCGGCCGCATTCCAGAGCGCGTACCCGAGCCCGGCCAGGGCCAGAGCCCAGATCCAGATCGCGATCAAAAACAGCCACGCCACCTCTGAGGTGGCGCCGAACCAGTAGAGCACCAGCCCCAGCGCCACCACGCCCAGGAGCCGCGGCCAGGCTCCCATGGGCTAGGGCCGTCCGAGCGCCGGCAGCGGTATCTGCTCCAGGACCCGCGCCACCGTCTCCGCTCCTCCCTCCTCCCCGCGCAGTCCGATTCGGTGCCCGAGCACGGCGCCGGCCAGGGCCTTGACGTCGTCGGGCAAAACGTAATCACGCTGGTCGAAAAGGGCCCAGGCCTGGCAGGCTCGTTGCAGCGCCAGGATGGCTCGGGTGCTGGGTGGCACCAGCACCCGCTCCAGGCCGCGCAGAGTCTCGAGCAGCAGCACCAGGTACTCGCGCAGGGCTGGGCTGACCCCGACCCGCAGCACTTCGGCCTGCAGCGCCAGAACCTCCTCCGGGCTCAAAACCGCCTCCAGCGTGGCCATGGGATCGCCGTGCTCTCGGCGCTCCAGCACCTCCATGGTCTGCTCGGGCGTGGTTGGGCCCATCCGGGTGGCGATGAGAAAGCGATCCAGCTGGGAGTCGGGCAGCGGATAGGTGCCATGCATTTCGAGTGGGTTTTGGGTGGCGATGACGAGGAAGGGTCGATGCAGCCGCCGGGTGGTGCCCTCCAGGGTGACCTGACCCTCGGCCATGGCCTCAAGCAGGGCCGACTGGGCACGGGGCGTAGCCCGGTTGAGCTCGTCGGCCAGGACCACATGGGCAAAAACCGGCCCGGGACGGAACTCGAAACTCAGATCACGCTGATTGAAGACGGAGACGCCGGTGATGTCGGAGGGCAGGAGATCGGCCGTGCCCTGGATTCGCCGGAAGCTGCCGCCCACCGACTCCGCCAGGGAGCGGGCGAGCATGGTCTTGCCGGTGCCGGGCAGGTCCTCGAGGAGCAGGTGCCCGCCGGCGGCGAGCGCCACCAGCGCCAGCCGCACCACCTCATCCTTACCCACGATGACCGAGCGCACATTGCGCTCCAGTCGCTGCAGAAGCCGGGCCGACATCTCCACCCCGGACAGGCCGAGGTCGGCGTCAGCCACGGGCGCGAGGTATGGCGCGGGGCACGGGCCGATTGTAGGAAGCTCGCCTGCCGCGAGCGCCTCAGTGCGTGCCTGAGATCCGGCTGATGACCTCGACCAGGTTCGGTCCCGCCTTACCGAAGGGCACTGCCGGCAGGCGGTGGGCAAACACCATCTCCGCCACCTCGGCCACGTGGCGCGGCTCCACCACGTCCGACTTCTGGTAGGCCGCACCCGCCTGGGCGGCTCGGGCGCAGACCAGGTCGGAGCGATGACCGTCGACCTCGAGGGCGATGGAGAGCTGGGCGATCAGGCGCAGCACCTCACGCGGGAGCCGAACCTCGGGATGATGGGCGATGGCCTCGCCGATGGCCGAGCGAAGCTCGGACTCCCCCTGCTCGCGCCCGACGTAGAAACCCAAGGGATCCTCCTCCCAGGCCGCTCTCTGCTCCACGATCTCGACCCTACGATCCAGATCGCGGATGCCCTCGACGTCGACGCAGAGTCCGAAGCGGTCCAAGAGCTGCGGCCTCAGCTCTCCCTCCTCGGGGTTCATGGTCCCGACCAGGATGAAGCGGGATGGGTGCATGATCGACACCCCCTCGCGCTCGACCACGTTGACCCCCATGGCCGCCGCATCCAAAAGCACGTCCACGATGTGGTCGTCGAGGAGGTTGACCTCGTCCACGTAGAGGATGTTGCGATTGGCCTCGGCCAGGACTCCGGGTTCAAATTTGCGGGCTCCCTCGCGCAGCGCCGCCTCCAGGTCGATGGTGCCCACGACCCGGTCCTCGGAGGCATTGATCGGTAGCTCGACCACGCGCATGCGGCGGGTCGCGGTGGGGAGCGGATCCTCGCCTCCGGCAAGTCGCTCCCGGCACTCCGAGCACAGGTTCTCGCGGTCCTTCGGATTGCACCCGAACGGGCAGCCCGAGACCACTTCCTGTTCCGGTAGGAGGCGGGCCAGGGCGCGCACCGCGGTTGATTTGGCGGTGCCCTTCTCGCCCCGGATGAGCACTCCTCCGATGGCTGGATTGATCGCATTCAGGATCAGCGCCAGCTTCATGCGCTCCTGACCGACGATGGCGGTGAAAGGGAAGGTGATTCGTTCTATGGCCACGGGTGGCAAGTTTACCGGTCCGGTCCGGAGCACCGCGCGCGACGCCTCAGCGCTGGCCCAGCGACTTGGCCACAGCGGAAGCGATCTCCTCCCGCGAGAGGTCGTAGAGTCCGTAGTAGCGGGCGCCCATGCGCTCGGCCAGATCGGCGCAGGCGTTCATGGCGTAGGACTGGTACATGGGCGCCACCCGGGCCAGGTGCTGAACCGAGGGCAGGTAGCTGAAGTCTCGCGCCGAATCGATGACCAGGCAGTCGATCTTCTCCGATTGAATCAGCGCGGCCATCTTCTGGGCCTCGATGAGCGGCTCCTCCTTGAACATGGAAATGTTGCCGCGCCCGTCGGATATGAGCACCAGCAGGGGCCGGATGGAGGGGTCTCGGGCGAGGGCGGACTTGATCACCTTGTAGCCCGACATCAGGCCGTGGGTGAGAGGGGTCGTCCCCCCCACGCTGAGCCGCTCCAGCCGGCGCTGGGCCAGGGCGATGGAGGAGGTGGGGCGCAGCACCACCTCCGAGCTCCGGTTCTTGAACACCACCACCGCCACCCGATCACGGCGGACGTAGGCGTCCTGAAGCAGCGAGAGGATGGCCCCTTTGGTCGCGGCCATGCGCTGCTCGGCGTCCATCGAGGCCGAGGCGTCGACGACGAAGACGATGAGGTTGCCGACCTTGCGCTCCCGCACCTTCTGCTGCAGGTCGTGGCGCATGAGGCGGATGTTCTCGCCCAGCTGGCGCCCGCGCCGGACCTGGTGCGGGGCGGCGGCTCGAACCGTGGCGTCCACCGCCAGGTCGGTGACTCGCTCCTGGTTTTCGGCCCTCACGTAGCGACCGCGGCGGTCGTTGGACTTGCTGGTGGCGCGCTTGCCGGTCTGTTTGCGGGGCGCCCGTTTCTTGGGTAGTTCGATCTTCTTGAGCTGAAAGGTCTCATCGGTCTGAGGGTCGCCCTGGACCCCGGCGGACCCCTCGCTGGCCTGGGTCTCGCTGCTCCCGGTGGCCTGCTGCCCGCCGTCCTGCTCTCCCTGCTCCTGGGCCCCGTCCCCGCTCGCCTGGGCGCTCTCCGAATTGTCAGCCTCGCCCGGCTCGGTGGACTCGCGAGTCCCCTCCGACTCCTCTCCCTCGCCCGGCGCCTGGCTCGGCGGGGCGTCCTCGCGTTCCCGCTCGATGTTGGCGCGGGAACGGTGAGCCAACGCCAGCTCGGCCGCGTCATAGACGTCGTCGCGGCTGGGCGCGGGGTGCCCGCGCCACGCGGCCAGGGTCTGCGCGGTGCGTGCGGTCACCACATCCCCACGATGGCCCTGGACCCCGGCCTGAACGCAGATCTGGGACACCAGGCGGTTGCGGGCGGCGTCGAGCTGGACTTGGGGCCAGGAATCGATGGCCTCCTGGATCATGCCCGCGATGAGCTGATCCTGAGCCTGCCAGTGCTCGACGAAGCCGGTGTCGCCGGAGCGGAACAGCGCCTCCCGCTCGGCGATCTCGACCCTCAGGTCGGCGTCGCGAATGCCCTCGACGTCGACGCAGAGTCCGAAGCGGTCCAAGAGCTGTGGCCTCAGCTCTCCCTCCTCGGGGTTCATGGTCCCGACCAGGATGAAGCGGGAGGGATGGATGACCGAGATCCCCTCGCGCTCGACCACGTTGACCCCCATGGCGGCCGCATCCAGCAGCACGTCCACGATGTGATCATCGAGGAGGTTGACCTCGTCCACGTAGAGGATGTTGCGGTTGGCCTCGGCCAGGACTCCGGGGTCGAACCTTCGATGCCCCGAGCGCAGCGCGGCCTCAAGGTCGATGGATCCCACCACCCGGTCCTCGGAAGCGTTGATGGGGAGATCGACGACCCGCATCCGGCGGGTGGTAGTCGGAAGCGGATTCTCCCCCGCCTCAAGGCGACGCCGGCAATCTATGCAGAGGTGCTCTTGAAGCTGGGGGTCGTCGCCGAACGCGCAGCCCTGGACCACCACCTGCTCTGGGAGCAGCCGGGCCAGGGCGCGCACCGCGGTTGACTTGCCGGTCCCGCGCTCGCCGCGGATCAGCACCCCGCCGATCCCCGAATGGACCGCGTTCAGAATCAGGGCCAACTTCATCCGCTCCTGGCCCACGATGGCCGAGAAGGGATACGTGTGCCGTACCTCGATCACCCTCAAAGCATAGTGGGAGCCCATTGGCGGTCCCGGCGGCGGCGCTCGACAATACCTAGACTGAGGGAAATTTTCGGCCCGGGCTTGGCTCCGGGTGCACGCCACGGCAGTGGCGGTGGGAGGCGAGGACGACATGGCGGAACCAAGCGGCGGTCGCAGACCGATGCGGGTGGCGGTGTCCGGGGCGGCGGGCCAGATCGGATACCAGCTCCTGTTCCGCATCGCCTCGGGGCAGATGCTGGGGCCCGATCAACCGCTCGTGCTCCAGCTGCTCGAGGTCGAGGCCGCCTTACCCGCCCTGCAGGGCGTGGTCATGGAACTCGACGACTGCGCCTTCCCGCTGCTCCAGGGGGTGGAGACGTCAAGCGAGGCGAGATCCGCCTTCGACGGAGTCGACCTCGCGCTCCTGGTGGGGGCGATGCCCCGCCGCGAGGGCATGGAGAGGCGCGACCTGTTGAGCGCCAACGCCCAGATCTTCTCGGTCCAGGGTCGCGCCCTGAACGAGGTCGCCGGATCCGAGGTGAGAATCCTGGTCGTGGGCAACCCCTGCAACACCAACTGCCTCATCGCCCGCTCGAACGCGCCCGAGATCCCGCTCGAGCGCTGGTTTGCGATGATGCGGCTGGATCAGAACCGGGGCCAGAGCTTGCTCGCGCGCCGGGCCGGGGTCGCAGTTCAGGAGGTGACCAATCTGGCCGTCTGGGGAAATCATTCCGCCACCCAGTTTCCCGATGCCCGCCAGGCTCGGATCTCGGGCCGGCCCCTGAGCCAGGTCATCGACGACGAGGATTGGCTTCTGGGCGAGTTCGTGACCACCGTGCAGCAGCGGGGATCCGCGGTCATCAAGGCCCGGGGACTGTCCTCGGCGGCCTCGGCCGCCAACGCCGCCATCGACTCCGTGGTCAGCATCCGAACGCCCACCCCGGCCGGCGATTGGACCAGCCTGGCGGTCGTGAGCCGGGGCGAATACGGCATCCCCGAGGGTCTGCAGTTCGGCTTCCCGGTGCGCTCCGACGGGAGCTCGTGGACGGTGGTCGAGGGACTGGACCAAGACCAGCGCGCGATGGAGCTGATCGGTCGCAGCCGAAGCGAGCTCGAGGGCGAGCGCGAGGAGATCCGGCACCTGCTGCCGTAAGGGCAGGGACGGGGTGGTCGCCGGAAGGCGGCGGCCCAAATCGCGGCTAGAAGAAGCCCTCTCCCTCGGCCTCGAAATGGCCGTCGCCGGCCAGGCGCCGGGCGAAGGTCAAGAATCCGGTGTGGGCCACCATGCGATGCGCCGGGCGCAGACTGCGGCCGCGGATGGTCCAACCCCGCTCCAGCAACTCGACGGTCTCGAAGAGGCCAAATCCGCCGTTGTCGCGCAGGGCGTCGAGCAGGCGCTGGACCTGACTCACGTTGGGACAGTGAGCGAACAGGATGCCGCCGGGCACGACGAGGCCTGAGAGCTGGGGACCCACCGACCAGGGTTCGGGGAGATCGATCAGAACCCGATCGAACAGCACCCCCTCGGCAACCTCGTCCAGTGGCTCGTAGGCGTCGCCAAGCTTGAGCTCGAGGTTGTCGGGCAGCTGCCCGAGGTTATCCTCCAGCGCCTCCCGCGCCGCGCTCTGGAGTTCGGGCTTGAGTTCGTAGCTGACCAGCCTCCCCTGCGGCCCCACCGCCCGCAGCGCGACCAGGGTGAGCGCCCCGGTCCCGGTTCCCAGCTCGAGCACGCGCAGGCCCGGGCGGAGGTCGGCGTGGAGCAGGATCGCGCCCAAATCCTTGGGGTAGATGGGCTGGGCCCGTCGCCGGCGCTCGACCACACTTTCGCCCAGGGTCGGGCGCAGAGCCAGGAGCCGGCTGCCGAGCCGCGTGGTGACGATGCTGCCGTCGGGCTGACCGATCAGGTCGTCGTGGGCCAAGGCACCCGAATGCAGGGAATGGGTGGCCCCGACCTCCAGCCGGAGCCGGTAGCGCCGGCCGGCGCGGTCGTGCAGCAACACGACCTCCCCGGGGCGGAGCACGCCACTCATTGGCGCCGGGCTCGGATCAGAGCGTGCCAGTAGGCGTGGTGGAGCCTGCCCTCCCGGCGCTCCGGGCGCAGGGCGGCGAGCGCGGGCGCGGGCGACTTCTCGACCAGGCTCTCCAGCGCCAGGCGCGTGGCCTGAGGCACGGCCATGTTGTCCATCCAGTCGTCGAAGGCCCAGAAGAGTTCGCGCCGCTCCGCGCTCTCCACCTCCAGACCGGCCCGCTCCAGGAGGGCGGTCCATTCGTCCAGCGAGCGGCTGCGAACGTGCGAGGGATCACGCCGGATCTCGATCTCGTGCAAGACCTCGGCCACCTCGGGTGGCGGAGAGCAGTCGACCAGGCACACCCGCCCCCCGGGCCGGATCACGCGCGCAGCCTCGAGGAGGGCGCCCTGAAGGTCGGCAAAGTGGTGCGGCGCCGCGCGCGCCGTGTAGACGTCGAAGCAGGCGTCGGCGAAGGGAAGCCGATGGGCGTCGGCGTTGACCCAACTCACGTTGGCCAATCCCCGCTCGCGAGCCAGTCGATGGGCCTGAGCCAGCATCTGGGGAGTCAGATCGACTCCCACCACCCGGCGCGCAAATGGAGCGCTGGCAAAGGCCGCGTTGCCGGTGCCGGTGGCGACGTCAAGCACGAGCTCATCGGGCTGGGGGCGGGCCAGGTTCACGATCTCGTCCAGGTGCGCAGGGTCGGTGTGGTAGGTGGCCACCGCGTAGTTGGCGGCCACCGGTCCGAACCGGGTCCGGGGGTCCTCAGGCATTGGCTCGAAAGTCTACGATCGGGGGCATGAGTAAGACTCTCGTGCGCTGGGCGGGCACCAAGACCAGGTTTGTCGTCGAGTCCGGATCCGGTCACAGCGCCGAGATCGACGAGCCGCCCCTCCTCGGCGACGACAGCGGCATGCGTCCGACCGAGATGCTGCTCTCCGCTCTGGGCGGTTGCAGCGGAGTCAATGCGGTGCTGCTGTTGAAAAAGCACCGGCAGCGCTTCAGCGCGCTGGCGGTGGCGGTGAGCGGAGAGCAAGCCGAGGCCTGGCCCCGCGCCTTCACCAGCATCGAGATCGAATTCCAGATCACCTGGGAGGATGGCTTCCAACCTGACCCGGAACTGGTGGAGAAGGCGCTGCAGATGGCCTGCGAGGTCTACTGCCCGGTCCACGCCACGCTCTCGGCCGGCACCAGCTTGAGCCATCGACTTCAGAAGGGCTAGCTGGAGGGGGCGCCAGCAGGCGCTGGCGGCCACCTTCTAGAATTAGGGCCGTCACCTAGAGCCCCGCCTCTGTTGGAGATCGAGTGCTGTCCGACTACGTCCCGCTCCTTGTCTATAGCGTCCTGGTGATCGTCGTGGTCTCCGCTCTGGTGGTCCTGTCCTACGTGCTGGGCCCCCGCAAGCCCTACCACGCCAAGCTCATGACCTACGAGTCGGGGATGGTGCCCACCGAACCCGCCCGGCAGCGCATGTCGGTGCGCTTCTACGTCACCGCCATGCTCTTCATCATCTTCGACGTGGAAGCGGTCTTCTTCTATCCCTGGGCCGTGATCTTGCACCAGCTGCGCTGGTACGGGGCGATCGAGATGTTCGTGTTCATGGCCATCCTGGTCGTGGCCCTGGCCCACATCTGGAAGAAGGGGGGCTTTGAATGGGAGTAGAGGCGCTCCAGGACATGCTCGGTGACAGCATCATCACCACCACGCTGGGCAAGCTCGTGTCCTGGGGCCGCGCCAACTCGGTCTGGCCGGCTCAGTTCGGACTCGCCTGCTGTGCCATGGAGATGATCACCATGGCCGGCCCACGCTACGACGTCGGCCGCTTCGGCTCCGAGGCCATGCGCGCCTCGCCTCGTCAGTCCGATCTCATGATCGTCTCCGGGCGCGTGAGCCAGAAGATGGCCCCCGTGCTGCGCCAGATCTATGACCAGATGCCGGAGCCGAAGTGGGTCATATCGATGGGGGCCTGCGCCTCCACCGGTGGGGTCTTCAACAACTACGCCCTGGTCCAGGGAGTGGACAAGATCGTGCCCGTCGACGTCTACGTGCCCGGCTGTCCGCCCCGTCCCGAGGACTTGATCAACGGCCTCATGATCCTGCAGGAGCGGATCAAGGCCCAGGGCCTGAGGTCGCAGCTTTGAAGACGCCGCGCAAGGCGGTGGCCAAGGGCGGGGAGCGCGACGAGCGCTGGATCCAGGTTGCCCCCGCCGACCTGCCCACGGTCCTGGCCGACCTCAAGCAGCAGGGTTTCGCCAGCTGGTGCTTTCTGACCTGCGTCGACCATCTGAACACTCCGCTGCTGCAGCCGCCGCCCGAGCGCTTCGAGCTCGTGTACCAGCTCCGCAACATAACGTCGCGAGAGTTGATCAGGGTTCGTGCCTACATTGCGGAGTCCGAGCCCAGTGCCCCCAGCGTGCACTCGGTCTACGCCCCTGCGGCCTGGGACGAGCGCGAGGTCTTCGACCTCTTCGGCATCACCTTCAGCTCCCATCCCGACCTCAGGCGGATCCTGCTCCCCCCCGACTGGGTGGGCCATCCGCTGCGCCGCGACTATCCGGTGGGGGGAGAGCCGGTGGAGTTCTCTGATGACCACCAGAGCTGGCAGACCGCCCCGGCGGAGGCCTAGATGGACTCGCTGCAGGCCGAGGGCATCACGCTCTCAAGGGAGAGCGGGCCGGACGAGCTCAAGGGAGAGGTCCTCACCGTCAACTTCGGTCCCCACCATCCCTCGACCCACGGTGTTTTGCGGCTCGTGGTCGAGCTCGACGGCGAACTCGTGGTGGGGGTCAAGCCGCACATCGGGTATCTGCACACCGGAATCGAAAAGCAGATGGAGGCCCTGCGCTACCAGCAGGCGGTGGTGGTCACCGACCGCCACGACTACCTCTCTCCCCTGTTTAACAACCACGCTTACGCACTGGCGGTGGAGAAGCTGATGGGGGTTGAGGTACCGCCGCGGGCCCAGGCCCTGCGCATCATCATGAGCGAGCTCTGCCGGATCAGCTCGCACCTGGTGTGGCTGGGAACCAGCGCCCTCGAACTGGGGGCCATGAGCCTGCTCATGTACTGCTTCCGCGACCGCGACCGGGTCATGGATCTCAATGAGGAGATCTCCGGCTTTCGCATGCACACCTCCTACATCCGCCCCGGTGGGGTCATGGCCGACGCCACCCCGCGCTTTTGGGATCTGCTGGCTCGCTTCCTCAACGACATGCCGGGGAACATCGACGAATTCGAGAACCTGCTCACCGCCAATCCGATCTGGCGCGCGCGCACCATCGGCGTCGGGCGTCTGTCGGCCGAGGACGCCCTGGCCCTGGGGGCCACCGGGCCCATGCTGCGAGGCTCGGGTGTGAGCTGGGATCTGCGCCGCGACCTGCCCTATTCGGGCTACGAGAAGTACGACTTCGAGGTTCCGATCTCGGATCAAGGCGACTGCTACGGGCGCTACCTGATCCGGGTGGCGGAGATGCGCCAGTCGCTGCGCATCATCGGTCAGGCGGCGAGCTCGATCCCCGACGGCCCCTGCAACATTGACGATCGCAAGATGCTGCCCCCACCCCGGGAGGAGCTGGAGACCTCGATGGAGGCGGTGATCCACCACTTCAAGCT
>Ga0307374_10004588_pt1 | contig 22939 bp, 20 predicted proteins | sample OX3MG_FD_202532 | JGI IMG/M metagenome (GOLD analysis project Ga0307374, IMG submission 202532) | Soil microbial communities from Risofladan, Vaasa, Finland - OX-3 | ecosystem: Environmental > Terrestrial > Soil > Coastal area > Acid sulfate soil | place: Finland: Risofladan, Vaasa | collected... | reverse complement strand
TTTGAACTGGGGGCGAACGGGTCCGAGAAAGTGCGCCTGGGCGGCGCGGTGGATACGGAAGAGCATCTCCCCGGCTTGCAGTTGCGAATTCATGAAGCGTACGGCTTGCATTCGAACGCTGGTAATGTTGGGAGCGCGCAGAATGGAGGCTTCGAGTTCCGTCCGCGGCCGAACGCATCGAGCTTGTGTTCTACCGGATCTGAGGGGGTCAAATATTCCTGCTAATCGTTGCTTTGCTTTGAGCAAGAACAGAAATCATGAGGGTATGAATCAGTTGCTTAATCAAGCTGTTAGAAGGGTCCTGGATCGCAGTGGAATCTATCAGCGTGCGAAGGCATCCCGGATTTATTTTTCTATTGGCGGTTTCTCGATAGAAGAATCATCGACGATAGGGATAAGGAAATCGCTTTCTATCGGAGCCTGCTCGGCGGCCTCCAGGCCGGAGACTTGATTTTCGACATCGGTGCCAATCAGGGATACAAAGCGGGTTTGTTTCTGAGGCTCGGCACCAGGGTCGTCGCGCTTGAACCAGACGAAGACAGCGCAAGAATCTTGGAGCAGAAATTCTTAAAATATCGATTCAAAAAGGCGCCCGCGACAGTCATAGCAAAAGCTGTCAGCGATGAAAACGCGGTCGCGCGGTTATGGATTGATGAACCGGGATCTGCGAAGAATACGCTGAATCAGAAGTGGGCAGATGCTTTAAGGCATGACGACCAAAGATTCGGCCACAAGCGGAGCTTCGCAGGTTATAAAGATGTCGAGACTGTCACAATCGACGAACTAATCGCGACCTACGGGGTTCCCTTGTTGATAAAAATTGACGTCGAAGGGCACGAACTGAGCGTTCCGCGAGGTATGCGACAATCGGTACGTTATCTCTCCTTTGAGGTCAATCTACCCGATTTCAGAGATGAGGGATTTCAGTGCCTCCAAGTCTTGGCGGATTTGGATCCAACCGGCAGATTCAACTACACGGCGGACTGCCGTCATGGATTGCTCTTGAAGCGGTGGCTGGAAAGCCGTGAATTTTCAGGGGTCTTCGGTTCATGCACCGATGAAAGCATTGAAGTGTTTTGGCGCTGCCCAGCACGAAGTCGGTCGGCCGATGCTAGCGCCCGCAATCGTTATACGTGCCTCCCATAATCGCTACAGCTGTCTTTACGGTCGGTATGGTCGGGCTCTTTTGGCTTGACCGTGACCAGAAGTCCAGGAATTCATTCGCTCTTTGGATTCCTGTAGTTTGGCTGTCAATTGCGTGTTCACGACCGGTGAGTCAGTGGTTGCAGATGACATCTCCGATGGACACAGCCAGCCAGGTAGCGGATGGAAGCCCCATTGACAGGCTAGTATACACCTGTCTGTTAGCTATCGGCGTAGTTGTACTGCTTACCAGAAAGCAGGTTAGGGATCTCTTGCGAGCAAATGGGCCTCTTCTTTTCGTCTTTTTATATTGCGCCTTGACCCTCACGTGGTCCGATTTCCCCGGAGTCGCCCTCAAGCGCTGGCTAAAAGCTGTCGGCGATCTCGTTATGGTCCTAATCGTGTTCAGTCAGCCCGATTCGCTAGCTGCTTTCAGACGCTTGCTGTCACGCCTGGCATTCATATTGATTCCGTTGTCCATTTTGCTCATCAAATATTATCTATCTCTTGGGGCAAGTTACAATCAATGGACGGGCAGCGAGATATACACAGGCGTCACAACCAACAAAAACACTCTTGGGGCGGTGTGCCTGTGCCTGGGGCTCGGAACTCTGTGGCGGTTTCTCGATGTTTGCAGGGAAGAAAAGGGCAGAGAGCGGTTGCGCCGCCTGATCGCGCACGGAACCATCCTGATGATGGTCATTTATCTGTTTCGGCTGATTAATTCAATGACTTCGCTGTGTTGCCTGCTGATGGCATGTGCCTTGCTCATAGCCTCGAGCCTTCCATCAGTGAAAAGAAGGCCATTCATTGTTCACCTCCTTCTGATATCCATGGTGGCCGCTTCTGCCGCTGTTCTATTCCTGGGCGCTGATCCAAACGCGCTGCATGCAATTGGACGGAACTCGAGCCTCACAGACCGCACTTTTCTCTGGCGACAGTTGCTCAGCTTAGTTCAGAACCCAGTTTTCGGAACAGGGTTCGAAAGCTTCTGGCTGGGGCCCCGACTCGCCAATATCTGGCAATTAAACCCCGCGCTCCTTCCGAATGAGTCTCACAACGGCTATCTTGAGATCTACTTAAACCTGGGTTGGGTAGGAGTGACATTGCTGTTGGTTTTCTTAGCCCTGGCGTATCGGAGTGTCCTCCGCGGGTGGCGCAACAATGAAGCATTGGGCAGCCTCGGCTTGGCATATTTCTTCATCGGGTTGGTGTATAACTTCACAGAGGCCGCCTTCTTCAAGATGCAATCCGTAGTGTGGCTGTTTTTCATTCTTGGAGTCGTTGGAACTTCAGCAGTTTTGCGTCAGGAAGATTGTACTGGCAGGAATGAACTTGACCCAGCCTGTGCCGACATGTCGTTGCCCAGCGCCAACACATTCGGGCGAACATACGACGTCCGAAATGTCGGCGGCATTTCAGTAGAACGACAAGTACAATCATCTCGGTGGTAATGAGCTGACCAGCTGATATGACTCATTCAAACAGCAACAATCCATTCGAACAGGTTGCGGACACGCTAAGACCGGCCACGAAGCCGCGAATCTGCATAGCGAGCGGAAGAAATTTCAAGAAGAAGGCTTGGTTATGCGGCCATTACGAAGCACAAGATGTGCTCGCACAAGTCGACGATGTTGACCTGATCTGCTTGCGACCGGGTTTTGGACATCAGTTCAGGTTCCGGTGGCAAAACAGACTTATGCATCACGATTTATCGAGGAAGATCGTCTTCGCGAATCCCGGCCTCCAGAGTGTCAAACTTACCCGGGAGTACGATCTGTTCGTCGTTCGATGCCAAACTTACCAGGACCTTCTCGATATCAATGCCGTAAAAGGCTGGAAGGATCGTTGCAAAACGAGCATTTGCTGGATTGACGAGATGTGGTCCTCACAGATACCGGACCAAAAATACTGGCTCCACGCGCTTAGGCAATTCGATCACGTATTTGTTGGTTTCAGCGGTACGGTTGCGCCGCTATCGAAGGCGATTGGTCGGCCATGCCGACATCTTCCCGCCGGGGTCGACGTTCTTCGCTTCACTCCGTATCCAAATCCGCCAGCACGCGTCGTCGACGTCTACAGTATCGGGAGGAGAGCGGAAGGCAGTCATCGAGCCCTTGTTGAAGCGTCGCAGCGGAGCGACCTTTTCTATATTTACGATACATTTGCCGGATCTCAGGTCGATGTTAACGACCATCGTCAACACCGCGATCATTTTGCGAGTCTGGCGAAGCGAAGCCGTTTTTTTATGGTCTCTCCTGCGAAGATGGATTGCCTCCATGAAACCCAAGGCCAAGTCGAAATCGGACATCGATACTATGAGGGAGCGGCGGCAGGCACGGTGTTGATCGGACGCGCCCCTAATTGTGAGGCGTTCGGAGAGATGTTTCCCTGGCGGGATGCTGTCATAGAGATCCAGCCCGATGGTTCCGACGTGATGGACGTTCTTGAAGGATTCAGGTCCGAGCCAGAGCGCGCTCGCGAAATTGGCCGGAGAAATGCGGTCGAATCGCTGCTGCGTCACGATTGGGCTTATCGATGGAAAGAAGTCTTGCGCGTTGCGGGAGTGAACCCATCGCCGCGAATGGCCGCTCGCGAATGTCGCCTGAAAGAATTGGCCGATTTGGGGGCGATGGCTCCGAATCACAAGGTTTCCGACGTGCAGAAGTCGGAAGCAAGCGCTCAGGTTTCGATGATTGCCGAATGACGATGTCCTCTCCATCTGCGTCTGGACACACAAGCCTTGCACAGCGACGGTTTTGGCCTTCCTTGTTCTTGAGTTTGACCGTTCCGGTGACCTGTCCTCAAACTGGTCGGAGAGCCAGTATCCTCATGAAGCTTCATTTGATAGGTTATAAGCGCCGGACATCCCCACAGATGTGGCATGCGCGAGCAGAACCGACGCATGTTGCCGGCGAGGGGTTTATATACATGTTTCAGATTCTCAAGGTTTTGGTCCACAGCTGGCACCGCGAGATCGCGACGCGAGGCCGCGCTATGTTGTCTGCTCTAGTTTTCTTTTTTCTGTGCGCCGCTACTGCTCACGGCGCGACCATCACAGCGCTTTCCTGCTCGCAGACGGATGTCCAGAATGCGGTTAACTCAGCATCTAGTGGAGACGTCGTGGTAGTTCAGGGCACCTGTACAGCCAACTGGGGCTCGTTCGTGACAGTCGCAAGCACGCAGGGAATTACCATCGAAGCTTCCGGGTCGGTTACTTTGAGCAATCATGGATTCTCGGTATCGCAAAATGGCTCTGCCGCAACGCGCATTACCGGTTTCACCCTTACGAGCGCTGGAAATGGCAATGGCTCGCCATATGCGCTGAGCATGAACGGGTCATCCTCTTCATTCCCATTCCGTGTTGACCATAACACGTTCGACACGGGATCGGATATCCAGGCAGTGTTCCTTGAGGTCAATGGCAATCCTCCCGGACTTATCGACCATAACACTTTTAAGGGAGGCGGTGGTTCTGAGGAGATACACAACAATGGGCTAGGTCCTAGCAACTCCGCCGGATGGACAAATGACGTTACGCCGGGTAGCATTAATATGGTATTTGTCGAGGACAACACTTTCGACAATTACGATACCACCTACATCTGCTCCGGCGTGCAATCGTACTACGGCGCGCGTACCGTTGTGCGCCATAACGCTTTAAAATTCTGCCAAGTGGACCAACACGGTACATCGGGGATGATCTGGACTCGCTGGTGGGAAATCTACGATAACACCTTTTATTCCAAGGGTCTAAGTCAGTGTTGTTATATTGAACTTCGCGGGGGTACTGGAGTTGTGTGGGGCAATACCCATGCGGATACGAATCAGGTTACTGCGGACATCGGTTTGCAGGTCGAGGCATCGAACTGCAGCGGCACTTATCCGACGGCCGGCTACCCAGCCACCTACCAGGTGGGACGCGGAATCAATCAGAATCTCAATCCCGCCTACTTCTGGAACAACGGTACGGATATGCCGGTGCAAGTCGAGCAAGGAGGGGGATGCCTTGCCCAGAGCACCGATTATTATGTCTCAAGCGGTCAGCCAAATAGCCTAAAACGTTGGCAATTAGCCAGCGATACCTCGAGTACGACTTATTCTTACGTTCCATTTGTTTACCCCTATCCTCTCGATGCTAACGGATTGCCGAATCCAACAGTAACACGTCCTGCCCCAGGGGCAAATCTTAAGGCAATATCTAACTAGAATAGGTACCCTATCGGTAGCGGAGCGGCTTTCCCTTCAGCCTTTAGAATAATGCTCGATACAGTTTGTAGACCGGCATCAAAAGCTTCGGCGGGGCTCAGGCTGGGTGCCGCTAGCACGCAGAAAACCACGCATGAGCTGGAGGAGCAGCTGAAGCTGAATCGCTCCATCGGCGGTGTTGTGGTCGGGCGCCCTCTTCCCGCAGTGGCCTTCGATGGCCGGCGACTTGCCTGGGTGCTTACCAAGGAGGGGCTGCTGTAGGAGTGGTTGGAGGGCCCCATGCAGGCGTTATAGTGGTTGTTATCCAATCTGCGCCGCAGACTCTGGAACAACAATCGTGGCGAACAAGGCACTAAATTTGGCTGGGGTGAACAACAATAAGGCCATTCGCGGTGCAGGACACTCCTTCCCTTGCGCTGACATACAGATATTCGATGAGCGGAAACAATTTCATCATTGCACCTGACGATCGCATATTGATCACCGGCTCGAACGGTTTCATTGGTTCCAGAGTGGTCAATTCGCTTCTTCATGAAGGCTTTAGGAACCTGCGCTGCTTCGTGCGGCCCTCGAGCAACCTCACCTCCCTGCAGAGCGTGCTGCAGAATGCCCCAGATTCCCGGGTCGAAATCATCCAGGGGAATCTGCTGTCGCGAGAGGACTGTGAGAACGCGGCAAAAGATGTGACGGTGATCTTCCACTTGGCAGCCGGCTCAGAGAAGACCTTCCCCGGAGCGTTCATGAACTGTGTTGTGACCACCAGAAATCTGCTGGACGCGGCGACCAAGTTTGGGATACTACGGCGTTTCGTAAACGTGAGCTCGTTTGCGGTTTATTCGAACCGGAGACTCCGTCGAGGGGCCTTGCTTGACGAAACGTGTGAGATAGAGAGCAGGCCCACACAACGGGCGGAGGCCTATACTTTCGCAAAACTCAAACAAGACCAATTGGTCTTGGAATACGCACGGAGGTTCGGGATTCGTTACGTTATCTTGCGGCCCGGGGCAGTCTATGGTCCTGGTGCGCGCCATATCACGGCCAGGGTGGGAATCGATACCTTTGGATTTTTCCTTCATCTGGGCGGGCCCAATCGAATCCCGTTCACCTACGTCGATAATTGCGCGGATGCGATCGTTCGAGCCGGATTGAAGCCGGGAGTTGAAGGGGAAGTCTTCAATATCGTAGACGATGATCTCCCGAATAGCAGGCAGTTCCTGCGGATGTATAAGCGATCTGGGAAGCGCTTTGCGTCTGTTTACGTTCCGTACTGGCTGAACTACACTCTTTGTTGGATCTGGGAAACCTACTCCACGTGGTCCAAGGGCCAGCTGCCTCCGGCTTTTAATCGCCTGCGTTGCGCCACTTATTGGAAGGGCAATAGGTACAGTAATGAAAAATTGAAGGCGCGCGCCGGGTGGAGACCCAGAATTTCGTTTGCGGAAGGCTCGAAGAAATATTTCGAGTACGTTAGGAGTTTGAGTTCGTCATGCTAAAAGTAGCCATCGTCGGATGCGGCAAGATAGCAGATCAGCATGCGGAGGAGATAGCTCATATTTCCGGTTGCGAAATTGTCGGGGTCTGCGACCGGGAGGAGCTGATGGCGAAGCAACTGCAGGAGCGACTGGGTATTTCGGCGCACTTTGCAGAAGTTCGCGAGCTTCTCGACAGGGCAAAACCGGATGTAGTGCACATTACATCTCCGCCACAGAGCCATTACCCAGTTGCTAAGCTGTGTCTTGAGAATGGATGCCACGTTTATATCGAAAAGCCTTTCACTATGGATTTCGACGAAGCGGAAGCGCTGATCGATCTGGCAGACAGCAAAAATCTGAAGCTAACGGTGGGACATAACGCTCAGTTCAGCCATGCGGCCAATCGAATGCGCCACCTGGTCGCGGAAGGCTATCTCGGCGGCCCTCCGGTCCATCTGGAAAGCTATTACTGTTATGACCTCGGGGATCCCGGCTATGCCAAGGCGCTCTTGGGAGACCGCCATCACTGGATCCGACGGCTGCCAGGAGGGTTGCTACAAAACACGATCAGTCACGGCATTAGCAAAGTCGCTGAGTTCCTGAGCGATGAGGATCTTCATGTTGTGGCCTATGGGTTTACCAGCCCTCTCTTGAGGAGCATCGGAGAAACAGAAATCTGTGATGAACTGCGAGTCATCATTCATGATCGAACGACGACAGCCTATTTCACGTTTTCTTCGCAAATGCACCCGTCCCTGCATCAATTGCGAATCTATGGACCAAAGAATGGTTTGATCCTCGATGAGCGCCAGCAGACCGTATTGAAGCTGACAGGCGCCTCTTACAAGAGCTACTTGGAGCAGTTTCTTCCACCCTGGGACTATGCCATGCAATACGCCAGGAACTCTCTGGGGAATATGGGCAAGTTTCTGAAGGCCGACTTTCACCAGGGTTATGGAATGAAGGTGCTCATCCAAGCGTTGTATCGGTCGATTACCGACGGGACAACCGTGCCGATACCGTACGAAGAGATCTTGCGGACGTCACGAATTATGGATCAGATCTTCGCTCAATTGAGCTCTTCGAAAAAGGATGTACGAGCTCTGGCAAGCGCTGTGATGAAAACAGATTCGGGTTTGGTCTAAGCATGCCTGAAGGCTCACCGACCGTGTAGAGGTTGCTCGATTCTTGAAAAATGCGGCGAAGATCAGTCCAGAGGTTCCATGAGCGGCGCACGATTCAAGAGATCCAATGGCAAGTAAATATAAAAATATGAGCTATATCCATAAATCGCCATCATCACCTTCCTTCAAAGGAAAAGGACTCTATGGATACGCACTGGGACCACTTCGAATTAAGGACGTGGAGGTTCTTTATGTGATGTCGGAAACAGGACACGACACTTACCTGGTCAGCCACAAAGTTACTCGGCTTTATTACATCCTGGGTGGAAATGGCCATTTTACGATAGAAGATCACAAGCATGACGTCAGTGCTGGTATGCTCGTTGAAGTCCCTCCGAAAGTAGAATATTCCTATTCTGGTAGAATGACGCTTTTGGTATTCTGCAAACCACGATGGTCCTCCGGCAATGATACCTTTACAAAGTGGAATTCGGATGTGGTTGGCATGGACTCCGAGATTGCTGTGGAGAGGGGATCTTTGTTGAAGCGACTCGTTGGATTGAGGATTTTCGGAAAATCGCCGGTCAACGCCTATCTACGCTTCAATCAGCGAGTTTGGGACGTACTGTCGCCGTCCTTGGTGAACATGAACCCAATTCGCTCGTACGGGCACTTTTTGAACGAATTGGCGCGTATGCGCGGTACTCGGGCTCAAGCTTTCAGCACATTCTTCCTTCGAAATCGACCTCAGCTGGAGCTGCTGGGACGGCTGTTAGAGCACAGAAATCATTCGGAGGTATTGAGGGTGGCGGTAATAGGCTGTAGCGCAGGCGCGGAGGCGTATTCGGTAGCATGGAGAATAAAATCCGCTAGACCTGATTTGCGGGTTGCCTTGAGTGCAATGGATATTTCCAAGGATGCTTTGGAAATTGCGCGTTGCGGCGCTTATCCTGTCAACGCCAAAACGTCTGGTCTGGCAATTCGTGATTGCATGGCAGCGGGGCATTGGTTGGTAAGCCGGCCGGATTCTCCGCTAGTTGGCGCGGAGGTTTTTGAACGCATGACTCCAGGCGAAATGGAGAAATTTTTCGATAGGGCGAGCGACTTCATGAGGGTCAAATCTTGGATTAAGCAAGGGATTGACTGGCAACTGGGGGACGCTAGAGACCCGCACATCTTGGACGCTATTGGCCTTCAGGATGTGGTCGTAGCAAACAACTTTCTTTGCCATATGGGGAACGCGGAGGCGGAGTCGTGTCTCCGTAACATCGCTCGGCTGGTCAAGCCGCAGGGCTACCTTTTCGTTTCAGGGATTGACTTAGATGTCCGGACAAAGGTTGCCCAGGAACTGGGCTGGGAACCCATACAAGATCTGCTTGAGCAAATCCATGAGGGGGATTCTTGTTTGCGTCGCCAGTGGCCCACTCAATACGCTGGCTTGGAGCCTTTGAACAAGAAAAGGCCGGATTGGAAAATTCGCTATGCAGCAGCGTTCAAGTTAGGCGCTGCCACGGCTGCACCATCCGCGCACAGGCCTTTTGAGGATAGCGCCATCTTTCGTACTCAGGCGCTCTAGCCAATGAGCACCGATCGAATTCAACAAAAAATAGCTCTCTTCGGGCTCTTTGGTGCGGGGAACCTAGGCAACGACTGTACGCTGCAGGCGACGTTATACAACCTGCGCAGGTATGTACCGAGCGCCCAAATCAGCTGTATCTGTGCGGGGCCTGAGGAAACGACGTCGAAATACAACATTTCTGCATTTCCCATACGGGAAAGGGCATTGAAGGCGGTAAAGAGTCGTGCCTTGCGACTGCTTCGACGCATCATTGTTGGCATCCCCCTCGAGCTGTATCGATGCGTCACGGCGGTGAAGCGGCTGAAGAACTGCGATATGCTGCTTATGACGGGAACGGGAATGCTGTCAGACATCGGCACACGCCCACTTGGATTGCACTATGACGTATTGAGGTGGTCTGTCGCAGCCAAGCTGTGCCGATGCAAGCTCCTCTTTGTGAGCGTGGGAGTAGGTCCCATCGGCCACCCACTCGGCAAGTTGTTTGTCAAGACAGCGTTGAGATTGGCAGATTACCGTTCGTACCGCGACAGCTCGTCTAAGGAGTATCTCGAAAGGGTCGGCTTTGAGACTAAAAGCGACGCCATCTATCCGGATTTGGCGTTCAGCCTGCCGATCAATGCGGTGTCTGCGGCTCAAAGGCACAACGGACGACAAGCCGTGATCGGCTTAGGTCTGATCACGCATACCCGAACGCGCGTTAGCTCGGGTGGGGATGAAGCGTTCTACCGCGATTACGTTTCGAAAGCTGCCGGCTTTGTGACTTGGCTTATCGAGCGCAATTATAGAGTGCGATTGCTCATCGGTGATGTTGCCTATGACGGGCGGGTAAGGCAGGACCTCAAAGCCATTCTGCAACAAGGTGGATTGAAGTGCGAGCGCGCAGAGATCATCGACGAACCTGCCCGCTGCGTCGATGATCTGTTATCGCAGTTGGCTGCAACCGACCTGGTAGTCGCGAGCCGGTTTCACAATGTGCTGCTGGCCCTAATGCTTAAGAAACCGGTCGTGGCGATTTCATTTCACCAAAAGGTTGATTCGTTGATGGACGGTATGGGATTGGCGGAATTCTGCCAGGATATTGAACACATTGATCTCCTTCGATTGGCGCAGCAATTTACCAAAGCCAGCGAATACGCGCAGGACATCACGCTTCAAATCGGGCGGAAGACAGAAACTTATCGCCAAGCCCTGGAGAGGCAGTACGAACAAATACTTGGCCCTTTACGGCAACCCGTGTAAATAGCTGAACGGAATATAGCCAAGAAAGTCGCCAAAAATCCGTCCCGAATGTCGGTGTTTCAGCACTCCGTTCGGCAGGGTGCCGCAATATTGGCAGTGATCGAGCTTGAAATCCAGAAATCGCTCCTGGCGACATGAGGCGTGCGCGAGTTGGCGCGCGTAGTAAGCATCTGTTCGATTCGCACTGAAACCTACAACTGGTTACGGAGGAACTAATCAGAAATGCTGCAACTTCTCTTGGGACCCGCCGAGCACGAATTGCAAACAGTACTGTGTCTCGGTGCACACTGTGATGATATCGAGATCGGCTGCGGCGGCACCGTGTTGCGCCTGGCCGAACAGCATCCGCACATCCGGGTGCATTGGGTGGTTCTGAGTTCCACGCCGGAGCGTGCCACCGAGGCCCATAACAGTGCTGATCGATTCCTCCGCCGCGTGCGCCATAAGGAAATCATTGTCGAAGAATTCCGCACCAGTTTCTTTCCTTTCCTAGGTGAGCAGATCAAGGAATTCTTCGAAGATCTCAAGAGCCGCATTGCACCGGACTTGGTGCTGACCCACACTCGCCGAGACCTTCACCAGGACCACCGTGTGACTTGCGAGCTCACCTGGAACACGTTTCGTGACCACTTCATTCTCGAATATGAGATCCCGAAGTACGATGGTGACCTCAATGCGCCGAATTTCTTCATGGCGCTTGAGCCCGAGCATTATGATGCCAAGATCGATTCTCTGCTCCAGTGCTTTCCCAGCCAAAGCAGCAAGCATTGGTTCACACGTGAAACCTTTATGGCATTGATGCGTTTGCGCGGCGTTGAATGTAATGCTCCGAGTGGTTATGCCGAGGCGTTTTACTGCCGCAAAGCGCTGATGGCCTCTACGCGGCGGGCTTAAATCCGACTCCGCTCCCTGGAATCACCGAGAACCACCACGCCGTTCAATACGTGGTGCCAAGTTATTGTCGAGAGCAGGCGGTAGAAATTGCTGCTTCGAACGTCTTGCCCCAGGACGCGCTTTGCGCCTCGGTGAATGGCCATCCCGACGGGATTAGGTAAGTGTCTTGTACCAACTTTGCAATTGGAGGCAAACTTTTATGAATACCGGGCTCCCATCGCTCGATGAGCTTCTGACTCAGGATCTCGAATATATTGTAGAAAACCTGCGCGAAGAATTTGGCGGTATCGCGGGTAAAAATCTGCTGATCACAGGAGGCGCAGGCTTTCTCGGCTATTATCTGGTGCAAGCAGCGCTGCATTTCAATAAGCGAAGCAATTCGAACCCTAAAATCCACCTGACCGTGTATGACAATTTCAAGCGCGGCGCGCCCTCCTGGCTGACCGCGTTGCAGAACAATCCCTATCTGAAGGTAGAGCACCGCGATGTAAGCCTGCCACTGCCGGAAAGTGAGCGTGATTTTCAGTTCATCATCCACGCTGCCGGCATCGCCTCTCCGATCTACTACAGGAAGTATCCGCTACAGACGATCGACGCGAACATCTATGGCCTTCGGAATTTGCTGGACTACTGCGTACGCCAGAGCGATCGTGGAAGGCCCGTCGAAGGTCTGCTGTTTTTCTCCTCGAGTGAAATATACGGCGACCCGGTCCCGGGAGCGATCCCGACACCGGAGGACTATCGTGGCAACGTTTCCTGCACCGGACCGCGCGCCTGTTATGACGAATCCAAACGCTTCGGTGAGACCCTATGTGTGACGTTCGCGCGTCAATACGGAGTCCCTGTCAAGATCGCTCGGCCGTTCAATAACTATGGTCCTGGTCTTAAGATTACCGACCGTCGAGTGCTGCCAGACTTTGCGCGCGACGTGCTCAATGGAAATGATATTGTCATGTATTCAGATGGGTCGCCGAAGCGGACTTTCTGTTACAGCGCCGATGCAATCACCGGATATTACAAGGTACTAGTTAAAGGTCACTCAGGCGAAGCTTATAACATAGGAATTGATCGCCCCGAGATCTCCATTGCGGAGGTCGCCGATCGACTCATTGTGTCCGCCCGCGCGCTGTTTGGCTACCGCGGCAAGCTCGTGTGCAAGGCAAGCCCCGAGGCAGACTACCTCGTGGACAATCCCAATCGCCGTTGTCCGGCAATTGGGAAGGCGTGGAGTCATGTTGGCTACAAGCCGAGCATTCTGGTGGATGAGGGTCTGCGTCGTTCGCTCATCTGGTATCACCATAATCGCGAGGCGGAGGAGGCGTAATGAAGGTTTCGGTCGTCGGTACCGGCTATGTCGGCCTGGTGAGCGGCGTTTGTCTGGCAGAGATGGGTCATCACGTTACTTGCGTCGACGTGGACAGCGATAAGGTCGAACGCATCAATCGTGGTGACACGCCAATTCACGAAGAGGGCCTCGCGACTTTACTGCGCCGCCACGTGGGACGGAGGCTTTGCGCAACTACGTGTTTGAGCTCGGCCGTGCGCAACAGCGAGATGACGATCGTAGCGGTGGGTACACCCTTCAACGGAGAGCATATAGACCTCTCGTATATCCGCCACGCAGCCCATGCCATTGGCGAAGCTCTGCGCGGCGTACAAACCTATCATGTCATAGTGGTGAAGAGCACCGTTGTTCCCGGCACAACGGATGATGTGGTTCGACCACTTCTTGAAGAGGCTTCAGGTCGGCGCGCTGGTGTTGACTTTGGCGTCGGCATGAACCCCGAGTTCTTGACCGAAGGTGTTGCGGTGCACGATTTCATGGAGCCCGACCGCATTGTACTGGGTGGAATGGACGAGCGCACTCTCGACATGCTGGCCCGTCTGTACGCCCCGTTCACGAATGTGCCCATCCTGCGTACGAACAACAAGACCGCCGAGATGATGAAGTATGCTGCAAATAGCTTGCTCGCAACGCTCATATCGTTTTCGAATGAAATCGGCAACCTTTGCACGCGCCTCGGTGGGATAGATGCCGCGGAGGTAATGTCTAGTGTGCATCTGGCGCGTTACTTCACCATGCTCCTCAAGGACGGAACCCAAATCATCGCACCTATCACTTCATTCCTATGCGCGGGCTGCGGCTTTGGCGGGAGCTGTTTGCCGAAAGACGTCAAGGCTTTGATTAAGCACGGAGAGTTGATGGGATCGCCGTTATCATTACTGGAAACGGTGATGCAGATCAATCTCAAGCAACCGAGTCGTGTCATCGAAATACTCGAGCAGCATTTCCGATCTCTTCGCGGGCTCAGAGTGAGCATCTTGGGGCTTGCCTTCAGGCCGAACACGGATGATGTCCGCGAATCACCTGCGATTCCTATCATTCGTGCGCTGCTCGAACACGGTGCAATAGTGTCAGCCTATGATCCCGTGGCAGCAGAATCGGCGAAACGACTTCTCCCCTCCGACCAAATCGTCTTTGTCGACAAACTCGAGTCAGCACTCAAGGGTGTTGACGCAACCGTGCTTGTTACGTCATGGGACGAGTTCCGGCGCGTGCCGGAGATACTTGCTGGCATGGAGATGCAGCCGTTGGTCGTCGATGGCCGGCGCATGCTCGATAAGCGCCAGGTATCACGTTACACAGGGATTGGTATGTGAGCTGTGTTTTTCGCCGACGATGGGTGCCCAGCGCATGACTGAAAAGGAGTCGCAGGCCTCAAACCTCGGACTCATTTTCAAGAGGTACGGTTTCAATTCGCTACCGTAGACAATCGCGTTCGACGCGACGTGCGGGAGCGAATCCACAACGCAAAAAGAACGGAGACGCGCGCGGATGATCCTCAAGGAGACAAAGCTAAAAGGCGCATTTGTCGTCGATTTGGAACGCCACCAGGACTCACGTGGCTTCTTCGCGCGAGCCTTCTGTCAACGTGAATTCCAGGAGAAAGGACTAAATCCCGTCATTGCACAAGTCAATTTCGCTTTCAGCCATACCAAAGGGACCCTCCGGGGCATGCATTTTCAATTCCCACCGGCCGGCGAGACAAAACTTGTGCGGTGCACTCGCGGCGCCGTTCTGGACATCATTGTTGACCTGCGCCCGGAAAGCCCTACCTACCTGCAATACGTGGCCGTCGAACTCTGCGAGGAGAACTGCCGGGCTGTCTACGTGCCTGAGCGGTTTGCACATGGGTACCAAGTACTACGAGACGCAACGGACGTGAGCTACCAGGCCGGAGAGTTCTACGCGCCGGGCACGGAAGGAGGCCTTCTGTATGATGATCCTCGGCTGCATTTGAAGTGGCCACTTGCGGTCACCTTTGTTTCGCAAAAGGACCGAGCTTGGAGACCGTTGAACGAACAAGAGCCGGATATCAAGGAACGGATGCGCCTGAACGGACCGGGTTGGCAAGTTGGTGTTGGGACAGGGCGGAACGATCAAATCTGATCGGAGGCACTTGCATGATAATCGTTGACACCGCACTGCAGGCACGCGAAAGGGAGGGACGGCCTATCTGCGTCGCGTTGATAGGGACTGGATTCGTATCCCGCGCGCTTGCGAACCATATTGCCCATACCACGCCGGGCATCCGCGTTGTGGGTGTTTACGACCGGCAACTACAGCACGGGCTTGATCTTTGTCGCTATGCGGAACTCGCCGATGCAGTGTCTGCCCAGACGCAGCAAGAAGTCGACCACGCGATTCGGGAAGGCAAAGTGGTCGTCACGGATGACGCCTTTCTGCTTGCGCGTTCCCTTGAGGTGGGCGCGTTAGTCGACATCACAGGCTCGGTTGAGTTTGGCGCCAACTTGGCTCTCGAGGCATTCCGTCACGGGAAGAACGTTATCTTATTGAACGCCGAGCTGGACGCTACAATCGGGCCAATTTTACAGGTTTACGCCGAGAAGCACGGCTGCGTTCTGTCGGCCTGCGACGGTGACGAACCGGGCGTGCAGATGAACCTTTACCGCTGGGTCAAAGGGCTTGGACTGACGCCTCGGGTCATCGGAAACGTTAAGGGCCTCCAGGATCCGTACCGGAATCCAGCGACTCAAAAAGGGTTTGCCGATAAATGGGGACAAAACCCGACAATGGTAACGAGTTTCGCCGATGGCTCCAAAATCAGCTTCGAGCAGGCGATTGTCGGCAACGCAACCGGTTTCGTGGTTCGCTCACGCGGAATGTCTCGCGGGGCAGAATACAGAGGCGACATCCTGAAGATCGGCAACCTCTACGGTATCGAAGAGCTCCGTAAGCTGGGCGGCATTGTGGATTACATCGTCGGCACGCCATTGAGCAAAGTCTACTGTCTGGCTGAGCATCCCGATCCCAAGCAACAGCACTATCTCAATTACTACAAGATGGGCGATGGTCCGCTGTACGCATTTTTTATTCCTTACCACCTGGTGCATTTCGAGGTGCCGGCCACGATAGCGAGAGTGGTTCTCTTCCGAGATTCGGTCGCGAAGCCGCTCGGAGGACCCGTGGTCGAGGTCTGTGCCGTTGCCAAGCGGGACCTGCGATGTCGGGAGCGACTCGACGACTATGGCATGTACATGACCTATGGGGAAGCAGTGAATGCCGAAGAAATGTGCCACAACCGGTACCTGCCTGAGGGGCTAGTCGAAGGCTGCGTGTTGAAGCGGGACGTTGCCAAGGACTGTGTCGTCACATATGACGACATCATCCTTCCCCCCAACAGGCTTGCAGACCAGCTTCGCGGCGAGCAGTACCGGCATTTCCGCGGAGAAACCTGGTTGACTGAGTTGCTTGCTGTCCAAACTCGATGAGCAGATTCCCTGAACTGAAGATGCATGAAGGAGAGGATCGCCAATGAAAATCGTTCTGTTTTGCGGCGGAATGGGCTTGCGAATCCGTGATGTGGAGAACACTCCCAAGCCGATGGTGCACATCGGATATCGGCCCATCCTGTGGCACGTGATGAAGTACTATGCTCATTTCGGACACAAGGATTTCATTCTCTGCCTGGGACATGGAGGCGACGTCATCAAGAACTATTTCCTAAATTACAGCGAATGCGCTTCCAATGACTTTGTCCTGCATGGCGCTGGCAAGAAGCTCGAGTTACTGAATAGCGATATCCATGATTGGCGGATAACCTTCGTCGATACCGGCATCAACTCGAATATTGGAGAGCGCCTGCGAGCTGTCGCAAAGTACGTTGAAGGTGAAGAAGAATTCCTCGCCAACTATAGTGACGGTCTCACGGATCTCCCTCTTCCACAGCAGTTGGAGCACTTTCACCGGCACGAAAGGATTGCTAGCTTTCTCTGTGTCCGGCCCAACCTTAGCTATCACATTGTTTCCTTAGAGCAGGGTAATGGCAGCCTCGTTACCGGCATCCACCCGATCAATAATGGCGGCGTCCGGATTAATGGGGGCTTCTTCATTTTCAAGAGCAGAATTTTCGACTATATCGGCGACAAAGAGGAACTCGTGATGGAACCATTTCAGAGGCTGGCCGAGCAACAGCAATTAATCGGATACCCATACGACGGATTCTGGGCCAGCATGGATACGTTCAAGGATAGGCAACGGCTCGAGCAACTCGACCAAACTGCTGCCCCTTGGAAGGTTTGGAACCACGCACCCAATCCAAATCGCGTCTGCGAGAATTGGCTACGACCCGCCTCTGAGGTCGTAACCTGCACGCAGAAGCTTTAAAAATGACGGGTATCTGAGGCTTTTCATGACCCTGAAATGGCAATGAAGGACTTGAAAGAAAGAACGATTCGCGGCGGTTTCGCCAAAGTCTGCGCGCAGATCGCAAATTTCGTCCTGCGCTTAGGATCCCTTATGATATTAGCCCGGCTGCTCGATCCGGCTAGTTTTGGGATCGTGGGCATGGCGACCGCTGTCGTAGGTGTCCTACAGCTATTCAAGGATTTCGGTCTTTCTACGGCGGCTGTCCAGCACGCGACCGTTACCGAGAACCAGCATTCGACCCTCTTCTGGATTAATCTTTTAGTCGGCGCGCTGTTAATGTGTATAGCGGTAGCCGCTGCTCCGATCATAGCAGCGCTTTATCGTGAGCCCCGCCTTTTTTGGGTGACGATCGTTTTGGCCACGGGGTTCCTGTTCAATGCTGCAGGAGTTCAGCATTTAGCACTTCTCCAACGCGAAATGCGGTTTACTGCCATCGCGGCGATAGAGACGATTTCTCTTGTAACAAGTACGCTACTTGGAATTGTCGTGGCGCTTGGCGGTTTCGGTTTTTGGGCCCTCGTGGTGACCGCGATTACGAATCCTTTGGTTTCAACGGTCTGTATGTGGCTGATAACGGGGTGGATTCCCGGGCCGCCGCGAAAAAAGGCGGGCACGCGCTCAATGCTTCGGTTTGGTGGCACTATCACTCTGAATGGCATCATAGCCTATGTTGCCTTTAATCTTGAGAAGGTTCTGCTAGGACGCTTTTGGGGCGCAGATGCAATCGGAATGTATGGCAGGGCATATCAGCTCATCAACATTCCCACAGGAAACCTGAATTCAGCTGTGGGCGAAGTCGCTTTCTCAGCCCTATCGCGAGTTCGGGATGACCCCAAGCGTTTCAGGAGGTTATTTATAAAGGGCTACTCTCTGGTTTTGACCCTGACCATTCCCATCACGTTTGTATGTACCCTCTTTGCCAGTGATGTCGTACGCGTCGTCCTTGGGCCGCAATGGATAGCAGCGACACCGATCCTACGCTTGCTGGCCCCAACGATTTTTATCTTTTCGGTCATTTTTCCTTTGGGGTGGCTGCTGTATTCCTTGGGATTAGTGGGAAGAAGCTTGAGGATTGCCCTAGTCTTTGCGCCCATAATGATCGCAGGCTATATACTCGCTTTGCCGTATGGGCCTGAGGGGGTCGCATTCGCCTACTCGGCAGTGATGACGTTGTGGGTCGTTCCGCATGTTCTCTGGTGTTTACACGGCACGGTGGTCCGCCCCCGTGACATTGCCCTCGCGGTGAGCCGACCTTTGGGTGCCAGCCTCGCGGCCGGCGCGCTCGCGCTTGGCGTGCGATTCTTGTGCGGCGAATCGATGTCGGTTGTTGCGCGGCTCCTGATCGAGAGTACCTCCCTTGTGCTTGGCTACTGTTCGATTCTGTTCTTCGCTACAGGGCAAAAGTCTTTTTACTTGGAGCTCGTGCGTGAGTTGAGAAGTTCGTCCGGCAAAGTAAGCAGCTTGGTTTCAGCATCGCAAACTATTGAGCAACGCACAATATAGTGACGCGCCAGGGCGGCAAGATGCCGATTTTGACGTGGGATAACGGTTCGCAGATGTCACTATATTGTGCTGCCTTCAATAGTCGATTCGGTCGAGAGAAACTTAGCTAGCTTGGCTGCGCGGTCGGTGCATGAAGAGCTATACAACAGTAAGTTCCGGGGAGCACAGAAGTGGCAGGCTCAACTCCACAGGTTGATCGGATCAACGCCATTTGGAACGAGCATTTGGAGGTAGCGCGGACGCTTCGCGGACTTGCTAGCTCAGTTTCCACCGCGGTGGACATGATTTGTTCTTCTTTGGCGACTGACGGACAACTGCTTATCGCCGGAAACGGAGGATCGGCGGCCGATGCTCAACACATTGCGGCGGAACTCACAGGTCGCTTCCTGCGCGAACGGCAACCCCTCCGGGCCATCGCCTTGCATGGCAACACATCAGCTCTTACCGCGATTGGAAACGATTACGGATACGAACACGTATTTGCCCGCGAACTCGCCGCGCATGCCCGTCCACGCGATGTGCTGCTCGCAATTTCTACCAGCGGCAACAGTCCCAACATCCTCCGCGCTATCGACGTGGCACGCCAGAAGAGCGTTACCGTAATAGGTCTAGCCGGCGACATCGGCGGCAGAATGCGGGAAATCTGTGATCTCTGTATATGCATTCCCTCCAAATCGACAGCTCGGATTCAGGAAATGCACATCACCATTGGTCATGCAATATGCGAGCTGATTGAGGAAAGGCTCGCCAAAGAATGAAGAAAAGCTTGCCAATCGTTGAAGGTACGCGAAACGGCGATCCGGGCCGCAAGATTGCGGTCGATTGCCGCTTCTTTCTTGGCGACCGCCCCTGCATATGGCACAAGAACACTGGTGTCCTTTGCACTTGTGAGCACTACGAGCGGATTGAACAGCGGCTTCTGATCATCAAGCTCGACGCTATGGGCGATGTGCTGCGGACCACCTGTTTGCTTCCCGCGCTAGCAGAAGCGCACCCAGGAGCTGCGATCACCTGGATTACCCGGCGGGAATCACGTCCTTTACTCGAGGGAAATTCTTATATTACTGAGATTCTTGATTACGGTGAAGACGCGCTGCTGCAATTGCAAGTGCGGGCGTTCGATCGCGCAATTAACCTCGACGCCGGCAAGGCAAGTGCCGCTCTGGCCAGTATGGCGAATGCAAGACAGAAGGACGGGTTTATTCTCGACTCACGAGGCTGCGTGCAGCCCACAAATCCTGCCGCGCGGAAATGGCTCGAAATGGGCATTTTCGACGATTTCAAGCGCCAGAATGCGAACACCTACCAGGACCTGATGCTGGAAATTATCGGCCTTTCGGGAGCACCGCACCACTATGTACTTGAACTCACAGAACAGGAACGCACGCGGGGTCGCGCCCATCTGCAGCGGTTGGGCCTTGATTTGTCGGTTCCAGTGATCGGCCTCAATACCGGAGCCGGACGTCGGTGGCAACTGAAACAGTGGCGCGAAGACGGCTACATCGAACTGATCGAACGTTTGGCGACGGGACGCAGCGTGCAGTTTGTACTGCTTGGAGGGCCGGAGGAACGTGAGCGCCATCGGCGGCTCATATCGCGCTCTCGCGTGCCTCTGGTCGATAGCGGCTGCGATAACCCGGTTCGGCATTTCGCCGCCGTTGTTTCGGCGTGCAACTTGGTTATCGCTGGAGATACCCTAGCTATGCACCTCTCGCTAGCTCTGGGACGTCCTACGGTCGTGCTATTCGGACCGACTAGTGCGGCCGAAATAGAAATGTATGGGCTGGGCGAGAAAATCGTACCTCGGATGGAATGCCTTTCTTGTTATAAGGCCACCTGCGATTTTGTGCCGAACTGTATGGACCTGATCACGGTCGATATGGTCGAAACAGCGGTCGAGCGCAAGCTGTTTTCGATCCAGCCACCTTCAGCGGTCTATCAAACTTAGCGAACATCTAGCTGGCCTGTTGGAAAGCCGAGAATCAGCCGAACGACGAATCGCTGCAGGCGCATGCATGGGATGTCGATGCGAACCTCTTTGGACGAACTTCCAACTAAACAACGTGGACCCGACCATGACGGTGGCGTCACAGGCGCACGTAATATAAGCATGTCTTGTACGTCTCATACAGTCGAAGTGGCTCTGCTCACGGGAGGTGGTGACAAGCCCTACGCCTTTGGTCTTGCGACGACGCTCGTCTCAAGGGGCGCATCAGTGGATCTAATTGGCAGCGACGAGTTAGACTGCCCGGAATTCCACAACAAAACGGGATTGAACTTCCTTAATCTGCGAGGCGATCAACGGCCTAACGCAAACTTCCTAAGAAAAATAACAAGGGTGTCAAAATACTATTCGAAGCTGATCCGCTATGCCGCTACAGCTAGGCCTAGAATCTTTCACATCCTCTGGAACAACAAATTCGAGTCATTCGATCGAACGCTGCTTATGCTTTACTACAGGTTTCTGGGGAAAAGGATCATTCTTACCGTGCATAATGTAAACACAGATAGGCGGGACTACAAAGATACAGTCCTCAATCGGCTCACATTACGAATTCAATACCGGCTTGCCGAACATATCTTTGTTCATACGGAAAAGATGCGGCGCGAACTCGCACAAGAGTTCGGCGTGCAAGCCACCCAGGTCACAGTTGTCCCATTTGGGATTAACAACTCTGTCCCGCACACGTGTCTGAACCAGCTCGAGGCAAGGCAGCGGTTGGGCATCCGCCCTGGCGAAAGGATCATTTTGGTGTTCGGCAACATCGCGCCATACAAAGGAATCGAATACCTGATTACCGCGTTTCAGCAGATTGTGGCAAGGCAGCAGAATTATCGGTTGATCATCGCCGGTAAACCCAAGAATTGCGAGACGTACTGGAATGCAATCCAGGAAGCAATCAGCGAAGACGTGCAAATGGGGCGAGTTTTGTTGAGGCCGGAATTCATTCCAGATGACGAGACCGAAGTTTATTTCAAAGCGGCGGACGTCCTGGCGTTGCCCTATAGATACATCTATCAAAGCGGTGTTTTGTTCCTCGGTTACAGTTTCGGCTTACCCGTTGTCGCGGCCGACGTGGGTTGCCTGAAGGATGAAATCGTTGAGGGGAAGACTGGGTTCGTCTTTAAGCCTGAGGATCCAGTTGATTTGGCGAGGGCCATCGAAAGGTACTTTGCGAGTGATCTATACACAAACTTGAGCATCCGGCGGCAGGAGATACGAGATTACGCGATGGTGCGGCATTCCTGGGAAGTCGTCGGGCCGCTAATAATGAGCCAATATGCCGACTTGCTGCGAATACCTCCTCCTGCGGAATTGCCGAATCGCTAGACGTCGAGGAGTTCTCGTGAGTTTGGTCGCCTTCGTTGGGCCGGAATACGGTAGCGCGAGAAGTCGCGTGGCGTGCAAGGTTCGTAGCGGCTTATTCGCTCGCGGCACTCATGCCTCCATGCAGAGGAGATCAATTTATTCCGGAATTATTACTCCGAGCACTAAATTGATGACACATTTCAGCAGGCGGCGTATTGGACGTGGCGTTCGCGAAAATAATTCTTCACCAAGTTGGGCCTTGCCTGAGTGACCCGAAGGTAAGAACGAACGTTGGTCATCATCTCGTGCACATTCACCGGACGGACGCGGCCGAGTGCGTTGGCCTTCACATTTTGGTTCAGCAATTCGTCTGGATTCAGTTCCGGGCTGTACGACGGCAGGCAGAAAATCCGGATTTGCTCACTGTGCTCTGCCAACCATCGACTCACTGGCCGCGACTTGTGCACGGGGTGACCGTCAACAATCAGAAACACTTTCCTTCTGGTCTTCCGCGTCAATCGCAGGAGACGACGGAGAAAATTCAGAAACACCCGCGCCGTGAAACGCTGACGAAAAATCATGAAGGCCAACCGTCCCCGATTGGTGATCGACGAGATCATCTTGCAGCGGAAACGCTGACCGGTACCGAACACCACCGGCGTCTCCCCGCGACGTCCCCTGGATCGTCCCGCTTGATGGTCCGAGCGTAGCCCCATCTCGTCCAGCCAATGAATT
>Ga0307374_10004587_pt1 | contig 22943 bp, 19 predicted proteins | sample OX3MG_FD_202532 | JGI IMG/M metagenome (GOLD analysis project Ga0307374, IMG submission 202532) | Soil microbial communities from Risofladan, Vaasa, Finland - OX-3 | ecosystem: Environmental > Terrestrial > Soil > Coastal area > Acid sulfate soil | place: Finland: Risofladan, Vaasa | collected... | reverse complement strand
TCTGGCCGCTGATCGAGTGGGCTGAGCGGACCAGCGGCGTACGTTACGGCGCCGAAGTGCGCAGCGACCGGGCGCTGCGCGTGCTGGCCGACCACGGTCGCGCGATGACGTTCCTCGCCGCCGACGGTGTGCGGCCCTCCAACGAGGGTCGTGGGTACGTGCTGCGCAGGATCGTGCGGCGGGCGGTCGCCGAGGGCACCCAGCTTGGGCTACCGGTCGACGCGGTGGTGGCCCTGTCGGAGCAGGTCGCGGCCGGATGGGGCGACGCGTACCCGGAGCTTCTCAGCGAGCACGGCGCGATCGCGGACACCCTGGGTGCCGAAGCCGAGCAGTTCGCCCGCACGCTTCAGCAGGGCCGGCGCCTGCTCGGTGAGGTCATCGCACGATCGGCCGACACCGGCACGGTAACCGGCGACGATGCATTTCGGCTGCACGATACGTATGGCTTCCCGCTCGATCTCACCGCCGAGGCAGCCCACGACGCGGGCCTTGCGGTCGACACCGCCACGTTCGAGCAGCTGATGGACGAGCAGCGCGAGCGCTCTCGGGCGGGGATCACCGCGGCGAGCGAGAGCCAGCTGGCGGTGCGGGCCGCGGAGCTTGCCGCGCGCGGGCCGCGCACGACGTTCGTCGGCTACGACGACCTCGAGATCTCCACGACGGTCGCCGGCGTCATGGACCTCGACGGCACGAGGCACCTGGTCAAGCTCGCACGGTCACCGTTCTACGCCCAAGGGGGCGGTCAGATCTCCGATCGCGGCTGGATCGCTACCGACGGTCACCGGCGGACGGTCGTCGATGTCCTGCGCGTCGGGGACGATCAGGTGCTGGTCGTCGCGGGGGCGGCCGTGGCCGAGGGCGCGACGGTGCTCGCGCATGTCGACGTGCCCGGCCGGCGCGCGACCCAGGCCAACCACACCGGCACGCATGTGCTCAACTGGGCCCTGCGCGAACGGCTCGGCGCCGATGTCAAGCAGGCCGGCTCCTATGTCGGCCCGGACAAACTCCGCTTCGACTTCACTCATCGCGGGCGGGTCCCGCGCGACGAACTCGAGCAGATCGAGCGGCTGGTCAACGCACGTGTCGCGGAGGACACCCCGGTCACCTGGACCGAGATGCCCAAGCACGAGGCCGACGCATTGGGCGCGATCGGCCTGTTCGGCGAAAAGTACGGGGACGTCGTGCGGGTCGTGTCGGCCGGAGACTTCTCCAAGGAGCTGTGTGGCGGAACCCATGTCGCACGCACCAGCGAGATCGGGCCGTTCAAGATCATCACCGAGACGAGCGTTGGCTCCGGCGCCCGTCGCATCGAGGCGATCACCGGCGCCGAGCTCGTCAACTGGCACGCCCTCCGCGCCAAGGAGCTCGAACGCGAGGTGGCCGTCCGTGACGCGCGTGTCGCCGAGCTGGAGCGCGAGCTCAAGCGCGCCAAGCAGGGCCGGATCGACCCGGAGGCGATTGCCGCGGCGTCGATCGCCTCCGGCGGCGTGCGTGCCGTCGTCGCCGAGGTTGAGGCCGGCGACGCGGATGAGCTGCTCGAGATCTCGGACCAGGTCAAGCGCGTGCTCGGGGACGCGGCCGCGGTCGTCTTGGGTGCGCGCGCCGACGGCCGCGTGATGCTGGTCGCCAATCTCGGCCCCGCCGCGGTGTCCGCCGGTCGGTCGGCCGCCGCGATCCTCAAGGAGATCGCGCCATTGGTCGGGGGCGGCGGGGGAGGACGCGAGACCATGGCCCGCGCCGGGGGCAAGGATCCGGCCCGCTTGCCGGACGCACTTGCCGCCGCCCGCGCACTCTTGGGCGATCCGGGCGCGTGAAGCTGCTCGCGCTCGATCATGGGCGTGCCCGGACCGGGGTCGCGGTAACGGACCCCACCGGTACGCTGGTGCGGCCGCTGCCGGCGATTGCGCGCGTCGATACCCCCTCCGGGATGCGGGCGCTCGGGGCGATCGTGGACCGCGAGCGGCCTGAGCGGATCATCGTCGGCGATCCGCTGTTGCTGTCCGGCGAACGCGGGGCGCAGGCCCGCGCCGCGGCCGGATTCGCCGATCGTGTGCGTGGGCGCTTTGGGGTTCCGGTCGAGTTGGTCGACGAGCGGTTCTCGACGCGGGAGGCGTCACGGCGCCTGGCCGAGGCGGCCAACCGTCGCGGCGGCCCGGACCTCGATAGTGCCGCAGCCTGCGTGCTGCTCGAGTCGGTGTTGGGTCGCATGGGACCCGGCCTCCGGGCATGACCACCGGCCGCCAGCGCCCGCCCCGACGACGGCGCCGCTCGCGGGTCTGGTGGCTCGTGCTGGTCGTGATCGCCGCGGTGGGCGGCATTGCGTGGGGGGTACGTCAGGCGCGGACCCCCACACCGCCGCCACCACCGCCAACACCCGTCAACGTCACCTTCCCGGAGGGGCTTCGCCGGGAGCAAATGGCGACGATTCTGGCCGCCAAGACGCATTTGTCGGCCAGCCAGTATCTGGCCCAGACCGCGATCGGGGGCGAGGGGCAGGTGCTCGCCGGGACCACGACGCCGCGGTCGCTCGAGGGCTTTCTGTTCCCGGCGACCTATCCGGTCGTGCCGGGCACGACGGTGGCGCAGTTCGTCGACGCGCAGGTCTCCGCCTACCGCGACTACACGGCCGCGGTGAACTACGCGTATGCCGCCTCCAAGAACCTGACCCCGTACGACGTCCTGACCATCGCCTCGATGATCGAACGCGAGGTCTCGGTGCCCGCCGAGCGACGCATCGTGGCCGGTGTGATCTACAACCGGCTGCACCTGCGCATGATGCTCGGTATCGACGCGACCGTCCAGTACGCGATCGGGTACTGGAAGACGAACCTCACCGAGGCCGACCTGCAGATCGACTCGCCCTACAACACCCGCAAGTACGTTGGCCTGCCGCCCGGGCCGATCTGCAATCCGGGGCTCGCCAGCATCCAGGCGGCCGCCCATCCGGCACACGTGCCGTACCTGTACTACGTTGCGCGCAACGACGGCAGCGGCCGGCACTACTTCGCCACGACGCTCGCCCAGTTCAACGCGGACGTCACCAACTCGAAGGCGAATCTCGCCACGGGGGGCTGACGTGGTCTCGGGCGCGACGCGGGTGACGGGCATCATCGGCTGGCCGGTCGCGCACTCGCTCTCGCCGGCGATGCACAACGCGGCCTTCGGCGCGCTTGGGCTCGACTGGGCCTATGTCGCCTTTCCCGTCACCCCGGAGCGGGTCCGCGAGGCGATCCGGGGGCTTGCGGCCGCGGGTGTGGCGGGTCTGAACGTCACGATCCCGCATAAGCAGGCGGTTCTCGACGACTGCAGCGCGGTTTCGGACGCCGTGGCGGCGATCGGCGCCGCGAACACGCTGGTGCCGGACGGCGCCGGCGGATGGCGGGCCGAGAACACCGACGCCGCGGGATTTCTCCGGGCGCTCGACGAGGCCGCGCCGCTCGAGCTCGACGGGGCGAGCGCGCTGGTTATCGGGGCCGGCGGCGCGGCCCGCGCGGTCGTGTTCGCACTGCGCCAGCGCGGTGCGCGGGTGCGCGTCGCCAACCGGACCCGCGCCACGGCCGCCGCGCTCGGCGATCCGATTGAATTCTCGCGCCCGGCCCTCGAGGAGGCCGCCGCCCAGAGCGCGCTGGTCGTCAACTGCACGAGCTTGGGCCTCCACGACCAGGGCGTGCCGGGCGTGCTGCCGATCGACGCCCTCGGCCCGGAGCGGGTCGTCGTGGACGTGGTCTACCGTCCGGGCGGGACCGCCTGGCTCGGCGCGGCCGAGGCCCGCGGCGCGCGTTGTGTGGACGGTCTGGGCATGCTCTTGCACCAGGGCGCTGCGGCGTTCGTAGAGTGGACCGGACAGGAGCCGCCGATCGGGGTCATGCGGGACGCCCTGATGCGTCCGCAGAGGTAATGTCCGCGACCGATTTGGCCGATCAGACAAGGGGTGACCACTCCCCCTGACATCCCCACGCATATGCAGGACGGTCCGGGTTCGGGAGGCACGCCGCGGCCCAACCCCCGCAACGCTGCCGATCGCCGCCGTGTCGACGACGTGCGGCTGCCACGCTCGGGGATGCAGCGCCTCGATCCCGGGGTGATCGGAGGCAACCCAGCGCGCACGGCCGCCCCGATCGTCCCGGCGAGTCCGCCGCGTGTCCAGTCGCTGACCCAGGTGCTGCTCGGGCTGGAGTACATCACCGTCGAGCAACTGCGCCTGGCGTTCCCCGAGGGACCGCCGCAGGGTGGTCGGCTGGGGGAGCTCCTGGTCGAGCGCGGGGTGATCACGCGTGCACAGTTGGCCCATGCGAGCGCGGTCCGCGCTGGGGTGGGCCTGTTTGAGCCCGGTACCCCGGTCGACGGCAGCGTCGCCGAGCTGATCGACGCGCGCACCGTACGCCGCTATCAGGCCGTCCCGGTGCGGCTCGATCCCGATGGTCGCCTGGTCGTGGCGATGGCCGACCCGTCGAACGTGCTGGCTCTCGACGACCTGCGCATCATCACCGGACGCGAGATCCGGCCGCTGCTCGCAGCGGCCGAGGAGATCACTCACCTGCTCGGCGAGTCCCGGCGCCTGGACAGCGTGCTGGTCGGCGCCGATGAGGGCGCCGACTTCGCCGACGTGCGCGTCACCGATTACATGGTCGATGACGGCGACGCGTCCAACGACGACGCCCCGGTCGTGCGACTGGTCAACTCGATCCTCGCCCGGGGTGTCGACGAGGGCGCCTCCGACGTCCACTTCGAGCCACAGGCCGCGGAGATGGTCGTCCGGTTCCGTGTTGACGGGGTCCTGCGCAACGTCACCACGGTCCCGTCGCGGTTCAGCCACGGGATCGCGAGCCGCATCAAGATCATGGCGGACCTCGATATCGCTGAGCGGCGCGCCCCGCAGGACGGCCGCGTCGGCCTCTATGTCACCGGCCGCAACCTCGACTTGCGCGTGGCGACCCTGCCGACCGTCTACGGCGAGAAGATCGTCATCCGGATCCTCGACCGCAGCAACCTGGTCATGGACCTGCGCGACCTCGGCTTCACCACGGAAGTGCTCGAGCAGTTCGAGTCGATCTACCGTCGCCCGCATGGCGCCTTGCTGGTGACGGGCCCGACGGGGTCCGGCAAGTCGACGACGCTCTACGGGACGCTCAACCAGTTGAACTCGTCCGAGCAGAACATCATCACCGTCGAGGACCCGGTCGAATATCGCCTGCCGGGCATCAACCAGGTCCAGGTCAATCCGAAGGCCGGGCTGACGTTTGCCGCCGGGCTGCGCTCGATCCTGCGCTGCGACCCGGACGTGATCATGATCGGCGAGGTCCGCGATCCCGAGACCGCCAAGATCGCCATCGAGTCCGCCCTGACGGGCCACCTGGTGCTGGCCACCCTGCACACCAACGACTCCGCCGGGGCGCTGTCGCGGCTGACCGAGATGGGGGTCGAGGGTTTCCTGTCGGCCAGTGCGGTCGCCGGCATTCTGGCCCAGCGGTTGGCGCGGCGACTTTGCCCGTACTGTCGTGAGGCACACCAGATCCCGACGTCGGTATTGACGGACCTGGTGGATGCCGCAGGCCTGCCGACGGGGCTGGGCGAGACGGTCGAGGTCTACCGGCCGATCGGCTGTGCCCGCTGCGGCGGGTCCGGCTACAAGGGCCGGCTCGGGGTCTACGAGCTGTTGGTCGTCAGCGAAGCGATCGCCGAGATGATCGTCACCGGGGCGTCGGCCGACGCCATCGCTCACCAAGCCAAGCGCGAAGGTATGCGCACCCTCCGGGAGGACGGGTTGGTGAAGGTGCTGCGCGGCGACACCAGCCTCGAAGAACTCGCGCGGGCGGTCGGCTAGTGCCGGCCGCCAGTGCCCACGGCGCGTGCGCCCGCGTGCGTCACCTGCGATCCGAGGCCAAGCGATGATCGAGTTCACCGAAATGATCACGACAGTGGTCGCCAGCAATGCCAGTGACCTGCACTTGGCGGTCGGGGCCCCGCCGGTGATGCGCTGCAGCGGCGACCTCAAGGCGATCGGCCGCGACGTCCTCTCGCCACAGGACACCCGCGAATTGCTCTACGGGATCCTCACCCAGGACCAGCGTCGGCGCCTGGAGACGGACCTCGAGCTGGATTTCTCCTACCACGCCCCGGGCCTTGCCCGGTTTCGTGTCAATGCCTACCACCAGCGCGGTGTTCTCGGCGCGGCGCTACGGGTCGTGCCGACGACGATCCGCTCGCTGCAGGAGCTCAAGATTCCCGGAACGGTGGGTGAGTGGTCGACGACGCCCCGCGGCCTGGTCCTGGTGACCGGCGCGACCGGCTCCGGCAAGTCGACCACCCTGGCCGGGCTGATCGACCTCATCAACGAGACCCGCTCGGTCCACATCATGACCATCGAGGACCCGATCGAGTTCCTGCACACCCACAAGCGCTCGCTGATCAATCAGCGCGAGCTCGGGGGTGACACGCAGTCGTTTGCACACGCGCTGCGCAGCGCGCTCCGCCAGGACCCGGACGTCATTCTCGTCGGTGAGATGCGGGACCTGGAGACGATTCAGATCGCCCTGACGGCTGCCGAAACCGGCCACCTGGTACTCGGCACGCTGCACACCTCCGATGCCCCGCAGACCATCGACCGCGTGATTGACGTGTTCCCGTCCGAGCAGCAGGAGCAGGTGCGGGTCATGCTCGCCAACTCCCTGCAAGGGGTGGTGTGCCAGCAGCTGCTGACCTCGACCGAAGGCGGGCGGGTCGTTGCCTGCGAGATCCTCGTCGCGACCGCGGCCGTCCGCAACCTCATCCGGGAAGGCAAGACCCACCAGATCTATTCCATCATGCAAACGGGTGCGCAGTACGGGATGCAGTCCATGAACGCGGCACTCGCCGAGCTCGTACGCGCCGGACTGATCCGCCGCGATCTGGCACTCGAACGCTCGAGCACGCCGACCGAGCTACAGCGCCTGATGGAAAGCGAATCCCTCGCGGGGATGGGCAACGGGCGTCCGGCACGGGCCTCGGTGTGATGCCGGGATGAGCAGCGCGACGTACACCTTCAAGGGCATCGACTCCAATGGGGCGCCAACCCGCGGCGAGGTGCAGGGGGAGTCCTCGGCCCAGGTTGCCGCACAGCTGCGCGGGCGGGGATTCACCGTGGTCGAGATTTCGCGCAAGCGAATGGCCTTCACGCTGCAGGACATCCGCGATCTCTACACGCCGGTCGGCTCCCGTGACCTGACCGTGATGGCACGGCAGATGGCGACGATGGTGTCCGCGGGCCTGTCGCTGTTGCGCGCGCTCTACGTGCTGGAGGAGCAGACCGAATCGCCGAAGCTCGCGCGCACGATCGTCGCGGTGCGTCAGGACGTCGAGACCGGCTTTGCGCTCTCGCAGGCGATGTCCAAGCACCCGGCGGTCTTCAGCGACCTGTTCGTCTCGATGGTCGCCGCGGGTGAGGCCGGCGGAAACCTTGAGGAAGTGCTCGAACGTCTGGCCAACCAGCTGGAGAAAGACGACCACCTCAAGCGCACTGTGCGCTCGGCGATGGTCTATCCGACCCTGATCGGCTGCTTCGCGCTGGCGGTCCTCGTGGCGATGGTGACGCTGATCGTCCCGGTGTTCGCCGGGATCTTCAAGAACCTGCACGGCCAGCTGCCCGCACTGACCAAGGTGCTGATGGCCGTCTCGAACGCGTTCCGCAGCGAGTGGTACATCTTCGTGATCGTGCCGATCGCACTGGCTTGGGGGTTTCGCGCCGCCAAGCGCACCGACCGTGGCCAACTCGTCTGGGACCGCATCAAGCTCAACTTCCCGATGCGGATCGGGGAGATTGTGCGCAAGGTCGCCATCGCCCGCTTCGCACGTACCCTGGCGACCCTGACATCGGCCGGCGTGCCGATCCTGCAGGCGCTGGAGATCACCGCCAAGACCACGGGCAACCGCGTCATCGGAGACCCGATGGCCGAGGTCGCCGAGCGCGTCAAGGACGGCGAATCGCTGGCCGTGCCGCTCGAGCGCTCGGGCGTGTTTCCGAAGATCGTCACGCAGATGCTTGCGGTGGGCGAGGAGACCGGCAACCTGGATGAGATGCTGCACAAGCTCGCCGACTTCTACGACGACGAGGTCGAGACGATGCTCAAGGCGCTCACCTCGATCATCGAGCCGGTCATGATGCTCGTGGTCGGCGCCATCGTGGGCCTGGTCGTCATCGCGATGTACCTGCCGATGTTCGACGTCTATAACCTGGTCAAGTAGCGGCGTGTGGGCCGGGCACGCACACAGCTGCGGCGACGTACGCGGGCTGGCCGGCCGGACGCGCCGATACCCGGCATTGCCCGCCGCGGAGACACACGGTGCAACAATCGCGACCGGGAACCCGGCGCCGACTCCGATGGCACCGACCTCCTCTATGGGAGACGCGACACGCCTGCCGGCATGAACACGGTCCGCATGCGCATCGCCCTGCTTGCCGCCGCGCTGATGGCGCTGGTGGTCGGTGCCGGGGTCGCGTCGGCGGCACCGGGGCTCAAGACGATCCGGTATCACGGGTATCGCGTCGCGATCCCGGCCGCGTGGCCGGTCATCGATCTGGCCGCGCATCCGACCGCGTGCGTGCGGTTCGATCGCCACGCGCTGTACCTGGGCACCCCCGGCACGCGGGAGGTGTGCCCCGGGGCGGCCATCGGCCACACCGAGGCGCTACTCATCGAGCCCGCGCCTCGCGGGCCGGCGGCGACCCGACGGGCGCACGCGCTCGCGCCGGCATCCGGTACGGCATTTGCCGTGCCATCGGTCGGCGTGATCGTCGTCGCGACGTGGTCGGCGCACGAATCGGTGATCGTCCGGGCACTCGGGCGCCATGTGACCGCGACGGCGTCGGTTCCGGCACCGTCCGCGGCGCTGATCACCAGGGCCCTGCGGGCGGCGCCACGCAACACGACCCTCGCACCATCGACCACGCTCGGCTTTGACACGTGCACGGCGCCCTCGCTCGCCGCGATGGCGGCCTGGACAGCCTCGCCGTATCGGACAATCGGCGTGTACTTGGGCGGCGCCAACAGCGCGTGCGCCCAGCCGAACTTGACCCCGGGCTGGGTCCAGGCGGTCACCGGGGCCGGCTGGCGCATGATCCCGACCTACGTCGGGCTGCAGGGGCCCGGGTCGTGCGGCGGGGGCTGCGCCACCATCTCGGCGAGCCAGGCCAAGGCCCAGGGCACCGCCGCGGCCAACGATGCCGCCTCAAAGGCGCTGGCGCTCGGCATCCCGCCGGGTAACCCCATCTACGACGACATGGAGCAGTACAACCGCGGGGGCGCGGGCACCGCCGCGGTGATGGCCTACCTGTCGGGGTGGACGAGCCAGTTACATGCTGACGGCTACACCTCCGGGGTCTACAGCAGCGCCTCCTCGGGGATCACCGATCTGGTGAATGCGGTCGGCACAAGCACGGTGGGGCCCGATGAGATCTGGATCGGCGACTGGAACGGGCTCCAGTCGACGACCGACCCCTACGTGCCGGCCAGCGACTGGAGCAACCACCAGCGGGTGCACCAGTATCAAGGCGGCCACACCGAGCGCTATGGCGGGACGACACTCGATATCGACAGCGACTTCGTCGATGGGGCGACGGCGGGCACTGCGGGGTTCCCGCCACCCGACGGCAGCTTCGTCAGCTACCAGGGCAAGGCCTACCGAATGGCGGGCGGGGCGCCACTCTATGTCTCGAGCTGGGCGGCGGTGGGCGAGGCGCAGCCGAGTCTCACGCTGACCACGCTCCAGTGGCACGCACTCCGGTCGGTGCCGTCGAACGGCACCCTCATCCAGAGCTTGAGCACCGGCAAGGTCTATGAGATCGCGGGCGGCGCGCCGCTGTACGTCAGCAATGTCGGCGCCCTCGGATCGGCACGAACCGTCGTCGGTGTCGACCAATGGGATCTGGCGAACCTCACCAACACCGCCGCGCACCTGCGCCCGTACCCGGCCGACGGCACCTTCGTGACCGTTGCCCAGACCGCGCGCGCCTATCGCATCGTCGGCGACGCGCCGTTTCCGATCAGCTCCTGGACCGTGTTCGGCGGTCTGCAACCCTCGGTGACGATCGACAGCTGGGATGTCCTGCACCCAGCGAACCCCGCCTCTCGGCTGCGTGCGCGCCCGGTGAACGGGACGCGGGTCAAGGCGATCGCTTCGGGCATCTACTGGCGGTTTGCCTCCGGCTACCGCAGCCGGATACCCGCGGCTGCGCGGGTGGTCCCGGTCGACGACGCCGGCCTGGCACTGTTCCCGGTGACTCCGCCGTGCACCGTTCCCAAATTTACCCACCTGACCATCGTGCAGGCCCGCGCGGCGGTGGCGCATGCATTTTGCGCGCTCGGCACGGTGCACCGTCCGCGGGTGGTCGCCCGGGGGCACGTCCTGCACGTGACCCGCCAGTCGGCCAAGCCGGGCATCCGGCACATCACGGGGTATCGGATCGGCCTGACGCTGAGCTGACGGGGGGTCGACCCGGCTGCCGCATCGTCCTAGGATGGCGCTGTCGTGACCAGCTCGCCTCCACCGGCCGACCCCTCGCTGACGCGGATGCAGGCGCGCCCGGAGAACACGCGCCATATCCGCCACGCCGATCTGATGCGGCGTTGGCCGGTGCTGCCCGAACCGTGGGCGCAGAAGATCGCCGCCGCGCACGACCCCGCCCGCGGCCGCACGGAGCCGCCGGGGCGCTAGGCCCTCCGGGCCGCGGCGCCAGTGGCGGGCTGCGCACGAGGGTCGGGCGGTAGGATCCTGCGCTTGGTGACGCGCCCCGTTGGGGGCGCGATCCGTCGTGGGAAGGATCGCCTGCGTGCTGGCCAGGCTGCTGCGCAACCTTGCAACCGATATGCGCCCCATGCGGGCGTCGCGAAACTTCCGGCTGCTGATGCTCGGCGCGCTGATCACCGGCATCGGGACCCAGATGACGCTGGTGGCCCTGCCGTACCAGATCTACGTCCAGACCCACTCGACGTTCCTGACGGGTCTGCTTGGGCTGGTGGAGCTCGGTCCGCTGGTGCTCGCCTCGCTCTATGCCGGGGCGCTTGCGGACCGGATCGACCGGCGTCGTTTGCTGTTGGTATGCCAGATCGCACTCACCGTCCTGTCGGCGACACTCGGGACGGTGACCTGGCTGACCACACCGCGGGTGGGTGAGCTGTTCGTGCTCGCTGCGCTGATCGCCGGCGCGGCCGCTGTCGAGCGTGTGGCCCGATCGGCGATCGTGCCCAATACCGTCGTCCCCGAGCACCTCAAGGCGGCCCTGTCGATGAGCTTCGGGCTCATGCAGGTCACGATGGTCGTCGGTCCGGCCATCGCGGGTGTGGCTATCGACTACTTGGGCCTGGCGGCGCCCTACTTCATCGATGCTGTGAGCGTGCTCGGCATGGTCGTGGCCGCCTGGGCACTGTCACCGCAACCGCCTCCCGAGCAGGCACGCTCGTCCACCGCCAAGTCGATTCGCAGCGGCCTGCGGTTCGTGTCACGTCTGCAGGGACTGATGGCCAGCTTCGTGATCGACCTGCTGGCGATGACGTTCGGGATGCCGCGGGCGCTGTTTCCGATTCTGTCAATCGAGGTGTTCCACACCGGCGCCTTCGGCGCCGGCATCCTGAATTCCGCCGTCGCGGCCGGTGCGACGGTGGCGGCCCTGACGACGGGCTGGATGGCCAGCGCACGCCGTCTTGGACGGATCGTGCTCGCCGCGGTCGCGGTCTGGGGGTTGGCGATCGCGGCGGCGGGGTTCATGACCGCGCTCTGGCCGGCGGCGGTGCTGTTCGCGTTGGCGGGGGCCGCCGACAGCGTCAGCGCCGTCTGCCGGTCCACCATCACACAGACCCTGACCCCCGACGCGATGCGCGGTCGGGTGTCGGCGGTCTTTAGCCTGGTCGTCGCGAGCGGGCCGCGTCTTGGCGACCTCGAATCTGGATCGGTCGCGGCGGTGACCTCGCCCAAGTTCTCGGTCGTGTCGGGCGGCCTGGCCTGTCTGGTGTCGGTTGGCGTGATCGCGCTGCTCATGCCCGGGCTCGCGGCCTACGACACCGAGACGGCCGAGGCGCAAATGCGCGCCGCGCATCAGGCCCACATCGACGCCGGCGCGTCGGGCGCCGCGGTCTCCTAGTCGGAGGGGCGCACCGCGGTCAGGAGCGGCCACGGGTTGATCGCGATGCCGCCGTTGTCCCAGGCGAAGGCGACGGACCCCGCCGATGTACCAAGCGGCTGCCCGAGGCGGACGGTGGCCCCGGGTGCGACCCCCGGCGCGTAGGCGGTCAGCGGGCCATAGCCGATACGTCCGGCGGTCGGCGTGTCGATCCAGAAGGCGATGCCGTCGGCGCGCTGGGCCGGGGTGGCGGCCTCGAGCGTGCCCGGAGTCGACGCCACGACGTCTGCACCGGCCGGCGTGGCGAGCTCGACCTGGCAGGACGCGCCGGCGGTGCAGGCCGGCGCCACATAGCGTACCTGGCCGCCGGCGGGCAGCGCGATCGGGAACGCGAAGGGGGAGATCGTGGCCGGGGTACCGGTGCCGGGGGTGTTGCCACCCGCTGGACCCGGCCCGAGGGGCTCGGGAGCGTTGCCGCCCCAGACCGTGACAACCGGGGTGCCCGAGCCGGTGGCCAGGGGCGCCGCGCCGGCCAGCTTGAGCTCGGCCGCCTGGACCGTCGTCGACGCCGCCGCCAGGAACGGCAGCGGGTTCAGGCCGTTCGACGGGCTCCCGTCCGCGTAGCTGCGTCCAAGCGCGAAATGCAGGTGGTCGACGCCGTTGGCCTCGCCGGTTGCACCGAGTATCTGGCCGGCGACGACGCTCTGGCCAGGGGTGACATCGACCTGGCTGAGATGGGCGTAGTAGGCGGCGAGTCCGCGGCCCGAGTCAAGACCGACGCTGATCCCGGCGAACCGGCCGGATTCGCCGGAGTGCACGGTGACGATGGTGCCCGAGAACGAGGCGTACACCGGCGTGCCGATCGGGACCTCAAGATCGACGGCCCAGATGCTCTGCCAGTTGTACGAGCCGCCAGCGAGATTGAACTGGGGGTCGTGGGTGCCGCCGGGCTGGGCCGGGCCCTGGATCATCGTGCCGGTGACCGCGCCCAGGGGTTTGATCTCGATCAGCGGTGCGGCCGCCGCGGTTGTCGTGGTGGTCCCGCAGGCGGCGGTCTGGGAGGTCAGCGTCACCGGCTGGGTCGGGTCGCCACCGAGCATTTGGTAATAGCGGCTGACATCCGACGGCCAATTGAGGTTCAGGCCGCCCGGATCATTGGTCGCACCCGGAGGCGCCCATTTGGCGGAGATGGCCGAAATCGTCGTCAACCCGTCGGCGACGTAGTTGCCGCCGAGGTTCTGTGCCGCCGCCGTGATTGCGGCGCCGTCGGAGGCGAACGCGAGCCCCGGACCGAGGCCGAACGGGTTGTGGATCGGCTGGGCCGGCCCGTAGGTCTCGAGCATCGTCTCCTGCGCGGCGATCGCCACCAGGAACCGAGGGTCGATGCCGGCCTGGACCCCGGCGTCCACGAAGGTGCTGCCTTGGCCTGCCAGCGGGCTGCCGGCGGCGCTGAGGATTGCGTCGATGCCCTGGGCATCGGTTGGGCGCACACAGGTCAGGGCAGCATTGGCCCCACCGCTCACCCCCCCGGTGGGTGTGGTGGCGGCGCTGGCGGCGAGCGTGGCCGCTCCGCTCATGCCGCACAGGGCGGCCGAGGCGGCCATCAAAATGAATTTCCGACGCATCGGTGCCGAAGTAAACCGCACGAGCTCGCTAAGTGCGTAACGTTTTTGTGAAGTCCTTCACGCTCGGCTCATCGGCATGTTCCGGCTCCCAGTTGAGATCTGCGGTGTTTGAGGTGCGGTACGGCTTGGTCGCGCCACTCGAACCGACCGACAAGGTGCTCTAGCGTGCGGCGGGTGACACGAGGACGTAGTGACTATATGCGGCGTGTGGTGAGCCGGCTCGGACGTGCAGGCTGGGTGGCGCCGATTGTCGGGTCGCTGGCGGTGGTGGCGATCGCCCTCCCGGTGCTCGCACTCGCCGGGACCCCGGGCGTCGGCTATGACGTGTCGTTTCCGCAGTGCAACGGCACCGGTGCCCAGGCGTTGCCCGCAGGTCCGTCGGTGGCGGTGGTCGGGGTCAACGACGGGCGCCCGTTCACCTCGAACCCGTGCCTGACCGCCGAGCTGAAATGGGCCGGACCGGCTGCACAGGTGTACGTCAACGCGGACGACCCCGGACCGCACGTGCGGGTGGTCCGGGGTCGGCTCGTCCAGCTGCCGACGCGTTGGCCGACAACCGCCCAGAGGTCTCCGAAGCGCTGTGTGCTGACGCGCCGCCGCGGCACGACGCTGACTACCGCGTGCGCGTTCGACTACGGCTGGAACGCGGCCCGGGACGCCTCTGCTCGCGTCGGTGCGTCGCTGCGGGCGCTGGCGAAGGCGAATCCGGGATCGCCCAGTCTGCCTGTCACGCCGCTGCGGTGGTGGCTGGACGTCGAGTCCGCGAACGCCTGGCTGCGCTCGACGGCGCTCAACACCGCGTCGATCAATGGGTTTCTCGGGTACCTGAAGGCGGTCCACGCCGCCAGTGTCGGGATCTACTCGAATCGCTACGACGCACACACGATCTTCACGTCAGGCTCGCGCTTTTTGCCCGGCACCGAGCGGTGGCTCGCCACCGGATCGGGGACCTTAACCGGCGGTTTGAGCTACTGCGCGTACCCGGGGTTCGTCGGGGATACGGTGTCGATGGTCCAATACTGGCCGTCCTCACCCCAGCTCGACGCCGATGCGCCGTGCGTTGGGTACATCACTGGGCCGCTGGATCCGGCCGCCGGTGTCACGGCGACGGGCCTGGGCGTGACCCTGTCGCATCCGGCCCCGACCGGCGGCGTGGCGTTGACCGTGAGCTCGAGCTCCTCCGGGGGTCGGTTTACCGGCCCGGGGCAGGTCGTGCCCGCCGCGACCCTGGCGCTCAGCATCCCGGCGGGCGCCACCAAGAGCGCGGGCTTCGCGTACTCCGACACGCGGGTCGGCACGCCGACGATCACGGCGATGGGAGCGCTTGGTCGCATCGCGAACTTCGCAACTGTGATCCCGGGTCCGGTCGCGGGCATCGCCATCGCGCCGAGCCAGCTGACACTTCCCGTCGGCGCCGCGCGCACCCTGACGGCGACCGGCTACGATCGCTTCGGTAACCGCGCCCGACACGCGGTCGCGCCGACATGGTCGGTCTCGCCGGGCATCGCGGCCACGCTCACCTCGGGACCATCGCCGTCGGTCACCCTGCGCGGGATGGCGGCCGAGCCGATCACCGTCACCGCGACGCTGGGGTCGCTGATCGCACACCGTAGCTACGCCGTCGTCGTACCCCCGGGCGGTACCCCGGGGACCGTCACGGGCTCTGCCCGGCTGACCGCCGGCGTCGCGTCCGGACCCCAGCGCGTCCGCATCTGGACACCGGCCGGATCGGCGGGATCGGTCTGGATACTCCAACCCGCGTCGGCGAACGGACTCGTGTCGGCCAGCTCGAACGGACCGTGGGTCCGGAGTCTGGCCGAGACGATCGCCCCCGGCGGGATCTTCAGCCCGGTCTTCTATCTGCGTGAGACCATCGCGGGTACGACCCGTATCGTGGCCACCCAGGGTGGCCTGACGATCGTCCGGTTGGAGACCGTCATCGCGGCTGCACCGGTGCATCTGAGTATTGCCCCGTCCTCGCTGACGCTTCCGATCCACGGGACGGTCGTACTGCAGGCGCGGGCAACGGATCGCTTCGGCAACGTGTTCGCGGCGGGCGTGGGCTGGTCCCTAGCGCCGCGCGGGGCCATCGGCGTGGCGGCGCACCGCTCCACGCTGCGCGTCCGCGGGCTGAGGGCCGGGACCGTACGGGTGACGGCGCGGCTCGGACGGCTGACGGCCCGCGCGAGGATCGCCGTCCCGTAGTGCTCGGGCGCCGCCGGATGGGCGCCCGCCATACTTCCCGGGCCGGAGCCGGGCACGCGATTGACGGAGGGAACGATGGCGACGCGGACGTTGATAACCACCGACGGTCCCATGGGGGTGTACGTCGCCGAGCCGGACCGCCCACGCGGTGCGGGCCTGGTTGTGATCCAGGAGGCGTTCGGTGTGAACCATCACATCGAGGCGATCGCGGATCGTCTCGCCGCCGCGGGATACCTCGCGGCTGCCCCGCATCTGTTTCACCGTACCGGTGACCCGCTCGTGGACTACGGCGACATCGCGGCCGCGCTCCCGCAGATGGGCGCGCTCAGCGCGGACGGCCTGGCAGAGGACCTCGATGCGACGGTGGCGCTGGTGGCTGACACCGGCATCGCCGCAGCGCGGATCGGTATCGTCGGGTTTTGCATGGGCGGCTCGGTGAGCTTGTTCGCTGCCACGCGATGCGACCTGGGCGCCGGCGTCGGGTTCTATGGCGGCGGGATCACCCAGGGCCGAATGGGCCTGAACCCGCTGCTCGAGCTCGCCCCGTCGGTCAGGGTCCCGTGGCTCGGACACTACGGTGATGCCGATCTGAGCATTCCGGTGGACCAGGTCGAGCAGTTGCGCCAGGCGCTGGCGATGGCGCCTGTTCCGACCGAGATCGTCCGCTACCCGGAGGCCGGACACGCGTTTCACTGCGATGAACGGCCCCAGGCCTACCACGAGCCGTCCGCCCGGGCGGCCTGGGCGCGGACACTGGAGTGGTTCGGGCGACACCTCGCCGAAGACTGAACCCCGTCATCGGGCGTGGTCTAGACGTTCGTGGATGCGGGCGCGATGCGTGCGCGCATCACGGCGATCGCGTCGGCAAGGGCAGGCGCATCGAGCTCGATGACCTGCATGTTCGCGACGTGGGTGATCGGGCCGTCGATGGGGTCGTCGCCATGGGCGGCGTTGGCGATGAATCGGATCGGCACGTCGTGCAGCACGGCCAATACCGCACGACCCTCAAGCTCAAGTAGACGCTCAGCGCCCGCCACGTAGCGCATCAGCGCGTCGATGCGGCTCTCGCCGCCGGTCGGTGGGTCAGCAGCGGAGTGACCCGCCCGCCAACGCCGATAGTCCCGCACAGGACGCCCCTCGAATACGCCAAGTCGGACGTCGCCCAACTCGGCGATGCACACACGTGGGACGGCGCGCCCGGCCAAGAGGATATCCAGGGACTCCTGGGTGCGTACGAACGGCGTGTGCACGGCCCTGTCGAATGGCTGCGCACGGAGCGCGACGGCCCGCTCGGCGCATTGCGCGCGCCCCACCTCGTCGAGATGCACCGGAACGGAGGGATCTCCGTTGAGCCGGCCGGCGGCGTTGTAGGACGTCTGGCCGTGGCGGACCAGGGTGAACTGCAACGGCGTCACAGGGCGTCCAATCGTCACCGGGGGCCGATAGCGCGCATTATGGCCGATCGGCTCTGCCGGGATGCTCTGCCGCATCGGGGGGACCCGCTGCGCGGCCGTCCGCCAGACGCGTGTTGGCGGCCCGAATCGCCTCGCGGATGCGCCCCGCCGCCGCGGCCGCGGCGGCCGGTCCGGTCCGCACGATGAGCCGCTCCAGGTCCCCGAGCGCCTCCCTGGCCGACGGGGACGCGTCGGCCAGGGAGGCCCGCGCCAAGCCGTCCTCGATCAGGGTCGGGATACCCATCATCCCGAGGATCGGCGCATCCGGCCCGACGCTGTCGCGCAGGGAGCGGACGATGGCCTCAATGCCGAGCCGCGCGAATGCGCCGTCTCCCGGCCCCACGCGCACCAGCATGAAAAAGCCGGTCATCGCCGTCGCAACCTCGTCGTCCAAGAGATGCGGGTTGACGCTCCAGGCCTCGGTGTCGGGATCGTCGTCGAACGCGTCGTCGCTCATGGACGGATCTCGGCGGGCCGGGCCCACGGTGGTGGGCCCTCCGTGGCGAGCCGCTCGACCAGCCCACGGCAGGCAGCATCGAGCATGTCGAACACGGTGCGGTAGTCGGCGGGTCCGCCGTAGTAGGGGTCGGGAACCTCGCGCCCCCGCGGTCCGGCGGGATCGAAGTCGCGAATCAGGTGGATCGTTGCGCGCGCATCCGGCGTGGGGGCCAATGCCTCCAAGTGGGCGGCGTTGGCGTGGTCCATCGCCAGGACGAGGTCGAGCTCGGCGAAGTCGGCCGCCCGGAAGGTCCGGGCCGCATGGGCGATGGTGATCCCACGTGCGGAAAGCTCGGCGACGGTTGCCGGGTGCGCCGGGTTGCCGGTATACCAAGTGCCGGCCCCGGCGCTACTGACGGTCATCGGAGTGCCCGCGGCGGCGGCCCGCTCGCGCAGGATGGCGGCCGCCATCGGCGAGCGGCAGATGTTACCCAGGCACACGCACGTGACGCGCACCGGATCGACCGGGACCTGGGCAAACGCGGGAGCAGGCATCACCGGGAGGCTAGCGCGCGTCGGCGTCGGCCCGTACGACCGGCCGCGCATGCACGCACTAGGGTTCGCGCCATGACTGAACTCAGGCGCATCGCGGTCTACTGCGGGGCCCGGGACGGAAGCGATCCTGCGTATCGCAACGCGGCCGAGGTCATGGGCCGGGTCCTTGCCCGACGCGGCATCGGGCTGGTCTACGGGGGCGGTGCCCTCGGCATGATGGGCGCGATCTCCGATGCGGTTCTGGATGCCGGGGGTGAGGTCATCGGCGTGATCCCGGCCTTCATGGATGGGCGCGAGACGATCCACCAGGGTCTGACCCAGCTGCGGATAAGCCGATCCATGCATGATCGCAAGGCGACGATGCTGGATCTGGCCGACGGCGTAATCGCGCTGCCGGGCGGGATCGGAACGCTCGATGAACTCATCGAGGCGATGACCTGGGCCCAGCTCGGGCTGCATCAGATCCCGTGCGGGCTGCTCGACGTCAACGGATTCTGGCAGCCGCTCATCGACGTGCTTGAGCACTGCATCGCGACCGGCTTCCTGGATGCGGCGCGGCGCGGCGCGTTCGTGCGCGCGGCCGACCCGGACCGCCTGATCGACGCCCTCGTCGAGGCGCCACCACCACCGCGGGAGCCCCCTGTCCGCACCTGAGCCACGCGGTCAGCGCGCGGTCGCAATTCTTAAGTCGGGTCCAGATCGCGCCGAAAGACAGGTCGACGGCTTCGCGGCGCGCGAAGCCGCGCGCGGCTCTGGGCGCCACCGACGGTGCGTGCCGGCCGCGTGCAGCGTGACCGCTCGCCGCACAAAGGACGGACATCGATGCCAGACGCCCAACGACCTCACGCCGCGGCTCGCGGATGCCGTCGCCTGACTGCCGGCTGCGCGGCGTTCGTGTGTGCGGCGAGCGTCGCCGTGAGTCCGGCCGCCGCGCAGAGCGTGACGTTCACCTTTTTCGGACGGGGCGACGGCCACGGGGTCGGTATGTCCCAGTACGGGGCAGAAGGGGCCGCCCGGGCGGGATGGAGCGCGCCACGGATCCTCGCTTGGTTTTACCGGGGTACCACGATCGCACACATCACCAGCGGGAACGTCCGCGTTGACCTCGCCGATTATGCGGTGCAGTTCGGCGTGGGTGTGCAGGGCAGCGGGCAGCTGCTGGACGTCGCGACGGGCGTGCGTAAGGCACTCATCCCGGGTGTCGATTACATCGTGCGCCCGAGCGCCGGGGGCGTTGAGGTGAGTGGCTCGGGCGGCGCCGTCATCGACCGCGCCGCCAGGGGCGTCCAGATCCTGCCGACGGGCGCCGGGCTGGTCGCGTTCAACGGCCGTCCATACCGTGGCAGCCTGGCGGTAGCGGCCTCGGGGGGAACGATCCGGGCCGTCAACCTCGTCGCGTTGGAGCTGTATCTGCGTGGCGTGGTCCCGTCCGAGATGCCCTCGAGCTGGGCGCCGGCGGCGCTCCAGGCGCAGGCGATTGCGGCGCGCAGCTACGCCGTGCGCGCCCGCAACCCATCCGCACCGTACGACCTTTACGCAGACACCCGCAGCCAGGCCTACGGCGGCGTGCGAGCCGAAGCGCCGACGAGCACGGCCGCGGTCGCGGAGAGTGCCGGCGAGGTGGTCGCCTACAACGGCTCCGTCGTCCAGGCGTACTTCGCCGCCAGCGACGGCGGATACACCGAGAGCGTGCAGAACGTCTGGGGTGGATCGCCCGCGCCGTATCTGACCGGGGTTCCGGATCCCTTCGACACGATCTCGCCCACGCACCTGTGGGCGAACCCGCCGCGCTTTACCGGCGCGCGGCTCGGCAGCCTACTTGGCACGGGCGGCACGGTCACGAAAATCTCGGTGCTCAAGCGCGGCGTGTCGCCGAGGGTGATCTCGGCACGCGTGACATTCACGTCCGGCGTGAGCGCCGTGGTGACCGGCAACGACATTCAGGCTGCGCTCGGACTGCCCAGCACATGGTTCTGGATCGGCCAGAGCAACCTCCCTGCGCCGACCGAGCCGGTGGTCGCCGGATCGCCGGGCGCGCCGTCGACCGTCCCCATCCCGACGGTGCGGCACGTGGTCCGGGGCAGCTACTTGGTGGTCCTCAGCAACACGTCCAACCTGGGTGCAGCGCGCCGCCTGGCGGCGCGCGTCGCGCACCTGGCACCCGGCGAGCAGATCATCGTTCGGGTCAGCGGGCGGCATCGCCGCTACCTGGTGGTGGCGATCCGGTGCGATACACACGTTCGGGCGGCGGCCGCACGGCGAACGCTCAAACAGCTGGGATTCGGGTCCGTGATCGTCCGGGCACTCGCGCACGATCCGGCACCGCGCCCTGCCGTGCTCGAACGGATCGTCGTTCCGCCGCACCCGGCTGCGCGGTCCGCCGCGGCCACGCCGCCCGCGAGCGACCTGGTGCCCCAGGCGGCGACCGGGAGCGGCGCGGGCGTACCGCCGGCCCCATGATCGGCCCCGGGCGCCGCACGGGCGCCCGCCGGCAGTCGAGTTAGCTGTCGGCCCGCAGTTGATCGGCCGGGATGTTCTCCGGTAGCGGGATCTCCTGCGGCGAGCTGCCGGAAGTGTCGTCCCAATCGGCGAACGCGATCCCGTCGCGTCCGTCGTGGGGGACTGCACCGCCGAGGGCGATCAGCACGGTGCGTCCGGGTCCAAGGTTAGCCATCTGGCGACGGATCTCGGGGGCCACGCGGACCACCCGGCCGGCGGGAATGTCGGTCGGCGTGCCGTCGACGAGCAGCGTCAGCGTGCCCTCCAGGACGATGAACACCTCCTCCTGTCGCTCATGCGCGTGGATGCGTCCGCGCTCGCCCGGCTGCAGGACGATCTGGTTGAGCCCGAAGGTGGTCACGCCGAGCGCACGCCGCAGTGCGACGAAGCGCTCGGTCGAGTCGGGCTGAAGGTCGGTGAAACTCAATCCGGTTTCCATGCCGGCAACGATACCGGGCGCACCCGACCCGCGCGGCGTTGACACCTCCAGGTCTGGTCCGTAGCATTTCCCACAAAGCTTGTGGGATTTATAGAGTTATGGCCGCGGGCCCCCGACCGCAAAGCCAATTGAGGATCGAATAGAATTCACGTCTAATGCACAGGAAGATCCCGGAAATCCGGCCGGGCGAATCGCCCGCGGTCTTTCCCGGCTCTTCGGCAAGCGCGCGCCGCAGGCACAGGCCGCCCAACTGACGAGGAACGAATTGAGCGCTCAGCACCCTGAAACGATTGCCCTGCACGGCGGGCAGGCACCGGACCCGGCGACCAACGCACGTGCCGTGCCGATTTACCAGACGACGTCATACGTCTTCAACGACACCGACCATGCCGCGGATCTGTTTGCGCTCCGCACCCCGGGAAACATCTACACCCGGATCATGAACCCCACGTGGGATGTGCTCGAGCAGCGCATCGCGCAGCTCGAGGGTGGCCTGGCCGCCAACGTGACGGCCTCGGGGCAGGCTGCGGTGGCCTACTCGGTGCTCAACGTGTCTCGGGCCGGCGACAACATCATCGCCCTGTCGACCCTGTACGGCGGCACGTACAACCTGTTCGCCCACACCTTGCCCCAGTTCGGCATCGAGGTGCGCTTCGCTAACCCGGAGGATCCCGGCGCGGTCGAGCGCCTGACCGACGACAAGACCCGCGCGGTGTTCGCCGAGTCGATCGCCAACCCGCGTGTCAACGTGGTCGACCTCGACGCCTGGTCGGAGGCGGCGCACGCCAAGGGCCTGCCGTTCATCGTCGACAACACCGTCGCCACGCCGGTGCTGTGCCGCGTGTTCGATCACGGCGTCGACATCTCCGTTCATTCGCTGACCAAGTTCATCGGCGGGCATGGGACCTCGATCGGCGGCATCATCGTCGATTCCGGCAAGTTTGACTGGCCGGCGCACGCCGATCGGTTCCCCGGACTGACCAAGCCCGACCCCTCGTACCACGGCGTGGTCTGGTCGGATGCCCTCGGACCGGCGGCGTACATCGGCCGCGTCCGGACCGTGCTGCTGCGCAACCTCGGCGCTGCGCTGTCGCCGTTCAACGCGTTTCTGATCCTCCAAGGCATCGAGACGCTGCCGCTGCGGATCGAGCGACACTCGAGCAACGCCCTTGCCGTGGCGGAGCATCTGTCTGCGCATCCCAAGGTCACGTGGGTCTCGTACCCCGGCCTGGCGAGCGCACCCGATCACGCGGTCGCACAGCGTATTCTCAACGGCGGGTACGGCGCCATTCTCACGTTCGGGATCCAGGGTGGATCGGATGCGGGCCGGAAGTTCATCAACAACCTGAAGCTCATCTCCCACCTGGCCAACATCGGCGATACGAAGTCGCTGGCCATCCACCCGGCGTCGACCACGCACTCGCAGCTCAACGAACGTGAGCTCGAGGCAGCCGGAGTGACCGCCGACATGGTGCGGCTGTCGGTCGGCATCGAGCACATCGATGACATCGTGACGGACGTCGATCAGGCCCTGGCTGCGGCGACCGCCTAACCCACAGCCCGGACTGCCGAACGCGCGCCGCTTCGTGTGCGCGGCCGTGCGTGACACCATTGGCGTCACGCACGGTTATGGCGCG
>Ga0307374_10004585_pt1 | contig 22952 bp, 31 predicted proteins | sample OX3MG_FD_202532 | JGI IMG/M metagenome (GOLD analysis project Ga0307374, IMG submission 202532) | Soil microbial communities from Risofladan, Vaasa, Finland - OX-3 | ecosystem: Environmental > Terrestrial > Soil > Coastal area > Acid sulfate soil | place: Finland: Risofladan, Vaasa | collected... | reverse complement strand
TTCGTCAACGATGCCAAAGAGCCGCTCGGCTACACGATCGATCTGTGCAAGCAAGTCACCGCCTCGATTGCGCAGCAATACAAGATCACGGACCTCAAAATCGAATGGGTGCCGGTGACCGTCGAGACGCGGTTCTCCGCCGTTGCCGGCAACAAGGCCGATATGGAATGCGGCTCCTCGACCGTCACGCTCGGCCGCATGCGCGAGGTCGATTTCTCCATTCTGGTATTCGTCGAATCGACCGGCGTTTTGGTAACGCGGCAATCGAACGTCCAGAAGTTCACGGAACTGGTCGGCAAGAAACTCGCGGTGGTCGGCGGCACGAGTAACGAACGCGCGGTCACCGACCTGATGCATGCGCTCAATCTCAATATCACGCTCGTCACCGTTAAGAACCGCGACGAGGCGATGGCGGCGCTGGAAAGCGGCAAGGCCGATGGCTTCGCCAGCGACAAACTGCTGTTGGCCGGCGCCAAAATCCAACATCCGGAGGCCCTGCTCATGCTGCCGGACGATCTTTCGATTGAGCAGACCGCGATCGTGCTGCCGCGCGGCGACTGGGCGTTTCGGCTGGCGGTGAATACCGGCCTCGCCCAGATTTTCCGCAGCGGCCGGATGAAAGACGTGTTCGAGCGCTGGTTCTTCGGCGCCACCCCCGGCGTTCTCCTCCAGTCGGTCTATGCTCTGGGAAGGATCGCCAACTGAGCGCGCCCTGCGCGATCGCTTACAGGTAGCGCCGCAGCTGATCGGCGGCGGCTTCCGGCGTCTGCTTGAGGTTGAACGGTGCGACGAAGCGGCCGTCTTTGTCCATCAGATAGACCACGGCAGTATGATCCATGGTGTAGTCGGCGTCCTTGAGCGGAACTTTCTTGGCGTAGACCCGATACACCCTGAGCGCTGCGGCGACGGCGGCGGGATCGCCGGTGAGTCCGCGCAAATGCGGGTCGAAATTCGACAGATAATCCTTCATCACCGCCGGCGTATCGCGCTCCGGATCGACGGTAATGAAAATGACGCCGGCGCGGTCGGCGTCAGGGCCAAGTTTCTTGATCAGTTCGGAAAGCTCGAACAATGTCGTCGGGCAGACGTCCGGGCAGTGGGTGTAACCGAAAAATACCAGATGCGGCCGGCCTTTCATGTCGCCATCGGTGAACGGCTTGCCGTTCTGATCTTCGAGCGCAAACGGGCCGCCGATGGAGGCAAGCGCCGGCCCGATCGGCGAGGCCGAGCGGCCGACGAACTGGAAGACCACGGCAAATACCAGGATCAAGCCGAGCAGGAACGCGGCGATGAGCGGCAGCAGTCGGGACGCCGGTAGTCGTGCGTTCAAGACACTCCTCCGTTAGCCGAAGCAGCCCACGAAGCCGGCGCGAATGGTTTCGAAAAACACCACCGTGCCGAAATGGGCCCACAGCCACAGCGTGCCTGCAAGCACCAGTATAAGCGCCGCCCCGCCGGCGAAGAGCGGCCGCGACAATAGGAGTGGTGCGACAGTGTCGCGCATCGGTTGCCTTCCGACCGTAGATAGGCCGGAATGGGGCAACCGACAACCGGCGCGGTTCGACGTCCGCCTAGTGTGGCGGATTTGAAGTTCCTCCTATCGTCGCGGCAAGCATTGAGAGGAACTTCAAATTCAAAGCCACATTAGAATTTTATAATTGCTAGTGGAGCGGATTTGACATTCGCTTCACGAGGCTGCCGCTAGGTGGGTAGCGAATGTTAAATCCGCTCCACTAGCGGCAAACGTTATAAAGCGAAGCGAGCTCGCGGCCGCGCAGCGTGATGATCTGCGGCGTCAGTCCGCCATGCCGCGCGATCCAGGCGCGGATTTGCGCTGGATAGAGGCGCATCACCAGCCGGGTTCCGGCGCGCGTCGGCACCAGCGAGCGGCTGGTGTCGTCGAAATAGGACGCCGCGTGAAAGCCGAGTACGGCGCGCCGCGTCACACAGACGTGGTCGCGCGGGATGAAGGCGGTGAACAACGTGCACGCCGACAGACACGGCCCGTCGATGACGAGCCGCTCGCCGTCGGCGCGCATTTCGCGAAACTTTGCGACATAAGAGCTGATCTCGCCGCCCGGATCGTTGGTGACGCGCACATCCGCGAATGCCACGGTTGCAGCGAGGACCGACGCGAGCGCGCCGGCCAAGAGGGCCTGCCATTTCATGGTTGAAGTCCTTTCCCCGTTCCGCCGCAAACCATCGGTCGCCAATGTGGCGAGAGTTCGGAAGGCCGGCGGCCAACCCCCGCTTTTTGACCGGCTTTTATAACGGAACTTTGCGATCGAGGCTGGCGGTTGCCCGCGCAGAGTTCCACGATGTTGCAGAGTTCCACGATGTTATAGTGGCACAGCCTTATGCCGGACGGAAACAGGCAGAAACGGTCGGTTGCATCATGGATACGTCGGTTGCCGGGAAGTCCAACGTCCGCGATTTTTCCACCGCCTATTATCTGCTCGAGGGCCTCAAAGAAGTCGGCATCGATTATTTGTTCTGTAATTTCGGCACCGATCACGCGCCAATCATCGAGGAGATGGCGCATCGGCGCAAACTCGGCGGAGCCGTGCCGAAGGTGGTGCGCTGTCCGCACGAAAACACCGCGGCGCACATGGCGGCGGGCTTCGCGCTGGTGACCGGGCGCGGTCAGGGCGTCATGGTGCATGTCGATGTCGGCACCGCCAACGCCGCCAACGGCATCCATAATGCCTATCGCAGCCGCCTGCCGGTGCTACTGATGGCCGGCAAAGCGCCGTACACGATGCACAACGAACTGGTCGGCACCCGCGACACCCACGTGCATTTTGTGCAGGAGCCGTTCGATCAGGGCAGCCTGGTGCGGCCTTACGTCAAATGGGAATGGACGTTGCCGTCCGGCGTGGTCGTCAAGGAGGCGCTGCGCCGCGCCTATTCGCTCATGCAAAGCTCGCCGCGCGGTCCGGTCTATTTGATGATGCAGCGTGAGACGCTGACCGAGCACTGGAACGTCGATGCCATTCGCCGCTATCCCGCGGAACGCTTTGCCGCACTGGCCGGCGCCGGCGCGGACCCGGATTTGATCGCCGCGCTCGCCGACCGGCTGATCGCCGCCGAAAATCCGATCCTGATCACCGGCTATGGCGGCACCGATGTATTGACCGCGCAAAAGATCGACGAGATCGCCCAATTTGCCGGTATTCCGATCTTCGAGGCGAATTCGAAGTGCAACGTCTCCTATGCCAGTCCGTGCTTTGCCGGCTTTATCCCCGACGACGCCGTACCGGCAGTCGATGTCGGCCTCCTGGTCGATGTGGAAGTGCCGTGGTTTCCCGCCGAAGTGCAACCGAACGACCAATCGTTCTGGGCGCATATCGACGTCGATGTGCTCAAAGCCGGCTCGCCGATGTGGACGTTCCCCGGGCACTTGCGTCTGCAAGGCGACAGCGGGCGGATTCTCGATCAGCTGTTGACGGCGCTCAAGGCAAAAGCCACGCCCAGATTCAAGGCGGCGGTGGCGGCTCGCCTCGAACGGCTTAAAGCCGTGCAGAAGGATCGCCAGGCGCACGCGGCAAGACTTGCGGCCGACGGCGGCAAGCCCGGCGCGATCAATCCGCACTTTTTTATGGCCGAGCTTGGCAAGGCGCTCGACGCCAAGGACATCATTTTCAACGAAGCGGTGACCAACACGCCGGCGGTGCTGATGCAGATCCCGCGGCCGTTGCCGAAGACGGCGTTCAATACCAACGGCGCCGGCCTCGGTTGGTCGGGCGGCATGGCGCTCGGCGCCAGGCTTGCCGCGCCCGATCGGATGATGGTGCAAATATCCGGTGACGGCGGTTTCTATTTCAACAATCCGAGCTCGACCTTCGCCGTCGCGCAGCAATATCAACTGCCGATTCTATCGATCGTGCTCGACAATTCGGGCTGGTCGGCGGTCAAACAATCGACTTTACGCGTGTTCCCGGACGGGATGGCCAATTCCAGCGACGAGTTCGAGTCGAAACTCGCTTCCAAGGCGGAGTTCACCAAAGTGGCGGAAGCGTTCGGCGCCTACGCTGAAAAAGTCGCCGATCCGGCTGACGTGGCCGCCGCAATCGGGCGCTGCATCAAGCAAGTGCGCAGCGGCCGCGCCGCGCTACTGCACGTGATGGTGACGCGGCTGTAAATCGCCGTCAGGCCAGATAGTCGGCCGCCACGGTTTCGTCGCTCTGCCTCGCGCCGATTGCGTTGAACACCGGCGTGAGCACCACCACCAGAATGATATTCAGCACGACCGTATAGAGCGCGGTGTAGCCGGGGAACGTATACCCGGCAACGTGCAGCGGATAATTCGGCGACAGGTTTGCCGCCACGAACATCCAGCAGCCGGTGACGGTTCCCACCAGCCAGCCGACCAGCAACGCCCAATCATTGAACCAGCGGGTATAGACGCCGAGCATGACCGAGGGCACCGTCTGGATGATCAGAATGCCGCCGAGCAGCTGCAGATAGATGGCGTATTGCGTCGGCACGAAAATGATGATGGCCAGCGCCCCCAACTTGACGATCAGCGAGACCCACTTCGCAATCTGCGCTTCCTGCCGGTCGGTCGGATTGCGATTGATGAACTCGCGGTGGATGTTGCGCGTGTAGAGGTTGGCCGAAGCGATCGACATGATCGCGGCCGGCACCAGCGCGCCGATGCCGATGGCGGCAAACGCGATGCCGACAAACCACGACGGGAAGCTGTGCAGGAACAGCGCCGGCACCGCGAAGTTGTTTTTGAATTCTTTGAAGCCGGCGGCATATTCGGGAAGTTTGTCGACGCCGCTGGCGATGGCGAAAAAGCCCATCAATGCCAGCAGGCCGAGCATGAAGGTGTAGCCCGGCAGCATCGCGGCATTGCGGCGCACGGCGCGTCCGCTATTGGCGGCGAGAATGCCGGTGATGGAGTGCGGATAGAGGAACAGAGCGAACGCCGACCCCAGGACGAGCGTGGCGTAGATGCTGTAGGAACCGGTCGTGTTAGCCCCGGGCACCGCCAGCAACAATTTGGCCGGCGGCACCTTCGCAAAAATATTGGTGAAGCCGCCCATCTGGATCGGGATGGCGATCACGGCGACGAAGGCGGTCACGTAAATCAGCAAATCCTTGACGATCGCGATCGAGGCCGGCGCGCGCAAGCCGCTCGAATAGGTGAAGGCGGCGAGGACGACAAAAGCAACGATCAGCGGCAGGTCGGCGGCATAACCGGTCCCGGAAATGCCCAGCCCGGCGATGACGACCTGCAGACCGACCAGTTGCAGGGCGATGTAGGGCATTGTTGCGACGATGCCGGTGACGGCCACGGCCAGCGCCAGCCAGCGATTGCCAAAACGGCCGCGGACGAAATCGCCGGCGGTGATGTACCGGTGCTTGTGACAGACCCGCCACAGCCGCGGGAATGGCAGAAACAGGATCGGATAGATCAGGATCGCGTAGGGCACTGCAAAAAAGGCGATGGCGCCGGCGCCGAAGGCCAATGCGGGGACGGCGACAAAGGTGTAGGCGGTGTAGACATCGCCGCCGATCAGGAACCAGGTGACCACCGTGCCGAAGCGCCGGCCGCCCAGCCCCCATTCGTGTAGCTGATCGAGATCGCCCTTGCGCCATTGCGCCGCGGCAAAGCCGAGCCAGGTGATGAAGGCAAACAGCAGCACGAAGATGACGAGAGCGGTCCAATTCACCTCAGCCACGGCTTTTCCCCAACGTTAGCTTTTCGCAAGACTCACGGCGACGCCGTGCGTACGCACCACGCGGCCTCGTCACTCTTCGGTCGCGAAGTACACCACCGCGATCAGGATCGCGCTGATGATCACCCAAAGCATCTGGTACCAATAGAAGAACGGAACGCCGATCCAGGACGGTTCGATCTTGTTGTAATAAGCGGGCCAGAGCAGAAAAACGAATTGCACGAGGAGCAGCAGATACCACCAGCTCCAGCCCGTTCGTCGGCCGCTTTGCTGATCCATGGTCGCCTCCAAAGTTCTAATCTGCAATTCTTGCCGTACTGGAGCGGGCGATGGGAATCGAACCCACGACACTCAGCTTGGGAAGCTGATGTTCTACCACTGAACTACGCCCGCAAAACCCTTATTCCATCGACGCTTTCAGTGGTTTTGCTTGGACTTCTAGTGGACATTTAGTGTCCACCAAACCGTAACCATTTCAAGCGAAACCCCGCACCGCTAGCGGCTTTCTTGTATTGTAGGCGCACCCGGACAGCCCGCCAAGGCCGTCCGGGCACTTGGGCCAGTGTCGTCCAAGGGCGCTGCGAGAGCTAACCGCCTGAACAGCACCAACCCCGACACTATTCTAGCGGCGACGCCAATCGCCGCCAACTGCGAGAGCAATCATGCGTAAGACTGACTTCCCGCGCTTGCGCGCATTCGACATTTGCCCGTTGTGCGGTGACGCCAAGGCGCGCGGCGCTTTGGTTTGCTGGCCTTGCTTCAACTCGCGCGGCATCGGCGCGAGCGATGACAATCCTTTGGCCGAAGCTCAATTCATCAAAGCCGAACGCGCGTTGCGCGGCGCGACGGAATTTCTAATCGGCCATATGTGCAGCGTCCAACACGGCCCGTCCATCGTCCGGCCGCTTATCGACCGGAGCGCGTGACATGACGGATCAGATTAACCAGTTAGCAAAAATGACATCGATGTAACTCGTAATCTGAGGCACCCGGACTCATCTTGCAGCAATGCGCACCAAATACCAGACCGAATTGACGGCATTCCATGAGGCTGGTCACGCTGTTGCTCATGCGGTGCTTGATTTGCCGTTTGAGCATGTGACGATTGTTCCAGCGGACGACAGCGATGGCCATGTCGCTTATGATCGTCCCCACGCAATCGTAGAAGCATGGAACAACGGCGACCGCGACAGTGCGGAAGTTCGGCACCACAGCGAACGAGAGTTAATTACACTACTCGCCGGACTTGAAGCGCAACGCCGTCGTTTCCCGCGCAGCCATAAGCGGATGACATACTCAAATCGCTCTGTTTATGGTGATGATTTTGATGGTGATGGCAATCCGGTGCCGCGTAGTACGCGTATTGCGGCGTCCGGTGCCGACTACACGACGGCCGGGCGCATAGTGGATGACCTGTTCGGAAACCGTGCCATAGCACTCGATTATCTCGTATACATCAACACCCGAACACGCGTCTTGATCTGGGACCATTGGGAGGCGATAGAGCGCGTTGCCCATGCCTTGATCGAGCGGCGCACGCTCACCTACGACGATGTGTTGCGTGTTGTCTATCCGTTGCCGTTTCCTGTCGATTTGAGCGTCTGACAACTCGATCTCGACAAGCGGGTGTGGCGAAAGTCACGCCCGTTTTGTTTGAGCCAACTCGATGTCGACGCGCCGGCACTAATACCCTGTTGCAGAAATCTTCTCCTACGCCGATCATACGTAGGTACATCCCTCACCGCCGCTCGTCCTCCCGTTCGGCCGATTTTAGGAAGGCCGCACGCTATGGCTCGCGCTCGTCCCCGCATTTTTCCGGTGGCACTTTCGGTTCAGCAGGCCGTCGAGGCTTTTGGGCCGTCAGTCAAACACGCGCTGAAGAACGGTGTGCTGCCATCGTATCGCAGCCCGAAAAATCAGGGCGTGCGGCGGGTGCGCATATTGGTTTCGGATTTGGAATTGTGGTGTCGGCTTTATTGGCAGGACACGCGGATCAAGGGGAACGCACATGGCTGATGATCTCCACCTTGGGAAAAACGAATTGCTGGCGAGAGCCGCCGATCGGGCAGTCCTTGCTGGCAAGTTGGTTCCGAGCGCCGCCGCAGATTTGACCGAAATGTTTCGACAAAAATGCATCGTCGACACGACGCTGAACACAGTGACGCTCGACGGTAAGTCGCTTGACGACGCTGTAGCGGCGGAGATCGCCAAGCACCCTCATTGGCAACCCGAAAATTCCGGTGCGCCAGAAATCAAAGCACGTACCGATCTTGAAGAGAAAGCTCTAGCGGGAAGCGTCACTGCGCATGGATTGCTGCTGCGATCTCTCGGCAAAAGTGACTACGAAAAGTGGCTCACGAAGACCGGCGCGAAGCCGGGCAAGGCCGTAAACGACGGCGAGCACAGCGACAATCCGTGGGCGCCCGGTCCTTCCTTCAGCGTCACTAAGCAAGGAAAAATTCTGCGGGCGTTGGGTGAGGATAAAGCCCGCGCGATGGCCAAGGCCGCCGGGGTTGAACTGAAGTTGGGCCCTAAAGCGCCGCCGTCGCGCGTCGGGTAACGGGAGGATCAGATGGCAAAGCAATTGTCGCCGCATACGAAAACGGACTTGTCGACGAGTACACGGTCAAAGGGATCAAGCACGCTTGGCCCGGATCATAGCGGTAAACCAAAAGACGGCTTCTTCGCCGCGAAAGGTTTGACCAACCACACCGAAGGACGCGTGCTGCAAAGCGAAGCCGGTAATGCTCACGAGCTTGGCCACAGAGGTCATCCCACCGGCTCGGTCATGAACGGTCAGACCATCCGCAACGTTGGCGCGATCGATGTTCAGGCGCGTGCTGGCGCCCCCAAAGTTTTGAATCCAGTCCCGTTCCATGCAGGGACTACCGATGCGCAGATCGCCACTGTCGGTAAAGGTGGACTCGGTCACGCGACCTCGACCGTGATACCGGATGCTTCAAGCGCGTCACCTCTCGACATCGAGAGTGCTCAACAGCGCGGCAAGAATTTCCCGACGCCCGCTCTCGCGCACGATCAACGTCACGATGCGACCAGAAATCCAACTTTCCATCTCGGCGGCGACATGAGTGCTCACATCGAGCTTGGCCAGCGCATCCTCAACGAGGCGACGTTGTCGGGGTCAACCAAATTGAGGAACAAATGAAAACACAACCGATCGACACGGTTATCGATGACGGCGCTGACGGCACGAGACGAGTGCCGGGACACCGCGTCGGACATGCGCGCGGATCGAACGCGGCATCCGCGATCGACGATCGCAAAGTCGCTTGCCGTCACGCAAACGTTGAAAGTGTTGGCAGCGAAAATCCAGATTTAGCAAATGAGAACTTGATCGGCGGCGATTCGAAGTGACGACGACATACGACCGATCGGCGAAGGGGAAGGCTACCCACCGTCGTTACTACACATCCGCCAAGGGGCGCAGGATTGGTGCTCGTTACGCGAGATTCCGGCGCTTAGCCGCGAAGTTGGGTTACGTGAAAAAGGGAGAATGAAAATGGCAATTCAAAGCGGAAAAAAGAACGCACCGTTCAAAGTGAACAAGACGCCGCCTCCGAAGGTTTTGGCGAAGTCCGGTGGCGAAGGCTACGGGCAAGCGCAGTATTCCGGTGCCAGTTCCGATGTGCCCGGTGCCGCCACGATGAGCGAGATGGCGGCCAATATGAAGTCGTCCGTCGACGACGACGGCGTGCTCGACGCGGTGATCGCCAAAGGCACTTCAAAATCGACGGCCGGATTTGCCGCTGAGGTCGACGGCGAGACAAGCGACCAGTTGCGCGCCATCAGCGACAAGAACGTCCCCAACGCTCACGGAATGACCTCACAGACCGACGGCGCGGACAACATCGGGCGTAACTCGATCATTCCCGCGAAGATCGGTGCCGACTCGGCCGATCCAGTTCGGCGGCCGGGCGGGAAGTAATGTCATACGGCATTCCATGCGGTAGCGCGTTGGTTCGAATGCACTTGGATCGCTGGGTGCGGCGGACGCGTAACCGCCATGAGATGCCGGTGACGATCGTGCAGCGACCCGATGACGAAGTCACCATCACTTTGGGGCGCCGCACATACGAAGTCGCGGAGTGGAGCACGCATGATGCCTGCCAACTTTTCAATCGAGCTTTCATTGAAAGCTGCATCATGGCTGAGCGTCACGATCTGCTCAGAAACTTCACGCCGTTAGGAGAAGCCGCATGACTCCGATGACCGCAAAGCAACCGAGCGCCGCGCGTGCCGCGGGTTTGAAATACGCCCGCCTCAACCGCATGGCTCGGGTCACGGTGCAAAATCTTACGCCATGGTCTGCGGGTCTCGTGGTCTCGGCGGGCGAATACATAACCAACGTTTCGCTGGCCTATCAGGCGCTCAATTCCGGCACAACCGCGGGCACGCAAGGTCCGACGCAATACGGACAATTCACCGACGCGGGCGGCGTAACGTGGTTGTTTGTTCCCACGCAAGCATTCGTCCGCATTCCTAATCCCGCGACTCCCGCTTAGGTGATCCCATGCGCAAATATGTCCCCCGTGAACGCGATCCGCTGACAGACGAGATGGTGCTCGCATGCCGCCCGCACGCCATCTGGTTTCGAAAACGTCTGAGCGGGGCGATCGTATTGACCGAATATAGAAATCCCTCGAAAAAATATGGCGAGTTCTCGTGCATGACCGCGGCGCTCGCCTTCGTCAACGCGCTACCCGCGCCAACGCAAGAGGTCGCCAATGAGCCTGTATGACACCCGAGGTCGCTTCAAGTTGCTCGATTCGATTCCCGAAGATTGGGATGACGCCAAGCGCGCCAATTACGCGGCGCTGGCGAAGGCGCACGTTGAGCTTGAAGCCGCCGACGCGGCGGCGATCGCCGCCGACAAGCTCATCGCTAAGTGCAAAACCGATTTGGTCGATGCGCAAGCGGCACTCACGAAAGTCCGACCGAAGATCACGAGAATCGATCTCGCGAAGGCATTCATCAAAGACTCTCGGGCGGGGCTGATATGAGTCTCGGGCCTCACATAACGATCAACGACGATGATCGGCCACTGCGGAAACCGCGAGACCCGATTTACGGCATGCTGCTGGCGGCATCCAAACGTCGCAAAGTTTGGTTCGAGCTTCGCGTCGACGGCACGGTAAAATTGTGCCGCATCGACAATGCCAGAGATGTCCTAGGCGAATTTAAAGACGCGCCGAGTGCGATCAAATTTCTCGACGCGATGGAAAACTTGCCCTCGGCTGGCGACGGCGAATAACCGACGCCGATCTCCAGTCGGGTAGACAGGGCGGGGAGTTGGTAACACCCCGCAGCGCATCGACCGGAGCACATGCCGGTCGATCGCGTCTATTGCCGTGCCGCGGTGCTCCCACGTTCCGCGGCATGACGAGAGCCCTTGACGAGAGCGCATGCTCGTCAAGGGCATTTATCGGGATCGATGTTTGTCGGGAACGAGCAACGATCCTGTAACGGCGGCGTGTCGGTCCGGCGCGGGCGGCACGCCGCTAATTTTTTGGAGTTGAATATGTCGGATGATTTTATCGACAGACTTGTTGAATCGCCCGCCGCGAACGAGCGCGGAATCAACTGGTCGAGATGCATGGCCACGCCGCCGAGAATGTCAGCCGCTGACTTGGATATTTGCTACGGCGGCGTCGTGCAGGTCGAAAATGTTCCGTACGTCGAGCTTGATGCGAACGGTGAGATCACAAAGGTCGAAATCTTCGACGACACGATTTTTCAACTTGTAGACATAACCGCGGAGTACCAATCATGATTGACGCCGAAATCCACGTTCAAACTTGCGCTGACAATCTCGCCGCAGCCAAGCAAGCCGCCGCCGCCGCTCACAGCGCCGTCGTTCAAGGCCGGAAAAGTTTCCAACGCGCGCTCGCGACGTTCCAAGCTGCATACCCGATCGCAACTCGCGAAGCGACGGCGCGTGCGAGCATCGCCGGTGAGGCGTCGATCAAGCGGGGCCTGCTAAACGGGACGATCGACCCGGCATCGCAACCGCGGATCGCCGCCGAATTGGCGCAGGCACAAGCCCGTGGTCGCCGCGGTTCTTCTTTTATCGATCGAACGAGCGGCTTGGGCGGCACCGCTTCCGATTTTCTCCGCGGCCAGATGCGGACCGGCCATCGGCGCGGATCGCTCCCGGCCAGCATGCGCGGCCGGACCGTGGCGCCCAAAGTCCCTTCAGAGGTCTAAAATGGCCTTTCTAGCGGCCCTTTTAGCGGCCCTCCGACGTATTTACGGCCCCCACAGGCGCCCCGACGGTCGGCTCGCATCCAGACCCCCTCCCAGCCCGTTTCTCGGTGAAGAAATGCGGCGCCCAATGGTGCCATTATGAGCACTTGGCATGAGCGCCCGGCGCCGTGGTCGCCTTTAGGGCGGACTCTCGCGGAGATTTCCGCCGCGGTGGCGGAAGCCGAACGCCGGTATGCCCGACCCAGAGATGGGGCGCCACGGCACACCTCGTCGCCAACGCCGGCACTGGCGCGGAAGCGACCAGTCCATAGCCCAGAATATGCGCGCGATTACCGCGTTCGAAAACGCCTTGCGCAAGGCATCCGACAACGACCTCTGACGCGCGTGCGCGATCTGCGCCCCGATCGCCGCGCCAACACGGTCGCCGCAACACGTGCATCGGACGCGAGCCGGGAAAATTTAAGGACGTGGGTCGCGAAAATATGGCCATCTATCGGCCGGCGCTACTTCCACATTGGAGAACTCGTCGCGCTCGTGCCTGACGAAGTCCGCGACGGCCGCTCTATTGAGTCCCTCACTACTGCCGTGGCTATCGCGGCGAGCCGGTGCTCCACGACGAGGGCCGTCGACGTTCACATAGACGATCGACAGCGATCGTATCGACCCCGCACCGCCGCCGACTATCAGGAGCTTGAAGCGATGACTCCAGTTGAGCGCCGCGCCGCTGTGACAGCGGAATCCAAAAAGCCGCTGATCGGTTGATGCCCTTGGCGCCGGATTAGAGCCCGCCGACGCCGGCCGAATACGTCGGATGTAACTGAAGTCGTCATCAAGGAATTGTGCTGGTTGCTAAAATGTCGGCCGCGCTGTAGCAACAAACTATTCGCCACTTCGACCCCGGCACATGGGGGTCGCGCAGACAGGTCGCCAACCCCGCACGAGTTGGCCAGACGCACAGTGCAGCCGAGCAATCGGCCAATCCCAAACCAGATACGAAAAAGCCGTCGGGGTCACGACTCCCCAACGGCTCATTTTCGTTCCGATGCACGCCCTTCGCGGGAGCTGCATCCGGCCGCACAGGACTGCGACACATGACCAATGCTCCCACTTCCGAAACGTTGCAAGAGGCACTCCGCGCCGCGATGATGCGCGATGCCGAAGCCGCGCGCGTCCGTGCGCAGGCGGCGGAACTGAAAATCGTCCCCGCCAGCGAACTGATCGACTACACTCCGCATCAAGCTGGACGCGCGTCGACGGTCGACGAACACATTTTCAACTCGCCCCATCAAACGGGGCGACGATCATGAACGCCCTCAACGACACCATTGATGCCGCGCTCCCGGCGCTGCATGCACGCCTTCGAACTTTTTCCGAGCCATTCACGATCACTGCATGGCGCGACGCCCAATCCGCCGCGGCGCTCGCGTGCGCGTATCGTAACGACATGCGCGGTCTCTTCGCGCTTGACGTTGCTGGCGTCGATGAAATGGCAACGGCATCAATCGAGTCGATGTTCGCGTGCGCCGTTCGGCAGATGTTCGACTGCGCGGCGCGACGCGTGCGGGCGATGCGCGTCAAGCGCGAACGACTCACCAAACAAAAGGCGGAGCGGCGAAAACGCGAGCGCAATCTAGGCATCGTTCGCCACTTCCCACGACGCAAGCCACAAGTGAGGGTATCATGAGCACGACATCACTCGTCGACGTAGCTCCAAAGTTTCAGGATAAAGTCGGCAAAACAGAAATTCCGGCTGCGACGATGCACAGCGCGTTGACGGCGCTTAAGCTGTTAGGCGTCGATTGCAGTTACGATGTTTTCCATGACAAACGCATCATCGGCGGCCAAGTGCTCGGTTCCGAGGTTGGTCAAGTTTCGGACGACGTTTGTTTGTTGATCCGCGAATTGTGCCGTCAACGTTTCAAATTCGATCCCGGCGTCAATCCGACGTGGGATGCGATCAATCTCGCGTGCCGCCTGAACTCGTTTCACCCCGTAGTCGACTACCTCGACTCGGTGAAATGGGATGGCAAAAAGCGGATTGGCACTTGGCTACACGATTACATGAAAGCGCCGGACACTCCCTTTGTGCGGGCAGTCGGCGAATTGGTGCTTGTCGCTTCGGTGCGCCGCGTACGTCAACCGGGCTGCAAGTACGATTACATGGTCGTGCTGGAGTCTGGCGAGGGCACTAACAAGTCGAAGGCACTCGCCATGCTGTACGGCGCGGAGAATTTTTCCGATCAATCGATCTTGGGCGTTTCGGATCGTGAATTGCAGGAAGCATTCCGCGGCCGGTGGGGAGTCGAAGCCGCCGACTTGTCCGGTATGCGTAAAGCTGAAGTCGAGAAAGTCAAAGCGCAGATCACGCGGCAGGAGGATCGTGGCCGACCGGCTTATGGTCGTGCCGTCATCAATGTGCCGCGCACGGTCGTGCCATGGGGGACGACAAACGACGCCGAATATCTGCGCAGCCAGACCGGCAATCGGCGATTCCTCCCGACGCCGGTCGGCCGCATCGATATCACTGCATTGATGCTGGATCGGGACCAGCTTTGGGCGGAAGCGGCGTTTGTTGAGGATTTAGGCGGCGAGATTTCGTTGCCGGAAAACCTATGGCGTGCCGCGGCCATTGAGCAGAACAAGCGCACCATGGGCGATCCGTGGCAGGAGGAAATCGAGTCCGCGCTCGCCGATGTCGAGCGGCACGAAGCTGAACGCGCGGCTGCGCATAATCGCAAGGAGGCGGCCAACCCGTTCGCCTATTACGAAGACAAGGACGACGGGGAACGCCGGATCACATCGCACTTCCTGTTGTCGCTGGCGCTCGGCATCAAGGCCGGGCAGCAATCCGCGGAGTGCGGCAAGCGGGTTGGCGTGGTCATGCGGAAACTCGGCTGGGTTGGCCCCGAGCCCCTGCGCATCGGCGGTCGAGTAACGAAAGGCTATCGGTTGCCGTCTGATCCCTTGGCCTGATGTAACCGTACGTACCCGTGAAAAGGTGGTGTCCTGTAGGGCATCCCCAGATATTCTCATAGGGTACAGGACATATACTTTTCACGGTTACGTACGGTTACACATAGAGAAGCGGCTACCGCCCATGGACTGCACTAATGCAGGTTTTGCAGTCTGACCGCTGAGAAATGCAGTCATTTATGCTGGTTGCACGCCGCGCCGGCTTGGCATACCTGCATTTTGTAGTCGAAAAGGGGCGCGCGATTTTTGCGCCCTCACCGCAACGATTTCAAATCGCGCGATCACCGCGGCAGGACCGTGGATCAAACACCGCGATTAAATCTATAATGAAAAGGAGCTACACCATGGCATTCGAACAGCCGGCGACCATCAGAAAAATTCTCGACATTATTGCGTCACGTCCGAACCTATCGGCTGCCGCGCGTGCATGCGGCATCAAGGAACGAACTCTATTCGATTGGCTGGCGAAGGCGGACGCTGGCGATCAAAAGTTCTTCACGCGCTGGCCAGCAGACGAAGACGATTCGACGGCGCCTCTGATCTCATTTGTTGACGCGGTGTCGCTCGCGCGCAAACGGAACGTGCTGTTGTTCGAACATCAAATCCGAGATCAAGCGATGCACGGTCGCGAACGACTCGTCGTTGTCGACGGCGCTCAGAAATATCAGCAGGACGAGCAATGGATCGGTGTCGATGACAAGACGATGATCGCTCTCGGTTTCGAACCGCCGGAATGGTGGCGGCTAAAACGTGACGAGTTCAAGCGTCCAATCCCGATGACGATCATCGATCCGCCGGCGGCACATCTGCAAATAAAAGCGGCCGCTTCTCTAATGCCGGCGACGTGGGGCGATCGGCAGCACATCGTCGCGGACGTGCGTCACTCTGGCGGCGTCGTCGTGGTCGGTCAAAAGAGCGTGCAGCGAATGTTGCAACAGCGGCGACCGCCGAAGGAAGGTCAAGACGAAATCTCCGCGACGTTGGAACATCTCGACACCTTGCCGGACACTGAGATGGTCCGCGACATGCGACGACAGTTGAACGAGCGCAGGATGCGAGGCCCAACGAAGCCCACGCATCCGGTATTCGTTGGCGGGCGCAATGATGGCCCCGCCGATGACGGCACGCGCCCCGGCGCATCAGCGAGGCCCACAGCACAGCCTTACCGTTCACCCGAAGAGCGTAGCGAAGGTGTCGGCCGCGGACCGACTGCGGAGCAACTTTCAGCGCGCGGCGGCGCATCGGTCATGCAGCATCGCAATCCCGTTCCTCAACCGACACGCATCGGTGCTGATGGCTATCCCGAATACGATCAAGGCAACGCCAATCCCAGCGGTCACGTCGCGTTCGATCCGCAGGTGCCCAAGGTTTCGAAGGTGACGAAGATGGTCTGATCGGGGCACATTAGGTTAACGGCGCAACCGCTGGATCACGATCGCCGTCAACGCTGACCATCGAAATCTCACGACTAATTCCGGTTCGTTGGTTAAGATTTCCTTACGAGCTTTCTGACAATTTGAATTAAAGAAATCGGTCGTGTAAATCTGTGCCATAAGCTCCCTTATGCGAACAGCAAAGATGTGAGCCAAACACGGGCACTTCTTGCATACTTTTTGACGTTCATTTCTTCGCCGAAACCGTCAGCGTTAATTCACCGCTTCAATGCTGGGCTTTAAGTGGTTAACCTGACCGCGTGCGCGAAGTCGTTCGCACAACTGCATTGGCTGCATGGCGGCTTAACAGTTCAACTTGTCTGGATCGAGTCCGCAGGGCGAGCCCTACGGGTAGAATGATATTCTGTTTGCTGATCTTTGTTTGTTACATCTGCAACAGATAGATTTTGTTTGTTTGCTCACGCGGAGCAAACAAGCCGAGCGTTTACGAGGAATGCAAGAAGTCGCTGCGGCACAGCCACTTCTCACACCACATGCCCACGTGAAAGTTGGTGGCACGGTTCGGTGTTCCGCGATCGGGATTTAGCTACGGGGTAGGTCTGACTCAGTGGGCCGGGTCGCGCGATCATCATGTCCCCCTTCACACTTGCTCGCGCACGAAACCGACCGAGTCATTGTCGCTATAACGAAAAAAAGCCCAAAACGACCGGGGTATGTTTGGAAATTGAAAATCTGTGGCAGCAAAACGATTGCCGTCTGCGACCTGCCTTAAGCCGTTAGCGGCGTGACCGGCCGTTGATGATCTTCACACACAAACTTTTCTCTTGATTTGACGTCCAGACGTCAAGATGATGGCGAGCGGAGCGATTCGAAAAATGACGCGAGCACCCGGAAGTGTGCGCGACTGCATTGTGAGTTACTTGGCGAACGCGGGCAGCGCTTCGCTCGCGGAAATACAAGCGGCAGTCAATATGCATCTGGGTTCGGTCGCGCCGTCGTCGGTGCGCTCCTATCTCAATCTCAATACGCCCGCGTTATTCGCGCGGATCGACCGGGGCAGCTATCGGCTAAAGAACGGCCGCGTTAACGTGCATGCAGCGAAGCCGAATGGCGGTACGAAGATTGGTTCCGCACGGATAGTGCAGGCGGATTGTTTTGAATGGCTTGCAAGCGTGCGCGAGGGCGCTCGCTTACACGCCATCGTGACCGATCCGCCTTATGGCGGGATCGAGTACACTCACAAAGAGCAGACGAAACTCCGCAATGGGAATAAGGGCGGTGTCTGGCGCATCCCGCCGTCCTTTGACGGCCATAAGCGTTCACCGCTGCCCCGCTTCACTGTACTTGGCGAAGATGATCGGGAGGCGCTTCGGTTTTTCTTTCAGGACTTCGGCAAACTCGCACTCCGCGCTACCGTGCCTGGCGCAAACATCATAGTGGCATCGAACCCCCTCCTAGTTCATTTGGTCGCAGACGCGATGGCGTCAAGCGGCTTAGAGCCGCGCGGTTACATCACGCGATTGGTGATGACAATGCGCGGCGGCGACCGACCAAAGAATGCGGAAAAGGACTTCCCCGAAGTCAGCGTTCTGCCGCGCTCAATGTTTGAGCCTTGGGTTGTCATGCGTCACCCCCTTGACGGACGCGTGCAAGACAATTTGCGCAAGTGGAAAACCGGCGGCTTTCGCCGTATATCCGATGATCGGCCGTTCGGCGATGTAATCAAATCATCGCCGACGCCAAAGGCGGAGAAGGACATTGCTCCGCACCCGTCGTTAAAGCCGCAGGCGTTCTTACGCGCCGTCGTGCGCGCTGCGTTGCCCATGGGCGAGGGAATTGTGTGCGATCCCTTCGCTGGTTCCGGTTCAACGCTGGCGGCGGCGAATGCGATTGGATACGAGAGTATCGGAATTGAATCTGATGACGAGTTTTTGAAGATAGCGAGGCAAGCGATTCCGAAATTGTCACGACTCCTTGTAAATCCAATTCTCTCGTAGCTTTTTGATTCCTTCCTTATGTAGCGTTGACGTTCGGGTGCCGAGCCTACCGCGTGGATTGTTTCGGAAGTCGGCGACGGTCACCCCGAACGCGGTCAACGCGATAGACGAACACGCACATGTTTTGATCCCGTGCGCCGTGCGTATCGACGGCGCCACCCTTCTTGCCGGTCGCCTTTATCTCGACCCCATCGGTGCCGGACTTGATGCTGTTGTTCGGATAGACCCCACCAACGAGCAAATCGGGATGGCCGTTATGGTAGGTGTTGCGCGCCATATTGCGCGCGTGCTTCGCAATCGAATCAGTGAGCATGTCGGAGAGAAAGCCGGACATGTTCGCCGACCGCAGGGTTTCGTCGAGACGCGGCAAGCCCTTATCGACAAGGAATTGGTTTGTGTCGCTCAGAAAGTCGTAGACATCACGCATCGCGCTCTCAAAATCCGAGAGCCGCAGATTATACGGAAGTGCAGCCTTCGGATTGAGCCAAGCGGGCGTGACCGCTGCCTTCTTGATTGGTTTCGATGCCATGCCCAGCGTCACTCCGCAGAATGGCTGTAGAAACTAACCGATTCGACGCGAGCCACCGACTCGGCTGTCCCCAACTATCAACCGCAAACTGCAGTTGCCCCGCTGGAGCGCGCGCCAAAGCTGTTGCGGAACGGATAGGGAACGAGTATGCGCAAACCCAAGGAAAGCTGGGCCGATTCTCGGCCCACAACAGAGGACTGCGGGAATGCAGAAACCAAAATCGAAATCGCGCACACCGCGCCGCTTTTGGGATTTCCTGAGCGACGAAAAGCTGATCGATGCCGAACTATCGACCGATGACCCGGAGGGATTAGACAATTTCGTTCGCGAATTGCCGCCGGGCGATGAAGAACCCTACGTCGAATTTAAGTACGACCTGAGAGGCAGCGAGCGCGAAAGGCTACGCTGCGTCCATGGCAACCATCCGCACCTTGCGGGCTTTGTCATGCGCAAAGGCGACAAGCGGTTCCTTGTCGGTCACATCTGCGGCAAGGAAATCTATGGCGAGGACTTTGACCATTACACGGCCGATTTCAACGCGGCAGTGAACCGGCAAGAGACGCTTCGTAAGCGGCGGGAAATCGAAAAGCTGACAAGACCGTTCACGGCATGGCTGCAACAGGTCGCCATTTCGGATGTGTTTAAACAGTACGAAAGCGTGCGCCGACAAATGAGTTACCGGATGCCGTGGATTTGGGAGAACGTGCCGCTAGCCGGGCATTACGGAACGACGGTCGCTCATGTGAAGATGCCGCCGACGCTTTTCTTGGAAGAAACCGACTCGGAAATGGAATTCAGCAGGGTGGTCGCCGAAATGAGCGCGCTCGCGGCGAATCTGATCGCAAAGGATGAACTTGGCGGAAAGAGCGTCGAAAATCTAAAGCGAGTTTTGAACGCACTGATCCGACGAGTGGAAGTGATATTCGGACAACTCAAAGAAGTGGAAGACTTCTTTCAGCCAGCAGTATTGCAGGCGGTCTGCGACCTCGCGAACGAGCACGACAAGCCGAAAAAGCGAAAGTACATTGCCGGACTACTCACGATCACTTGCAAGCGTGACCGCGACAAATCGAGTGTGCAACTTCCGAGGAATTACAAGATTCCAAACCGGGCAGGTCTTGATGCGCTAAAGGAATCGCTCCGGGTTCTGTAGGGTCGCCTCCGCTTCGCCTTGACTGCTTTGCCCGGCTTCACGGTCATAAGCTCGATCATCTTGCGCGAAATCTTCTCTTGCGCCGCGATGATGGCCGGGCCGGACTGTCGTGCCCATTTCAACAGGTAGCGTTGCGACATCCCCTCTGGAACATGGCCTAGCAGAGCCGCAGAGATGTCGTCCGGCACACCGCAATGATCGGTTGCCACGGTTTTGTAGCTACGCCGCAAGGCGTGGCCGAACGCAGGCAGGCCGTCGCGGGTCGGGTTATGGCGAGCACCGGGGAATACGAAATCGTCGCCCGTAGCGCCCCGCTGGGCTTTTCTCGCCCGTTTTAATTCGGTCCGAATGGCGGCAGTGATCGGCACGGTGATGTCGTTCCCGGCCTTGGCATCGCCAATCACTAGGGTATCGTCGCCAACGTCGCTCCACTGCACCCGCGAAAGCTCGCCCGGCCGGGCACCGGTAAGCAAGTTCGTCATGTGGTACGCCCGGCGGATCGGCGGGAGCTTTTCAACCGCCGTCTTGAACGCTGGGAAGTCGGCGACGGCCAGTCCTTTTTGCTCGCCGCGCTCGGGCCGGAAATCGACCGCAGCCGCGGGGTTGTTCACTTTCGACAACGAGAGATCGCGCTTCGTGGCGCGCTTGTAGAGCGCCCGAATAATCCGCACGGCATGGTTGGACGAAGTCGGCCCGTGTTTCTTGGCCATGGCCTCGTGCCAGTCGGCCACGATGCCGGGCTTTTCGCTCATCTCACCGAGCGTGTGACCGCGCCACTTCGGCAGCAGCATTTGGTTGCCAAGGTGGCGCACGTTGTAGGCCCAACGGGCTGGCTTGCCCTTGGCCTTCGCTTTGGCCTCCAAATAATCGAGATACCGGGCGAACGCGTCTTCGAATTTCGTTCCGCTCTTTCTGCCGGGCGGCGCGTTGCCTTCGATGACGCGGGCCGCAAGCACACGAGCGGCATCGCGGGCGTCGTCGACGCCCATGTGATCCGGGCTAACGTCGACGCGATTTGACAGGCCCACCGTATTTTCGGACCGCTCGAAAAATCCGAGCCGTTTGCAAACGGTCCGGCGCGAGCCATGGTCGCGGCGGCGGTCGAAAAATTGCCACGTCGCTTTGCGCTTTCCGACATAGAGGCGCAGGCCCTTCACGTCGGAATCCCACCATACGCCTTCAATGGCGGGCGTATCGCGAAACTCGACCAGTGCTTGCACGTTGGAGTCGGTGAAGTTGCGGACGCGTTTTTTGGTGGCCATTTGGTGGACGCTCCAGCGGTCTGTAAGCCCTTTGTTCACGGGCACCCTGAAGCGTAAAACCTAGTAAATTCAAGCTTTCCTAGCAAACAGGATGAACAAAAACATATTGGGAAGCTGATGTTCTACCACTGAACTACGCCCGCGAACGCTCCAGCATGCCAAGCGCAAAGACGCCCGGCAAGAGCGTCAGGAGCGTAGGGCGGATTAGCCGAAGGCGTAATCCGCCTACTGTTTCGATGCGGCCGGTTACGGCCACGCCTAACCCGCCCTACATCGTTTATGTTCGTTCGCCGAATTCGCCGGTTACCCCGATCTCGCCGGCCCAGCTCGTAGGGCGGATTAGCCGAAGGCGTAATCCGCCACTCTTTCCACGCTTTGACGCCGCGGCGGGTTACGGCTGCGCCTAACCCGCCCTACATCGTTTATGTTCGTTCCCCGAATTCACCGGTTACCCCGATCTCGCCGGCCCAGTCGGCAGGAAACAAGCCGCGCTCGACATCGCGGTGAAACGACGAGTACGGCCAATCTTGCACGCGACGGACAAGGCCGTGCTTAACGGGATTGATGTAACAATATTCGACGTGGCGTGCGTAATCAGCTTCATCGCGGATCAAATGCTCCCAGTATCGACGTTGCCAGATACCGCGTTCGCCGCGCGCTTTGCGGACGGCCGATAGCCGTTCTTGCTTCGGCAACGATTTGGCAAACCGAGTTTTTATCAGCCTCCAGCGTATCGAAAAATCCGCTTCGTCGGGTGGTAAAGTCCAGACCGCGTGTAAATGATCCGGTAGCACGACAATCGCGGCGGTATTGAATGGATACGTCTTCCGCGTTTCTTCAAACGCGCTCCGAAGCAGGTCGATGCAGTCGACAAGCATTGCTTGTCGCCGTTCCAGCAGATTGAGCGTAAAGAACCAACATCCGTTCGGAATGAAAGCCCGGCGATAATTCGGCATGCGCCCAGGGTAACAATATTTTCCCTGGGCCGACACGGCGCGTCTGGCGCGAAAGCGTAACACCGGCACTTAGGATTGGATGGCGGATTACGCTACGCTAATCCGCCCTACGAGCTTTTATGCGGCGACGACGGCGGAAAGGAATTTTTCCATCTCCGCCGAAAGCCGGCTGCCGTCCTGCGACAGCGTCTGCGCCGAGGTCAGCACCTGTGCGGAAGCCGAGGTGATTTCGGCGGCGCTGTCGTTGACCTCGGCAATGTTGGCGGTGACGTGCGCGGCGCTGCCGGCCGCCGCCTGCACATTGGCGGCGATCTCGCGGGTGGTGGCCGATTGCTGGTGAACGGCGGCGGTGATCGCGGCGGCGATTTCCGAAATGCGCGAAATCGTCGCGCCGATTTCCTTGATGATGCCGACGGAATCATGCGTCGCCGCCTGCACGCCGGCGATCTGCACGCCGATTTCTTCGGTCGCTTTCGCGGTCTGTGCCGCCAGCGCCTTGACCTCTTGCGCCACCACGGCAAAGCCGCGGCCGGAATCGCCGGCGCGCGCCGCCTCGATGGTGGCGTTGAGCGCCAATAGATTGGTCTGCTCGGCGATGGCGGCGATGAGGTTGACCACGTCGCCGATGCGGCCGGCGGCGCGGGTGAGCTCGGTAATGCGGGCGTCGGTTTTCGCCGCCTGTGCGACCGCTTCCAGCGCAATGCGCGAAGATTCCTGCACCTGCCTGCTGATCTCGCCGAGCGAAGCAATCAGCCGTTCGGTGGCGAACGAGACCG
>Ga0307374_10004583_pt1 | contig 22954 bp, 18 predicted proteins | sample OX3MG_FD_202532 | JGI IMG/M metagenome (GOLD analysis project Ga0307374, IMG submission 202532) | Soil microbial communities from Risofladan, Vaasa, Finland - OX-3 | ecosystem: Environmental > Terrestrial > Soil > Coastal area > Acid sulfate soil | place: Finland: Risofladan, Vaasa | collected... | reverse complement strand
GGGCATTCGGGCGACGGTGCCCGGTTGATCAACGAGTGGATCCAGGCCGGCGTGATCGGGACCGTGCACGAGGCGCACGTGTGGACGAATCGCCCGTGGGGCTACTGGCCGCAGGGCATTCCCCGTCCGGCCAAGGCAACTCCGGAGCAGGCGGCGCGCCTGGGCAAGAGCTGGAGCCAGGGCGGCGTGGACAACATCCTCGCCAATGCCATGGCCGGGGACTATCCGATGCCCGACGGATTACGGTGGGACATGTACCTGGGCCCCGTGGCCGAGGACATCGTCTACCACCCCATCTATCATCCGTTCAACTGGCGCGGGTGGACTGATTTCGGGTGCGGTGCCCTGGGCGACATGGGCGCGCACCTGATCGACCACCCGTACTGGGCGCTCGGGCTCACGCAGCCCACGAGCATCGAGGCGAGCTCGACCCCCTGGGGCACGAGCGTCATACCGCCGGCTCCGGGCGAGATGGGCCCGGACGGCAAGCCGGCCCGCCCGGACCGCGTGCCGGTCACGTACCCGCTGTCGACGACGGTGCACTATGAGTTCCCAGCCGTCGGCAGCCGGCCGCCGGTCAAGCTGTTCTGGTACGACGGCGGGCTGTTCCCACCTCGCCCCGACGTGCTCCCCGACGAGGTGAAATTGCAGAGCGACGGCGGGGGCCTGTTCATCGGCGAGAAGGGCATCCTCCACTACGATACCTACGGCGAGAACCCGCACTGTTACCCCGAAGAACTCATGGACGTGGCGCGCGCCGTGCCCAAGACCATTCCGCGGATCACGGTCAGTCACGAGCGCAATTGGGCCCTGGCGGTCAAGGGACTGGCTGCCGAGAGTTCGCCGATATCGTATGCGTCCCAGTTGACCGAAACGATGCTGCTCGGCGTAATCGCGCTGCGGGCCGGACAGGGCAAGAAGATCTACTACGATGCCGAGAACATGCGGGTGACCAACATGCCTGAAATCGATCATTACCTGTCGCGCCAGTTCCGCGCCGGCTGGGCGATCTGACCCACGACTCATTCGAGGATATTTATGAAGCATTCCGTCCGGGCGGTTCTGGCCATCGCGCTTGCGTCCGGGGTTGGGGCCTGCGCCCCGCCGCAGCAAATGTCGCAGCGCGGCGCCGCCGGCCCAGTTACGGCCGGCCCGTGGCACTCCCTGTTCGACGGCAAGACCATGGACCAGTGGCGCGGATACCGCAACGCGGACATCTCGGCGTGGCACGTTGTGGACGGCACGATCACCAAGGACACCACGACCAGCGACATCGTGACGCGAACCCAGTACGCGAACTTCGAACTCGAGATCGATTGGAAGATCAGTAAAGGCGGCAACTCGGGCATCTTCTACCGCGGGACCGAGGAATACGACCACATCTACTGGACGGCGCCGGAATTCCAGTTGCTCGACGACGCCAACGCACCCGACGGTCGCGACCGCCTCACCGCGGCCGGCTCCGACTATGCCGTGTACCCGTCGCCGGCCGGCATCGTGAAGCCGGCCGGTGAGTGGAACTCCACGCGCATCATCGTGAACGGCAACCACGTCGAACACTGGCTCAACGGACGGAAGCTGCTCGCGTACGACCTGGGCAGCCCCGACTGGGTCGCTCGTGTCAAGACGAGCAAATTCAACGACTGGCCCGACTACGGAAAAGCGGCCATCGGCCTCATCGGCATCCAGGGCGATCACGACGGCGAGCTGTCGCTGCGCAACATCCGGATCCGGGAACTTCACTAAACACTCATGGCAAATTCCGTCGGCCTCGTGCTCCTGATGGCGTTTCCGTTCGCCGTGCTCATCTCGGCGTTCCGCGCCATGCGCCGGTGGGATGGCGGTTGGCGCATGGCCGCCCGGCTTCCGATAATCGCCATCGTCGGTGATCTGGTCTTCTCGTACGCCAGCAATCTCGTTGATCCGGGCAGCCACCTCTGGCCGTACGAGTTGGCAACGATCACCGCGGTGTCGGCGGTGTTCCTGATCGGGGCATCGTCGCTGCGGAAGGCGTCCTTGAAAGCCGGGAAGTCGTAACCCACACGGCGCCCGCCGTCCAACAACCGACGACCTGCCCGCGTACGCGGTCGCATGCCTCCCACGCCCTCTATCCCTCGCAACACGAGCCCGACCATCGGCCAATGGCTGATGTTCGGGATTCTCGTCTTGCTGGTCGTGGTGCTCGCGTTGCAGGACACACCCCACGCGGTGATCGTCGCCAGGCACACGCCAGCCCTTTGGGTGGCGGTGGTGAGCGCGCTCGCTGGCGTGATCATCTTGCGATCGGGGTGGGGCCGCAGTGAGGAACGTACGGAACGGCAACTCGAATTCGGGACGCTGCAGAACAGCTATTACCAGCCGCGGCGCGCCGCACTCACGCATGGGGCTGCGGTATTGGGGGGCGTGGCCGGCGCGCTCTGGTGGGGCATGGAGTCGTGGCTGCTCCTGTTCACGGGCATGCGCCGCCACCAGGCCGTACGCGGCCTGTTCGACTTCGAGATGTCCGTGCTCGTCGGCGCGCTCGCCGGGGGCGTCGTGGGCGCCACCCTGGGACTGGCGAGTGGCCACCTCTGGGAGCAGCGGCACCGGCGGAAGCGGCGCCGAACGTCGTAAGCGGACGCCACCGCTGGTCAGAGCAGGGCACGATCGTCATCTTCCGCCAATGTCCATCCGCCCCTTCCGCCACGCCGCGGCCTGCCTCGCCCTGGCCGGCACCGCCGCCGCGTCCAGCGCCTCTGCTCAACAAGACGACGTCGCCTCGCGCATCTGCGATCGGCCCCTCGTTCCCTGGCTCCTCATCGGACCGTTTCCCGTCGACACCGGCGCACTGCGCCTGGACAAACAGGACATCGGCAATCCGACGCAGCTACAGGCCCGCGCCGGCGAACGCGCCGGCGGGCACGTCTGGCAGCCCGTCTCGGCGGACCAGCTCGGCCAACTCGACTTCTTCAAGAGCTTCGCGCAGACCTCGCTCGATAACACCGCGGCGTACGCCGAGACCTACCTGGCCAGCCCCGACGACCGCACGGTCAGGCTCGGCGTCGAAAGCGACGACGACGTGATCGTCTGGCTCGACGGTCAGCTGCTCGAGCACAACGACATCGCGCGCGGCGTCGGCCGCGGTACCGATTCCCTCACGCTCCACCTGCACAAGGGTGTGAACCGCCTCGTGTACAAGGTGGTCAATCGCGGTGGCGGGATGGGCATGGGCGCCCGGTTCCTCTCCGATAGCCCCGATCCGGTGGGCGCCATTGTCGTTTCCGATTCACCCGACGGCGGCGCGCCGAGCCCGGTGCCCTGGTCCAACCTCCGCGTCGGTCCGATCGCGGTCGCTCAGAACGCGCGCCTCGTGAACGACGCGAATGGCAGTGCGCTCACGGTTCCATTACAGGTCTGCGCCGAACGCAAGGTATCGTCGGCGGCCGCGGCCCTGTTCGAGTTCGGCGGCACGCGTGTCGCCACGACCGTCGCCGCGGGCGCGTCACACCCGGCCGTGAATTTCCCGGCACGCTGGTCCGACCTCATGCGCGTCGCCGTCGCCCCGGCGCCTGTGCGACAGTCCGTCGACAGCCGGCTCAGCGGAATCCTCATGTCCAGCGACGCCTCCGACGCCGCGGATTCGTCGGCCGTGGCCGGCATCGGCACGGCGGAGGTTCCGGTCACCGCGGCGGGTCTGCTCGACCTGCTCTCTCGACCCATCGAGCTCAACGCGTGGCGGCAGGCGGCCACCGCCACCCAAGCCGCGAGTTCGCCCGCAGGGTGGGCCCCGCTCGATACCGTCCTCGCCGACTCGACGGTGCGGCGGCGACTCGCAGCCATCGGATTCTCCCTCCAGGTGCCGGTGGAGCTTGGCGGCTTCACGCTCCAATTGCACGCCGGCGAATTTCTTCCGCGTGGCTCGTTCATCGTGAACGGCAACCCCGCCTCGGCCGACTCCATGGGCCGCGTCACGCTCTGCGCGCCGTGTAACCGCGGGGCGTCACTCACCGTTGTCGTGCATCCCAACGGTTCCGGATGGTGGGACCCGCCGGTGCTCCGCATCGCCGACCTCGGCTGGCACGAGATCCACGACGGCGCCGAGTGGGCCAGGTTCTTCACCCGCGACAGCACGATCGCCGTTCCCGGCGATGCCGTGGCGCAGCAGTTGGGACGGGCCATGTTGCTCCCGGTCCGCACGCCCTACCAGACGGCGATCGCCCAGTGGGTGCAGAGGCTGGCGCCCGCCGTGGCCCGGGTCCGGCGCGATACCATTGACCTCGTCGGGAACTCGCACATCGATGCCGCCTGGCTCTGGCGGTGGCGCGAGACACAGGGCGTGATCGACGCCACTTGGGCCACCGCCACCAAGCTCATGGCGAAGTACCGCGACATGCACTTCGCCGCGTCGGCTGCCGTGTACTACGAATCACTCGCCAAGCAAGCACCCGACGTTCTGGCACGCATCAAGCAGTTGGACAAGGAGGGGCGCTGGAACGTGGTCGGCGGCTGGTGGCTCGAGCCCGACGTCAACATGCCGTCGGGCGAGTCGCTCGTGCGCCAGGGGCTGTACGGCCAGCGCACGTTCATCAAGATGTTCGGCCATCCGGCGCACGTGGCGTGGATCCCCGATACGTTCGGGTATCCCTGGTCGCTGCCACAGATTTTCCTCAAGAGCGGCCTCGACTTCTTCGTCACGCAGAAGCTCCGATGGAACGACACCGACAAGTGGCCCGCACGACTCAACCAGTTCTACTGGGAAGGTCCCGACGGCTCGAAGATCTTCTCGTATATCCCCTACGGGTACGATAGCGATCTCGATCCGCAGACGCTCGCCACCCAGGAGCGGACGACGATCGATTCCAGCGCCGTACCGCGCATGCTCACCCTATACGGCGTGGGCGACCACGGCGGCGGCCCGACGATGGAGATGCTCGAGCGCTCGCACGACCTCGAACGCATTCCGGCCTTCCCGGTGATGCGCGACGACAGTCCCACCGACGCGCTCACCCGGATGCGGACCGACTTTCCCGCCGATGGGCCCGTGGTGCGGGACGAATTGTACCTGGAGTACCACCGCGGCGTGTTCACGACACAGAGCGAGATGAAGCGGTGGAATCGCCACATGGAGGGTCTGCTCGGCGCCGCCGAGGCTGCGGCGACGGTGTCGCCCGCGCCATACCCGCACCGGGCGCTCACCGACGCCTGGCACACGACGCTGTTCAACCAATTCCATGACCTGATGGCCGGGTCCGGCATCGACTCCATCTACACGGACGCGACGGCGGACTATCGCGAGGCGAACGCGCTCGCCAGCGGCGCGCTGGCGACCTCGCTCCGGGCAATCGCCGAGCCGCTCGACACTCGGCCGTTGCGCACGGGAGACGTGCCGATGCTCGCGTTCAACCCCAGTGGCGTGGCCCGCACCGACGTGGTGGAATGTGCTCCCCCCGCCGGCGGGGACGGTCCCGGCGCGGCCGCCGCGTGGACCGCGTTCGACAGCCAAGGGCGCCCGTTGCCCACCGAGCCCGGTGACTCGGGCCGCATCCGGGTGCGTGTCGGACCCGTGCCGGCAGTCGGAACGGCGGTCTTCTTCCTACGGCCGTCGAAGCCCACACCCGCCACCGTCGTTCCTGGCTGGACATTGGAAAACCGGTATCTTCGCGTGACCATCGATTCCGCCACCGGCGGCATCGCGCGGATGTACGACAAGGTGCACCGACGCGACGTGCTGGCCCGCGGACCCACCACCAACGGCCTCGTCTTGATGGTGGACCGGCCCAAGGATTACGACGCGTGGAACATCGACAATCTCGACGGCGCGCGTACCTGGCTCGTGGCGCGCACCGCCGAGACGCCCCCGCGGATCGGGCGCGACGCGTTCGGCACCTCCATCACCGTCTACCGTGGCAAGGACAGTTCGCTGGTCACCCAGCGCTACGAGCTGCCCGCCGACGGCGACCGCCTCGACGTGGAAACCACGGTGGACTGGCACCAGTCGCATGAACTCCTGAAGGCCGTGTTCCCCCTTGCCTTCCACGTGGACAGCACGCATGCCGAGATTCCCTACGCGGTGATCGGCCGCACCACTCGGCCGCGCACGCGTCAGGACAGTGCCCGGTTTGAGACGCCGATGCTTCGTTTCGTGGACGGCTCGACGCCGGCCGGCGACTACGGCGTGGCCATCGTCAATGCAGGCAAGTACGGGTACAGCGCGTTTGGCGATACCATCTTCATCACGCTGCTCCGGTCCCCCAAATCGCCCGATGCGCACGCCGACATGGGCACGCAGACGTTCGAATACAGCATCGTACCGCATGCCGGAGACTGGCGATCGCCCGCCGTGCTGGCCACGGCCCGGTCGCTCAATGAGCCAATGCGTGCCGTGGCCGTGAATGCGCATGGCGGCCACGGGCGCGGCACGGCAAGCGCGCTCACCATCAAGGGCGGGACCGTGGCGCTCGGCGCGCTCAAACGGGCCGAGGACGGAGATGCATGGATCGTGCGGCTGGTCGAGACGAGCGGACAGGCAACCACCGCCGTGTTGCAGCTCCCATGGGCCGTGACGGTCCAGGAGACCGACCTCATCGAGCGGCCCACGGGCAAGACCTTCGCGCCAAAAGGTCGCGTACTCTCGGTGCCGATGGGTCCATGGGAGATCGAGACATTGCGGATTCCGCGCGCGCCATGATCCGTCCGGTATTCGATACTATACCAATAATATTCCGATGACCCTCCGCGACTTCCTGTCCCCCAACCCGCGCCTCACGCGCCAGGAGTACGAACTATCCGAGGCCATGGGGCGTAAGCGGTACGCCATGCGCGGCGCCGTGCGCATGGCCCGCTGGCTGCTCACGTTCAGCATCGTGATCCTCGGCGTCCGCGGATATCTCGCCGGCAACTGGATGCAGATGCTGAACCTCCGGGTGGCGCTCGAAGTCGTCGCCCTCGTCGTATTGTGCTCGGCGTTCGTGGCGTACACAACGTACGCACTCATCTGGAAGGCACTACACCAGATGTTCGGCCCCAAACCGGGGGCCTGAGGCGCCGCGGCGGGATCCGCATGCGGCATGGCCGTGGCCACCCAATGCGTGTGCACCGCCCCGCGGGTTCGCAATTGACCAAGATTCCACTCGGCGCCTCGACACACGCCGTGCGCCGCAGTACCATCCGCAGGTCCGCCAACCGGCCGCGACCATGCGCTATGTGATGAAACAGAAGTTGTTCTCCTGGGGCGACGACTTCACGATCCAGGACGACGCCGGCCGCGACGCCTTCTTCGTGGACGGCAAGGCGATAAGCCTCGGCTCACAATTGTCGTTCCGGGATCTCAGCGGCCGCGAGTTGGCGCTCATCAAGCAGCGCGTCGTCTCGTTGAAGCCCACGTACGAGATCTATCGTGATGGAGCCGTCGCGGCCGTCGTCACGAAGGCGCTTTTCACCTTCCTCCACTGCCAATTCTCGGTCGATGTTCCGGGCGCCGACGATCTCCACGCATCCGGCAACCTCACCGATCACGAATACGCGATCACCCGCGGCGACCGCCAGGTGGCCACCGTGTCCAAGCAGTGGTTCACGCTCGCCGACACCTACGGCGTCGACGTGGCCGACGGCGAGGACGAGGTGCTCCTGCTCGCCGGCACGGTCGTCATCGACATGTGCTGCCACCCCGACGGCGGCCACCGCCACTAGCTCTCCGGAGATTCCTGCATGCGCACCGCCACGATCGTCACGCAGATGCTCATCCGCCTCTGCTTCCTCGTCCTCCTCGTGCTCGGCGTTCTCTTCTGGACCGGGCACGCAGTCCAACTCGTCAGCCTCCACATGGCGATCGGCGGCATCTTCGTCCTCGGCCTCTGGTTCCTGGCCGCGCTCGGCGCCAGGGCCAAGGTGGGCATGGGGCTCGTGGCCAACGCCGCCGTCGGCGGCTTCATCGTCCTCGGCCTTGGCATGACGCAGACCACCGTCATGGTCGGCGACATGCACTGGCTCGTCCGCGTGGTCCACCTGCTGGTGGGCACGGCCGCCATCGGCATCAGTGAGCAGATCGGCGCGCGCATCCGGAAGTAAGCAAATCGTCATCTTGAATTAATCCGCCGGTTCTTTCGCCCCCGGCGGATCGGCGTACCGTAGGGGCCATGCCCTCCCCCCCGTCCGCCACTCGACCCCGCGCCCGCCATGGATGGGCGCGCGTCCTCGCAGCCGGCGCCGCACTTGTCTCGGGCGCGTGCGTGCGCCAGCAGTCCACGGCGCCTACTCCGGTGCGCGCCGCCACTCCCGCCGAGACCGCCATATACCGCCTGGTCGCCGAATCGGTCTACGTGCGCACCACGGCGCGGTCGGTCGGGATCGTCACCGCGTCGCTCGATACCGCGTGTATGAGCCAGCCGTGCCATCCGCTCCTGAGCCGGTGGGGGCTCGATCCACTATGGTGGGCCGACGGCGACAGCGCGTCGGCGCTGGCCACGCGCGCCGATTTGATGGCGCGTACCGCGTCGCCTCTGACGCTCGCCGCCGTGCCCGACGGGCAGCGTTTGCTACAGGCCGTCGCCCCCGACTCGGCAGCCGTGGTGGTCGCCCAGCCGGACACGGCGCGCTGGAAGGCATTCAAGGAGCATCACGGCGGCGCCTCGGGATTCCTCTGGTTCTCGCCGGTCGGATTCGACGCCCGCCGCCAGTCCGCGGTGGTATTCGTGGACTGGCGGTGCGGTCCCTTGTGCGGCCACACCGTCACGATTGCGCTCCACGCCACCGCCGACGGCGCGTGGCGCATCGCTGACATGCTGCTCGTGTCGTCGCGATCGGCGCGGCCGGACACCGGCCCCCGCTGACGGGCGTCTGCCGAATGGCTGCCTCGTTCACCGTCGATCCGGGCCCATCTCGCCTCGCGCTCACCCGCGCGGTGACCGACGCCATCACGGACTGCGAGCTCACGCATCGCAAGCGCGTGCCGATCGACGTCGCCGCGGCGCGCGCCCAGCACGACGCCTACGAACAAGCGCTCCTCATCGCCGGCTGCACGGTGCGGCACGTGGACGCGGCCCCCAACCTGCCCGACGCGGTGTTCGTCGAGGATACCGCGGTCGTGGTCGATGAGATCGCGGTGATGACGCGACCGGGCGCCGAGTCGCGGCGCCCCGAACTGCCCGCCGCCGAGCGCGCGCTCGCGCCGTACCGCAACGTGGTCCGGATCCTCGCTCCCGGCACCCTCGATGGCGGCGACGTGCTCGTGGTGGGTCGACGCGTGTTCGTGGGCCGGTCGTCGCGCAGCAACGACGCCGGGGTGGAGCAGCTCTGCGCCGAACTCCGCCCATTCGGCTACACGGTGGAGCCGGTGCCGGTGCACGGCTGCCTGCACCTCAAGTCCGCGGTGACCTCGCTGACTGATACCACTCTACTCATCAACCGTGCCTGGACCCACGCCCAGGCGTTCCGAGGATTCGACCTGCTCGACGTGCACCCGTTCGAGCCGTACGCCGCCAACGTGCTCCGCATCGGCGAGGCGCTCATCTACCCCGCCGAGTTCCCGCGCACCCTGGAGCGTATCGAGCGACGGGGGTTGCTCGCTCACACAGTGCCGGCCTCCGAATTGGCCAAAGCGGAGGGCGGTGTGACGTGTTGCAGTCTGATCTTGAACTCGGTAGGAGAATAGGAAGCACGGGAAGGGAAAGGCGCCGCCTGCAGCCTCGCCATTCCTCGCTGTCTTTCCCTCCTAGACTCCTACACTCCTACACTCCTACACTCCTACGCGAGCAATGCACTCGATCTCGACCCCCGCTGCCCCCACTCCCGCAGGCCATTACTCCCAAGGCATCATCCACGACGGGCTCGTCTACGTTGCTGGGCAGTTGCCACTTGATCCCATCACCGCCCAGGTCGTGGGCGACGGCGACATTGAAGCGCAGACCGAACAGGTGCTCCGCAACGTCGCCGCGGTGCTGGAGGCCGCGAACAGTGGACTCGACCAGCTGCTCTCGGTGACCCTGTTCGTCACCGGACGCGAACTCTGGGGACCGGTCAATGGGGTGTTCGCGCGCATGCTCGGCGACCACCGCCCGGCCCGGGCGATCGTGCCGGTGAGCGAACTGAAGCCGGGGTGCCTGATCGAAGTGCAGGCGATCGCCAAACAGCGGACGTAGCACCACCGGCCCCACCGCCTGCGACACCAGGCCCGGAGTTCGCGGTCGCTGGAAGCGACATCGGGACGCATCGTGGCTTCGCGATGCGTCCCGTTTGCCTTTGCGGCAGGCTAACCGCTGAAAGCGCCCACCCTGCTATTGATGCAGGGTGGGACCATCATTCATCGTCAGCGCAGGTTGCTCTTGTACGCCCGCTCCCCCCGCCCGATGTAAATCTGCCGCGGCCGCGCGATCTTCTGCTCCTTGTCGTTGAGCATCTCCTCCCACTGGGAGAGCCAACCGGCCGTACGCGCCACGGCGAACAGCACCGTGAAGAAATCGGTGGGGAAGGCCATCGAGCGGTAGATCAGCCCGGTGTAGAAATCCACGTTCGGGTAGAGCTTGCGCGACACGAAGTAGTCGTCGGACAGCGCGATGCGCTCGAGTTCCAGCGCGATCTCGAGATCCTTGTCCATGCCCACCTGCTCAAACACCTCGTAGGCCAGTTTCTTCACGATCTTGGCCCGCGGATCGTAGCTCTTGTATACGCGGTGTCCGAAGCCCATGAGTCGACCGCTGCCGCCCTTCACCGACTCGATGAACGCCGGCACGTTCTTCTTGTGGCCGATTTCCTTGATCATAAGCAGCACCTGCTCGTTCGCACCGCCGTGCAGCGGACCGAACAGTGCGGCGATCCCGGCCGCCACCGCCGAGAAGGGATCGACGTGTGACGACCCGACAGCGCGCACCGCGTTCGTGGAACAGTTCTGCTCGTGGTCGGCGTGCAGGATGAACAATATCTCCAACGCCTTCACGAACACCGGATTCCCTTCGTATTTCGATTCCGACATCCGCGCCACCATCGAGAGGAAGTTCTCGACGTAGCTGAGATCGTTGTCGGGATAGATGAACGGCAGCCCCTTCACGTGCCGGTACGCAAACGCCGCCAGCGTCGGCACCTTGGCCAGCAGCCGGATGATCGAGATGTTTCGCTGCTCGGGGTCGGCGATATTCTTGGCGTCGGGATAGAACGACGACAGCGCCGCCACCGTGCTGCAGAGCATCGACATCGGGTGCGCGTCGTACCGGAACCCCTGCAGGAACCCTTTGATGTTCTCATGCACATAGGTGTGGAACGTGATGTCGCGCACCCACTGCTTGTACTCGTCCTTGTTCGGCAACTCCCCATGCCGCAGCAGCCACGCCACCTCGAGGAACGTCGCGTTCTCGGCGAGCTGCTCGATGGGATAGCCGCGGTACCGCAGAATCCCCTTGTCGCCGTCGATGAACGTGATGGCACTCTTGCACGAGGCCGTGTTCATGAACGCCGGATCATACGTCATCAGCCCGAATTCTTCGGGTTTGGTCTTGATCTTGCGCAAGTCCATGGCACGGATGGTGGTATCTCCCTCCACTCCCTCCGTGAGGATCGGAACCGAATAGCCAGCCCCGGTCCGTGTGTCCTTGATCTCGAGCGCCGCGGCAGCTGCTCCGGCGGCATCCTTGCGCGTGTCTTTGATCTCGAGCGTCGCGGCAGCTGCCCCTGCGGCGCCAGACTCAGTCAGTGTCTTGGGCATGCTACGTTCTCCGTGGGTGTACTCCGGCGGGCCGAGTGCTCCGGCCGCGTCCTTCCAATCTATGGGAAGGCACACCCAAACGGCATTGCCACGACTGTCAGGAGAGTGTTGTTTCCGGATCGCTACGAACCCTGACATCCCTTCGGTAGGAACACCGACACTGCTCCCGTCACCCGCAGGTATGCCCCTGACCGCCCTTCCCCTTCCGTCCGCGGCGCGGCTCGCCGCCGTGGTCCTGGTCTCGGCGGTAGCGGGCGGCGTGAATGCAATTGCCGGTGGCGGCACGCTGCTCACCTTCCCGGCGCTGATCGGGCTCGGCGTCCCGCCCATCATCGCCAACGCCACGAGCACCGTCGCGCTCTGGCCCGGGTCCGCCGGCAGCATGTGGGGCTACCGCAACGAACTCGCCGGCGCGCGGCGATGGGCACTCTGGTTCGCGGTCCCCAGCGTGGTCGGCGGGGCCGCGGGCGCCTGGCTTCTCTTGCGCACCCCCGCCGATCGATTCGCCGCCCTCGTGCCGTGGCTCGTACTGGGCGCCACCGCCATTTTCGTCCTCCAGGCCCCGTTGCAGCGCGCGCTCCGCGTGCGCGGGGCGACCGGACCCGCCACCGCGGACGGCGACGTCGCCATCACCACCGACCGCCCGGGCGCCGGCGTGTTGCTCGCACAACTCCCGGTCAGCGTGTACGGCGGCTATTTCGGCGCCGGCATCGGAATTCTCATGCTCGCCGCCCTCGGCTTCATGGGATTGGCCAACATCCACCGCATGAACGGGCTCAAAGCGTGGGGTGGCCTGTGCATCAACGCGATGGCGGCCGGCATCTTCATCGTCGGCGGACTGGTGAGCTGGCACATCGCGCTCGCCATGGCCGCGGGTTCGATCGCCGGCGGCTACGGCGGTGCGCGGATGGCGCAACGCGTGCCACAGGCGTGGGTGCGATGGTCGGTGGTGGCCGTCGGATTTTCGAGCGGCGTGTGGCTGTACATTGCTCACCGCCAGAGCTTGCTCTGATCAGACGGCCGTCGGCGCTCCGAGCTTCCGCACGATCTCGAATTGGCGGGGCGTCACCGATTGCACCGACAGCCGGCTCCCCTTCTGCAGCAGGGCCATCGCGTGGAGGCCCCTCACATCGCGAAGCTCGGCCAGCGTCACCGGACGCGTGAATCGTTCCACGGCCTGCAGATCCACCATCATCCAGGTAGGAGCCTCGCGCTTCGACTTGGGGTCGTGGTGGGGATCGCGCGGGTCGAACGCCGTGGAATCGGGATACGCCTCGCGCACCACCCGTGCCACGCCTACCACAGCCGTGGGTTCGGCGTTGCTGTGGTAGAACAGCACCAGGTCGCCGTGCTTCATCCCGTCGCGCATCAAGTTGCGGGCCTGGTAATTGCGCACCCCGTCCCACGAGGTGGTCTTGGCAGGGCACCCCACGAGATCGTCGAACGAGAACGAGCCGGGCTCGCTCTTCACCAACCAATAGTGCCGTTCGCTCATACGCCGAATCTAACCCGAACCGGTCCGGTACGGCCGTGTTGGCCGCCACCGTGCCGTCCGGCAACCTCCGGCTGCCGTTCGGGGAACGCCCACTTTCCCCTTTCCTTCCGCGCGGGCACGTTTAATGGATGGCGTCCCCAATACCGGCCCCCCCCACGGATTTGCCCGCCCCACGCTTCGTCGAGTCTCGCGACCCGGCCACCGGCGAGGTCTGGAGCCGGTACGAGAGCACGAGCTCGGCCGACATCGCCGCCGCCCTCGCCGCCGCTCGGCACGCCCAGCCCGCATGGCGCGCCACACCCGTGCGCGAGCGTGCGCGCATCCTCGAGCGGTTTCACGACGTGCTCTTCGCGCGCCGGGACGAGGTCGCCGCCACCGTCGGCCGCGAGAACGGAAAGCCCCCGGTCGAAGCGCTGAGCGAGGTGCTCGTCACGCTCGACTTCGCGCGATACTACGGCAGCCGGAAAGTCCTCCGCGAACTTCGACCGTCGGCGCGAACCGGTGCCAGCCCGGCCACGTGGCGCAAGCGCGTGCTGATTTCGGTGGAACCGTTCGGGGTCATCGGCGTGATCGCCCCGTGGAACTACCCGTTCATGCTCCCCGCGGCCATCGTCCTGCCGGCGCTCGTGGCCGGCAACGCGGTACTGCTCAAGCCGTCGGAATTCACCACGGAGAGCGGCTTGCTCATCGCCAGCCTGCTCGACGAGGCGGGACTGCCGCGCGGCATCTTTCGCGTGCTGCCCGGTGAGCGCATCACCGGGGCCGCGCTCATCGAGCACGGATGCGACAAGTTCTTCTTCACCGGTAGCGAAGCGACCGGGCGCAAAGTGGCGGCCGAATGCGGGGCCCGCCTCATTCCCTGTGTCCTGGAACTGGGCGGCAGCGACGCCGCGATCGTGCTCGACGACGCCGACCTCGAACGGGCCGCCGAAGGCCTCGCCTGGGGACGGTTCTCGAACAGCGGGCAGACCTGCGTGGCGCCCAAGCGATTGTTCGTCCACGAAGCCGTTTACGACCGCTTCGCCGCTCTGCTCTCCGACCGCGTGCGGCGCATCAATGCAAGCAACGACCGCATGTCGGCTGAGACGGGGCCCCTCATCCGTCCGGAGCAGACCGCGCGCCTCCAGGCGCAGTTCGACGACGCGCTGGCGCGTGGCGCAAAGGTTGCCGCCTCTGCCGACCGCACGGCTGCCCGCGTGTTCGCGCCGGTGCTGCTCACCGACGTCACCTCCGACATGCGCGTGCTGCGCGAGGAGACGTTTGGCCCGGTGCTGCCCATGGTGCGGGTACGCGACGATGAGGACGCAGTGGCGCGCGCCAACGATTCGCCATACGGCCTGAGCGCCAGCGTTTGGAGCCGCAACCGCCCGCGCGCGCTGGCCGTGGCCGCCCGCTTGGATGTGGGAAGCGTGGTGCTCAACGACTCGGTGGTGGTGGCCGGCATGAGCGACGTGCCGCACGGCGGAGTGAAGGCGAGCGGGTCAGGACGCGCGCATGGCATTGCGGGCCTGCGCGAATGCGTGCGCAGCAAGACGGTGGTGGTCGAGCGGGCTCCGGGGCTGCGACAAGTCTGGTGGTTCCCGTATGGGCCCACGCTGCGCAACGCCTTCGATGGCGCCCTGACGGCGCTCCACGGCCCGGGGGTGTGGGCGCGGCTCCGCGGGCTCTGGCGGGCACGCGGCCTGCTCCGCCGCCCACGCCCTTGAATCGCCGACCTCCGCGGTTGAGGTTACGGGAATGACGCAAACCATCGGTGCCGCCGCCGCGATCATGATGATACTGCGCGGCGTGCTGCTCGCGGTCGGCGTGCTGGCCGCCGTCGGCGCCGGCATTGCATGGGGCGTGCGCACGCGCCGTCTGGGGCCCTTCACCTGGGCGGGGCGCTTCGCGCGGCGGTGGGTGGATCCCCTGCTCGCCCCGGTGGAGCGGTTCCTGCTCCGCACTGGAGGTCACGCGACCAGCGCCCCATGGTGGGGGCTCGTGATTCTGCTCGTCGCCGGCATGCTGTTGCTGAGCGCCGTGCAGGCATTCGCCGGTGTCGTGCTGCAGGTGATGTGGGTGGCAGGCCACCCGTCGCAGGCACCCGTCCTCGTGCTGTCGTGGGTGTTCATGATCCTGCGGCTGGCGTTGATCGTGCGGGTGCTCGTGTCGTGGATCCCCGCCTCGCCATACGCCTGGTGGGTGCGGTGGAGCTACCGGCTCACGGAGTGGCTGCTCCGTCCGCTACGCGCCGTCGTGCCGCTCTTCGGCGCCGTCGACGTGACGCCGGTGGTCGCCTACTTCCTGCTCTGGCTGGTGCAGAGCCTGCTGCACATCCCGTAGTGGCGCTCGACGTCCGGCCGCGTCCGGGCGGCGTGCGGGTCAGCGTGCGGGCGCAGCCGCGGGCCGCCCGCACGGAGATCGCCGGCGTCCACGGCGACGCGCTCAAGGTGCGCCTCTGTGCGCCGCCGGTGGATGGCGCGGCCAACGAAGCGCTGGTGGCATTCCTGGCCGAGCGGTTCGGCCTGACGCGGCAGTCGGTGCGCATCGTGAGCGGCCACGCGGCGCGCACGAAGATCGTGGAGCTGGACGGCGTAGACGTGGCCGCCGTGCGCCGCGTGGCCGGAGAGGACTAGGCGGTCGGCCCGGGCGCCATCGCCCGTCGAATCGCTTCGTCCAGTTCCTCCATGCTGAATGGCTTGCCGAGGAAGGGCGTCTGGTGGTCGCGGAGTTCGCCGCGCATGAACTCGTCGGCATGGCCGGACATGAACAACACGCGCATCGCCGGCCGTTCGGTCGCGAACGCATCACGCAATTCCAGCCCCGTCATACCGCGCATGCGGATGTCTGTTATTAGCAAATCGATATTATCGGTGAATAGCCGGCTCACCTGCAGCGCCTCGGCACCCGACGCCGCGTCGAGTACGGTATGGCGGCGGCGGGACAACGTGCGCCGCATCATGTCGCGCACCGCTTCGTCGTCGTCCACGACCATCACCGTGAGGCGCCCCGACACCGCCGGCCGCGGGGCGTCGAGCGCCCGACGGCCCGGCCGCGCTTCCTTGCTCGGCCCCCCGGGCACGAGCCGCAGCAGGCGGGCCGGGCCGGCCGCCCGGGTCACCGCCGCGGTATCGGCCGGCGTCTCGGACGGCCGGTCGGCGACCGGTCCCGTCCCCGCGCTCGCCACGGCCGTGATCACGTCGTCCTCCGCCTCCACACGCGGCAGGTAGACGGAGAACGTCGTCCCCTTGGCCGAGGTGGCGGTGGGCCACACGTAGCCCCCACTCTGCTTCACGATGCCGAACACCGTGGCCAGGCCGAGCCCGGTCCCCGCTTCCTTGGTCGTGTAGAATGGATCGAACGCCCGTGTCAGGGAGAGCGGATCCATGCCCTTCCCCGTATCGATCACGTCCAGACGTACGTACGGCCCCGGCCGCGGGGTGACCCCCCATTTTGCGAACTCCTTCTCCAACGTCACGACTCTCGTACGCATCGTGATCTTGCCGCGTTCCACGATCGCTTCACGCGCGTTCATCACGAGATTCAGCACCACCTGTTCGAACTGCACCGGGTCGGCCATCACCAATCCGACCTCGTCACCCAGCTCGAGCTTCAGTTCGATATTGCTGGCCGCCAGCACGCGCAACATCGGATGCATGGCCGACAGGCGCCGGTTGAGGTCCAGGATCTCGGGCCGCAACAGCTGGCGCCGACTGAAGGCGAGCAGCTGCCCCGTGAGTCCCGCAGCACGTTCCGCCGCCCGCACAATCTCGTCCACGCACTCCTGTGCCGCCTGGTTCTCACCCACGGCTTCCAGCAGCAGCGACGAGAATCCCTTGATCGCCGTGAGCAGATTGTTGAAATCGTGCGCCACGCCACCAGCCAGCAGTCCCACCGCCTCCATCTTCTGAGCGTTGCGCAAGCGCATCTCGATCTGCCGCCGCTCGGTGACATCCACGAACATCCCCATGATCCCCACCACCTGGCCCTCCGGATCCCGAATCGCCGCGGTATGGATCAGCACGTTCACCCGCGTCCCGTCCCGCCGCATCCGCACCACCTCGGTTCCACGGGCCGGGTTCCCCTCGGCGGCATTGCGGATGTGTTCGAACATCTTGGCCACCGCCTCGGGGGGAACGTGGAGCGGGGTCCGGCCCACCACCTCCTCTTCCTTCCACCCGAACAGTCGCTCAGCCTCGGAACTCCACATCAGGATGTGCGCGTCGATGTCCATCACCGTGATCGCCACCGGCGACTGCCGGAGCAGTTCCTTGAACGGCTCCAGCGCCGGATGCAGCCCCCCGGCACCGGGGGAATTCACCGTGTGATCTGACATCGTTGACCCGTCACCAGAGGTGGACGCTGACCCGGCAGTTTGCTTGCCGCCCGGGTCGCCGACCCGCTAATATGGAGAAGCACAAGTGTTCGTGGCGATTTCCGGCAAATTGCGGCCACGTTAAAGATTCGCTAAAGCGCCTGGCTCGGCGCTCCTTGCTCCGGGCCTCTCTTGTTTTCCGGCACCCCGTCGATGGCCAACCGTCCGCCGCCAGGTACCTACCTCGCCGAGCTCTCCCACCGCGTCCTCGTCTTCGATGGCGCGATGGGTACCAATATTCAACGATACCATCTCCGGGCGGAAGACTTCGGTGGGGATTCGCTCGAAGGATGTAACGACCACCTCGTGCTCACGCGTCCCGATGTCATCCGCGAGATCCACGAGTCGTTTCTCGCGGTAGGCTGCGACGTGGTCGAGACCTGCACCTTCCAGTCCACCCCGCACCGCCTCCGCGAGTGGGGCATCGAGCCCAAGACGCACGAGTTGAACCTCGCGGCGGCCCGCCTCGCCCGCGCCGCCTGCGACCGCTTCTCCACGGCCGATCACCCGCGCTTCGTGGCCGGCTCCATCGGACCCACCGGGCTGCTCCCCTCGAGCAGCGACCCGGTGCTGTCCAACATCACGTTCGACGCGCTGGCCGCCAACTACTACGCCCAGGCCCGCGCGCTCGCCGAAGGCGGGGTGGACGTGCTGCTCGTGGAGACGGCGCAGGATATCCTCGAAGTCAAGGCCGCCCTCACGGGGTTCGAGCGCCTGTTCGCCGAACTCGGCCGCCGCATCCCGGTGCAGACGCAGATCACGCTCGATGTGAGCGGCCGCATGCTCCTCGGCACGGACGTGGCCAGTGCGCTCACCACGCTCGAGGCGCTACGCGCGGACGTGATCGGCCTCAACTGCTCCACCGGACCCGAGCACATGCGTGAGCCGGTGCGCTACCTCACCGAGAACGCCGGACGTCCCATCTCGTGCATTCCCAACGCCGGCTTGCCGCTCAACACCGGCGCCGGCGAGGCCGTGTACCCCCTCGAGCCCGAACCGATGGCGGCGATGCTCGCCGAGTTCGTCGCCGATCTCGGCGTACGCGTGGTGGGCGGCTGCTGCGGCACGACTCCCGCGCACTTGGCGGCTATCGTCAGCGCCGTGCATGCACGACCCGCCGCCAGCCGCCCCTGGGAATCGCGCCCCGCGGCCCATGTGCCCCGCATCTCGTCGGCCATGCGCGCCATGCCGCTCGAGCAGCAACCGCCTCCGCTGCTCATCGGCGAACGCGTCAACGCGCAGGGTTCGCGCAAGGTCAAGCAGCTGCTCCTCGCCGACGACTACGAGGGCATCGTCCAGGTCGCCCGCCAGCAGCAGGACGCCGGCGCCCACGTCCTCGATGTGTGCGTGGCCGTCACCGAGCGGGCCGACGAGGCCGAGCAGATGGCCACCCTCGTCAAGCTGCTCTCGATGAGCGTGGAACTGCCGCTGATGATCGACTCGACCGAGCCGGCGGTGATCGAGGCGGCCCTCGCGCACGTGCCGGGCCGCGCCATCGTCAATTCGATCAACATGGAGAACGGCCGCCAACGCATCGACCTCGTGGTGCCGATCGCCCGCCGCCACGGGGCGGCCCTGGTCGCGCTCACGATCGACGAGCATGGCATGGCCAAGACCCGCGAACGCAAGCTCGAAGTGGCGCGCAACATCTACGATATCGTGGTCGGCGAGTACGGCCTCGCCCCCGAAGACCTGATCTACGACGCCCTCACCTTCACGCTCGCCACCGGCGACCAGGAGTGGGTCGACTCGGCCCGGGAGACGATCGAAGGCATCCGGCTCATTAAGCGCGAACTCCCCGGCGTGTACGCCTCGCTCGGGGTGTCCAACGTGAGCTTCGGTCTCGCCCCGGCCGCGCGCGCGGTGCTCAACTCGGTCTTTCTGCACCACTGCGTGGAAGCCGGACTCGATATGGCAATCGTGAATCCGGCGCACATCGTGCCGTACGCCGAAATTTCACAGGCCGAGCGCGCCCTGGCCGACGACCTCGTGTTCAACCGGCGTCCCGACGCGCTGCAGCTCTTCATCGATCGCTTCACGGCCGGCGGGGAGCGCGGCACCGCGGGAAGCCAGCCGGCGGTTGACCCCACGAGCGCGATGACGCCCGGTGAGAAGGCCCACTGGATGGTCGTCCACCGCAAGAAGGAAGGCATCGAACAGGTGCTCGACGCCGCCGGCGTGCGAGAACACCCCGTGCGCGTGCTCAACGATGTGCTGCTCCCCGCGATGAAGGAGGTGGGCGACAGGTTCGGCGCCGGCGAGCTGATCCTGCCGTTCGTGCTCCAGTCGGCCGAGGTGATGAAGAAGGCGGTCAAGCACCTCGAGCGGTTCCTGGACAAATCCGAGGGCTACACCAAAGGCCGAGTCGTTCTCGCCACCGTGTACGGCGACGTCCACGACATCGGCAAGTCACTGGTCAACACGATCCTCTCCAACAACGGATATACGGTGTTCGACCTCGGCAAGCAGGTGCCGGTGAATGTGATCCTCGAGAAGGCTCAGGCGGTGAACGCCGACGCGATCGGTCTCTCGGCGCTGCTCGTGTCGACTTCCAAGCAGATGCCGCTCTGCGTGCAAGAGTTGGACAAGCGCGGCCTGCACATTCCGGTGCTGATCGGCGGTGCGGCGATCAACCGCCGGTTCGGCCGGCGAGCCATGTTCGTGGCCGGCGAACGCCCGTACGCCGCTGGCGTGTTCTACTGCAAGGACGCCTTCGAGGGGCTGGAGACGATGGACGCCCTGCAGGATCCCCGCCGCCGCGAGGCCACGGTGGCCAGACTGATCGACGATGCGCGCCGAGACGTGTTCCTCCGCTCCGACGCTGGCAAGGATGTGCGCGCCGGCACCGAGAGCGAGGAACGCAGCGGCGTCCGCGCCGACCACCCGGTGCCCACGGCGCCGTTCTACGGCACCCGCACGTTGCGCGACATTCCCCTCGACGAGGTATTCGAGCTGCTCGACGTCGACGAGTTGTATCGCCTGCAATGGGGCGCGCGCGGCTCCGGCGCGGCATTCGACCGCCTCGTGCACGATGAGTTCGCCCCGACCCTGGAGCGAATCAAGGCACGCGCACGGCGCGAGGAGTGGCTGCGTCCCCAGGCCGTCTATGGATACTTTCCCGCGCAGTCCCGCGGGAATGCCGTGATCGTTTACGACCCGGAGGACTTCACCCGCCACGGCACGGCCCGCGAGCTCGCCCGCTTCACCTACCCGCGACAGGACGGCCGCGACCGCCTCTGTCTCGCCGACTACTTCCGCTCGGTAGACTCCGGCGACATGGACGTCGTCGCGCTGCAGATCGTGACCGTCGGCGATGCAGCCTCGCGCGAGTTCGACCGGCTACAGCACGCCGGCGAGTACACCGAGGCGTACTATCTCCACGGCCTCGCCGTGGAAACGGCGGAGGCGGTGGCCGAATGGCTGCACCGGCGGATCCGCCACGAACTGGGCGTTCCCGGCGGACGCGGCAAACGCTACTCGTGGGGCTACGGCGCCTGCCCCGACCTCGAGGATCACGAATTGGTGTTCAAGCTCCTGCCTGCGGAACGCGAACTCGGCCTGACGCTCACGACGGCCTACCAGCTCGTGCCCGAGCAGAGCACGGCGGCGATGATCGTGCACCATCCCGACGCCAAGTACTACGCCGTGCGCGCGACGGCGGGATCGACCACATGAGCGCTCCCTATTCGCGGCAACGGTTTCTCGACCCCGCACGCATCATCGTGTTCGACGGAGCGATGGGCACCATGCTCTATTCGCGCGGCATGTTCATCAATCAGTGCTACGACGAACTCAACGTCAGCGCCCCCGAACTCATCCGCGCCATTCACCAGGAATACGTGCGCGCCGGCGCTCAGGTGCTCGAGACCAACAGCTTCGGCGCCAATCGGAGCAAGCTCGCCCAGCATGGACTGGAATCGAAGGTGCACGAGTTGAACCGCGCTGCCGCGCAGATCGCTCGCGAGGTGGCCGGCGACCGCGACGTGCTCGTGGCGGGCGCGGTCGGCCCGCTCGGCCTGCGCCTCGAGCCCTTCGGGCCGACCAGTCTCGAAGAGGCCCGAGGCTACTTCCGCGAGCAGATGGAAGGGCTGCGCGACGGCGGCGCCGAGTTGTTCATTCTCGAGACATTCGGCGACCTCCACGAAATCGAACAGGCCATTCGCGCCGCCCGCGATGTCGAGGCCGGGACCCCCGTGATCGCCCAGATGACCATCGGCGTGGACGGGCTCTCCCCCTACGGCGCCACCCCTGAAGATATCGCGCGGTCCCTCGACGCCTGGGGCGCCGATGTCATCGGCCTCAATTGCTCGGTGGGCCCGCAGACGATCCTCGAAGCCATCGAACGCATGGTGCCGCTCACCTCGCGCAAGCTCAGCGCCCAGCCCAACGCCGGCATGCCGCGCGACGTCGGCGGCCGCAGCATGTACATGGCGAGCCCGGAGTACATGGCCACATACGCCCGTCACCTCGTGCAGGCCGGCGCCAAGATCGTCGGCGGATGCTGCGGTACCACGCCCGCCCACATCCACGCGATCGGCGACGGCGTCCGCCCCCTGGCCCCACGGCTCGCCGAAGTGCACACTCGCCCCGAAGCGCGCGACTCCGCACCGGTGGAATCCGCACTCGCGCTCCCCGCCATGGTTCCGCTCGCCGAACGCTCGCACTGGGGCGCGCGGATCGCGGCCCGCGAGTGGGCCACCTCGGTCGAGATCGTACCGCCGCGCGGGGTCGACGCGTCCCGCATGCTCGCCGATGTCCGCCGCCTCAAAGACGCCGGCGTCGATGCAGTCAACGTTCCCGACGGACCGCGCGCCCAGAGCCGCATGGGCGCCTTGCTCACCAGCGTGCTCATCCAGCAGCAGATCGGCATCGAAACGGTCACGCACTACGCCTGCCGCGACCGCAACCTGCTCGGCATGCTGTCCGACCTGCTCGGCGCCGCGGCGATCGGGCTGCGCAATCTGCTCGTCGTCACCGGTGATCCGCCCAAAATGGGTCCCTACCCCGACGCGACAGCGGTGTTCGACATCGATTCGATCGGGCTCACCAACCTGGTGCACAACCTCAACCGCGGACTCGACCCCGGCGGCAACCAGATCGGAGAACCCACGCGGTTCGTGATTGGCGTGGGCGTGAACCCCGCCGCCGTCGATCCCGACCACGAACTCGAGCGGTTCGAGTGGAAGGTCGCCGCAGGCGCGGAATTCGCCATCACCCAACCGGTGTTCGACGTCGAGCAGTTGGAACGGTTCATGGCGCGCATCGCTCACGTCCGGATCCCGTTGGTTGCCGGGATCTGGCCGCTGATCTCGGTGCGCAACGCCGAGTTCCTGGCCAACGAGGTCCCCGGAGTCGCGGTGCCCGAAGCCGTCGTGGCCCGCATGCGTCGTGCCAACGAACGTTCGCGGGACCACGCCGTGGCCGAGGGCATCGC
>Ga0307374_10004582_pt1 | contig 22960 bp, 23 predicted proteins | sample OX3MG_FD_202532 | JGI IMG/M metagenome (GOLD analysis project Ga0307374, IMG submission 202532) | Soil microbial communities from Risofladan, Vaasa, Finland - OX-3 | ecosystem: Environmental > Terrestrial > Soil > Coastal area > Acid sulfate soil | place: Finland: Risofladan, Vaasa | collected... | reverse complement strand
ACCGGGCCGCGCGGCGTTCCGGCCATCTGGTGGGCGCCCGGATCAGGAAGAGTTCGACGCCTACCAGATGCTCGGCCAGCACTATGCCGGCATCCGCCGTTGGGCTCCGGCTTTCCTTGATACCTTCGTCTTCCAGAGTGTGCCGGCCGCGGCGGCACTCATGCGTGCCATCGACACGCTGCGCGAAATGAACCGAAAGGCCGCACCCAGCCTGCCGAAATCCGCGCCGATCGGCTTCATTCGGGAGCGCTGGGCGCGCCATGTGCTGCGCGGCGGGGACATCGATCGGCGCTACTACGAGCTCTGCGTGCTGTCGGAATTGCGCGACCGTTTGCGCGCCGGCGACGTGTGGGTAGTGGGCAGCCGGCGATATCGCGCCTTCGCGGACCGCCTGATGTCCCGCGAGGCCCTGAAAGAGCTGGAACGAGACGGCACCTTGCCGCTCGCGGTCGACGCCGACTTCGAGCGCTTTATTGTCGATCGCCGAGCGCTCCTCGACAAGCGGCTGGTGGCGGTCGACAGCAAGGCGAAGGGCGGCTTGCTGCCCGATGTCACCCTCGACAAGGGCGTGCTGAAAATCACGCCGATCGAGAAATCGACACCGCCGGAAGCGGAAGCCCTCGCCGCGCGGCTCTACGCGATGCTGCCGCGCATCCGGATCACCGATCTCCTGTCGGAGGTGGCGCAATGGACGCTGTTCACCGACTGCTTCACCCATCTGCGAACCGGCGAAACCGCCGCCGACCCGCAGGCCCTTATGGCGAGCCTCCTGGCTGACGGGCTCAATCTCGGCCTGACGCGAATGGCCGAGGCGTGCAGCGTCGCCAGCCTCGGGCAACTGGCCTGGACGGCGGACTGGCATATTCGGGATGAGACCCATGCCCTGGCGCTTCAGCGTCTGGTCGATCACCAGCAGCACGAGAAGCTGGCGGCGATGTTCGGCGGCGGCTTCGCCTCTTCCTCGGACGGCCAGTTCTTCCGGGCCGGCGGCTTCGACCGCGACGCGAGCAGCATCAATGCCCATTACGGCGATGAACCCGGGGTCAAGTTCTACACGCACCTCTCCGACCGCTACGCCCCGTTCCACACCAAGGTGATCGCGGCGACCGCAAGCGAAGCCGCGCATGTGCTCGACGGGCTGCTTTATCACCAGAGCACGGTCGCGGCCGGTCGCCACCACACCGATGGCGGCGGCGATTCCGCTCATGTTTTCGCCCTTTGCTCCTTGCTCGGGTTCCAGTTCGCGCCGCGCATCCCGGACCTGAAGACCCGGCAGCTCTACAGTTTCGGAAAGGCGGCAGCCTATCCCGCGCTCGAACCGCTGATCGCCGGGCGCATCAACACCGCCCTGATCCGCACCCATTGGCCGGAGATCCTGCGGGTTGCCACCTCGATCCATACCGGCACCGTGACCGCTTCTGATCCTGCGGCAGCTAGCCTCCTATCCGCGGCAGAACGGCCTCGCCGCCGCGCTGCGCGAGCTGGGGCGGCTGGAACGGACGCTGTTTACCCTCGACTGGCTGGAAGATGCTGAACTGCGCCGCCAGACCAGCCAGGAACTCAACAAAGGGGAAGCGCGCAATAGCTTGGCGCGCGCGGTCTTCATCCATCGCCTCGGCCAGATCCGCGACCGCACCTACGAGAACCAGCAATACCGAGCTTCGGGCCTGAACCTCCTGGTCACCGCGATCATCCTGTGGAACACGCGCTATCTCGATCGCGCCGTGGCCGCACTGCGACAGGTCGAGGAGGTTCCAGACCGGCTCCTCGCCCACCTCTCACCGCTCGGCTGGGAGCATGTGAACCTGACCGGCGACTACATCTGGAGCGCCGAGCGGCCAGCCACGGAAAACCATGACGGATTGCGACCCCTCAGGATCACCCCTGAGGTCGCTCTTGAGGCCGCCTAAGTTCGTGCTTTGTCCGCTTATGCTACGAAAATGGACCGTTCGTTAGTTCGGGCCAAGAAGCTCGCGCCGCATGTGTTCTTGAATCCGGAAGGCCGGGATGCGCTCCCGTCGGATCTCGTGGATCCCGAGGTCTGGCACGGGATCATGCACCTGCCCGAAGACGTCTCTATCCGGGGTTCCGATCACGAAGGTTTGCGCCTGCGGCTCATGTACCAGCTGTGGGGCGATTGGCTCGAAGCGATCGGCGACCCCGACAAGCCGGACGAACTGCTCGACTGCCTGCTGGAGGCTGCCGACTGCTTTCAGGGGGCGACGTTCAATTTTCTGCACGGGCACTACCGGACGGCCCTGGCGGAGCTGAGGACGGCGCTCGAACTCGTGACGATCGGCGCCTTCGGCAACTACTATCCCGCCGACCCTGGCTACGTCGAATGGAAGGCCGGCGAATCGGAGCTGTTCGGCTTCACGCGGTGTCGAAAGCGTCTGCTCGGCAACGTGAAAAGAGGGCAGGCCAAATGCCTGTTCGAGGACGACGCGCCGCTAGCGGTCACCTACCGAAAGCTGTGCAACTACACGCATGCTCGGCCCGATGTGGGCTACGGCGTCCTGTGGCAGAGCAACGGTCCCGTTTACAACAACGACGCGATCCGGCTCACCTTCTTCTCGGGCTTTACCGTTCAGGCGCTGTGTTATTTGCTGGTGCGATTGGTCCGGCCGGGCTTCGCGATACCTGAAGGCAGCGAATTACTTTTCGAGCTCGACTGGATGCCGGATCACCTGCCGCTCGTGCGAGCCTATACGGAGCTGTTCGGCAAGCCGCCGAACCCGCCGCTGCGGGAGGAAGAGGGGAAGAAATAAGGTCCGGGGTTGCCGATCGGCGGACAACCAGGGCGGGTCAACACCCGCTGCTCGGCGCGTCGGCGCGGATCGTCACCTGGATGGGCGGAGACGGCCCAAAAGCGGGGAAGGGGTCGGCTCCGGGCTTTGCGCCGAAGCGCAGCGGAGGCGGACGCCTAGAGGACAGGGAGGCCCGCCGGCGTCCGCTGGCGGGCCATCTTCCTGCCCGCCAAGGCGACAAGGCACGCGGGTAGGTCCGAGCCAGACCGAGCTCAGCACCCATGGAAGACCGGAACGGCTCGCAGGGCCGCCCCATTTGGCGCCGAGGCCGGCGCTCTGTATGGACATGTAACGACAAAATACTAATATAGCGGGTAATCCGGGAGGTTCCATGTCAGACCGCACCATCGAAAGTCCAGGCCGCTCCGCCGCGCGCACCGGCACGATCAGTATCCGGGTCAAGCCGGCCGAGCGAGCGCTGATCGACCAGGCCGCAGCGGCACAGGGCAAGAGCCGGTCGGATTTCATGCTGGAGGCGTCACGCCGCGCCGCCGAGGAAGCGCTGCTCGACCGCACCTTGCTGCGGGTTGACGCGGCGACCTATGCGCGGTTTGTCGAACTGCTCGACGCGCCGCCGCGGCCGAACGAGCAATTGCGCAAGCTGATGCAAACCAGGGCGCCATGGGATTGAGCGGTGCCGGGCCGGACAATGTTACGGCGCCGGCGCCGCTCGCGGCCGGACATGATCTGTATGCTTTCGCCTGTGGCGAGGCGATGCTCGATGACTGGCTGCGCCGGCGGGCAATGCCCAACCAGCTCAGAGGCGTCTCGCGCACCTACGTCGTGACCCGGGACAATCAGGTCGTCGGTTATTACTCACTCGCCGCCGGCGCGATTGCGGTCGAGGGGGCGCCGGGACGGGTGCGGCGCAACGTGCCGGATCCGATCCCGATGGCGGTGCTTGGCCGGCTGGCGATCGACCGAGGCCAGCAGGGGAGGGGTCTCGGCCGGTTGCTGTTGCGCGATGCGATCCTGCGCACCCGGCAGGCGGCGGAGACGATCGGCATCCGGGGTCTTCTGGTACACGCGCTGTCGCCGGCGGCGAAGCGGTTCTACGAGACGAGCGGCTTTCGCGAGTCGCCGGCGAACCCGATGACCTTGATGGTGACATTGGCCGACGCCGTTGCCGCGATCGGCGGCGCGTAGCCGGTCAGGGAGCGGAAAAAGGGGCGCCGGAACCGGTCTCGCGACCGGCCCGGGCGAATTCGGTGCCGGTATTAGCAGGTTCAATCCGGGGATCGATGTTTTCCGGCGTTGGCAGATCGGGAAAGAGGGCGCGGTCATGCGGCCGCACGACGTACTCGTCGAGCAGACGGAGCATGACGCGGCCGAACTCGCTGTCGCGATTTTTCTCGAAGTGTTCCAACGCCAATACCCCGGCGATGACCTTGCGGCGGGTATCGGCCTTGCGTTCGCCTTGCTTTCTACGGGCTTTGAGCGCCTTCAATTGGGCGTCGAGCTGATCGCGTTTCTGGCGCAGGAGTTAGGGAAACACTGAACAAGGTTGGGATCGCTGACCATCTGCGGCCGAGCGCCTAAGTTTCGGCTCGGCGTCCGGCTTGGTCGCGGTCTGTGTTGACCGAAACCGGGGCTGTACTGGGGTCTTCCTGCGTTGATTTCAGAAACAAGACAGAATCCGGGCGTCATCAGACACCGCCCTGCGCCAGCAGGGTTTTCTTGACGATCACCAGGTTGGCCAGCGCGAACAGGGTGCGCAGTTGCGCGGTGTTCTTGAAGAGGCCGCGATAGCGCAGCTTCTTATGGCGGAACAGGTTCTTGACCACGTGGAAGGGGTGCTCGACCCAGGCCCGCACCTGCGACAGCGCCCGCTCGACCGGCTCCGCCAAAGAACGCTGCGCGATGCGGCAACTCCGCTCGACCGCTCACTTTAGGGGGCGGAAGTGAACCGGACGCCCTTCGCGCCGTTGCCGTCCTGGCGCACAGTGCCCCGCTTGGCGAGCTTTTTCAGCGCCTCGTATACGACAACCTCAACCCGCTTGTACTCCGCGCTGTTGAGTGTCCGATCGCCGACAGCGGCCGGCATGATGTCCGCGACCGCGACAGCCTCGCCCGTATGGTCGCGGAGGTGGTCGCGGAGGTGGTCGCGGATCAGCCGGGTTAGCTGGCCGCGCTTGAAGTACCGGGGCCGGAACTCGACGCGCTTCGGAACGATCTTCGGTAGATCGATGCCGGGTGCCGCAGGATGCGGATCGCGCATGGCGAAGCTGGCGGTCCGCGTGAGTGCCCGATGACCGGGTTCACGACCGCGACCGGTCGGGCGGCGCGCAACGAGGAGGGCGATAAACTGCGCATTCGCGCCGAATTGTTCGCCGATCATTACAGCCAGGCACGCCTCTATTGGCGCTCGTTGACCGAAAACGAGCAGGCGCATACCGCCTCCGCCTTCGTCTTCGAGTTGTCGAAGGTCGCGCTCGATCAGGTCCCGCCGCGCATGGTCGCGAACCTCCGCAATGTCGACGAGCAGCTGGCGAGACGTGTCGCCACGGGGCTCGGCATCGACTTGCCTGAAAAGGCGAAAGCGGCGCGCGCAACGATCGACATGGAACCCAGCCCAAAGCTATCGATACAAAAAAACATGAGGCAGACGATCGAGGGTCGCTCGATCGGAATCCTTTACGCCGACGGGTCGAATGGCCAGGAAATCCACAAGCTTACGAAGGCGATTCGGAACGCCGGCGGCAGGCCGGTGCTGATCGCCCCCAAAATCGGGGGTGCGAAGCTCTCCGATGGCAAAATGCTGAAGGCGGACGGTCAGCTCGCCGGCACACCTTCACAGACCGTGGACGCGATAGCCCTGGCGCTGTCGGAGGAGGGTGCGAGGATGCTGCTGAAGGATGCGGCGGCGATCCAGTTCGTTATGGACGCCTTTAGTCACTTGAAGGCGATAGGCGCAAGCGCTGCGGCGCGGCCGCTGCTCGATAAGGCTGGCGTCGAGCTGGATTCGGGTGTGACCGGCCTCGACGAAACGTTCCTCGCCGCGGCTGCGAAGCGCTTCTGGGACCGGGAGGTCAACCTGAGACCGCTTGCCTAAGTGCATTGTCCTCGACGTTCCGGCTGACTTCCGACACCAAGAGTCCAAGGCTCGGGGGCTTGCAGGGATCGTCCGAGGGCGCCACTTGTGGCTGTACCTGCGATGCTCATCTTGTAGCTCATGAAAAAATCGAAGCGCAATCCAACCTATGCTCTTCCGATGACGATGGCCCGATTGATGGCTGCGTCGTGGGAGACGATGATGCGCCGCACCGTGATGATGGCTCAGGGTACCTGCACTCCAGCCGAGTACCGGCGCATGACAGCCGAGAAGGTGGCGGCAGTACAACAGTCGATGGGGGCCCTCATAAGCGGGGGAGGACAAGCTGCGGCATTAGCGCCCTTTGTTAAGTGCACGCAGGCGAACGCGAGGCGACTGCGTCGGAAAGTATAGAATATTGTAATGGCATCCGACTTGGCGCGGCATCGCAGTTTCCGCCGTACGTCGTCTGTCTTTCGGCGGCTCCTCGGCATGGGCGAGAGTTGCCATCCGCTGCCCTGGCGGGGTGCTCACCCAAGATCGACGACGAACCCGCCTCGGCGCGGCGGCAGCCAGCTATTGGCGTGCCGCCCTATTGGGGCATGATCTGATCTCCAATCAAGACAAACACGGCCTACCCTTTTTGGGGTGGGGCGAGCGGCGACCGGGCGGCGACGCGAGACCGCCCGGCCAGTGCAGGTCTTACCGATGTTGGGCCGTATCGGAGCCAGTGGAGCCGGCATCCGAGGCCGGGTGGCTGCGTTCGACCGGTGCGGTCGACGACCCGGAGCCAGTAGCCGGGTTTACCAGCTGGTAGCTCTGCGCCGCCTCGAGCTGGGCTTTCGTCATGTCCAGGGTCAGGTGGTCGTTGTTGCTGTTGTCGCTCTTGAGGGCGCTGAAGCGGACGGCGACGTCCTTGCCGCCCATCCCGAGAAAGGTGCCGACATCGACGACCACTGAGGCAACCCGCCCATCCCGGTTGACGATCACATCCTGAACCGTGCCGATGTCGGCGTTCTGCGAGGAGTAGACGCTGCTGCCGATCATCTTGCTGGCGCGAATTTGATCGGGTTGAACGGTATGCGACGCGGCCCCCGTCGCCGCATAGGCGAGCGGTGAAGCGGCAATGAGCAGAGCCGCGACCGCGGCGGTCATGTTGGATTTGTACAAGTGATCCTCCAATATTGTACAATGCGTCCTGTCCCACGAACGCATCTGTTTCGGTTTCTCATTTGGACCAGTGGATTAAAAGGCCTCCAGATGGTGAAGCAAGCTTCGGAATATACCCAGACGGCACACTATAGCGCGTCGCTGGCCGGTGCGACCGCGAAAAGGCGGAATACTCGCCCGCAGCGTACTGATCACCGTGTACACCAGATTGCGCCGCATCCTCGCCCATAGGACTTCTTCGCCAATCCGGCGTTCACCACCGGCCTTGGACTGGGCCAGGGTACGGTGTTCTTACCGCGTGAGCTGGAGGAGGTGCCCGTCGGGATCGCGAACGAGCGCATCGCGGTTCGCCGACCAGACGATGCGCGTGGCCGCGACGTCATTGGCGGCGAGGGGAGGGTGCGGCCGCCCGGCCGGCTGGCGGTAGTCGAGCAATTCGACGTGCGGCGGTTTGTCTGGAGGGTTCATCGGCAGAATATCGACCTCGACCCCCTCGAGGCCGTCGAGCGCCACCTGCGTCGGGCCCTGGTTGAGCGTGCGCTTTCCCTCCACCAGCCCATGTCTCCCGTAGAAGCGCCGGCTCGCCGCGAGGCCGGCAATCGAGATCGCGCTGTGGTCGATCCCCATCATGCCGCCGCCTTGCCATGACGGATTGGAGCCGGCGGGGAATTCGAGCAGTTCGAGCGGATGGCCCTCGGGATCACGAAACTTGAACGCCGTCACGCCGCCCGAGGATTGCGGGAGCGTCACGGGTTCGCCGCGGGTGATCGGGGTCGCACCGGCGTTCCGCGTGAGCCGCCAGGTCGCGCGGACATCGTCGGTGACGAGCGCGAGATGCTGGAAGACGAGGTCGCACGCGCTGGTGCGGTCGGGGTAGGGGCGTCCCGGCGGATCGAACGAGTCGAGATCCAAGCGGCTGGCACCGAGCGTCAGCGAGCGCCGCCAGCCAGCCCCCTCAAGGCCCAGCACCGCCATCTCCGCAGCGGGGATCGGCGCGACTTCGCCGGCAACGAAACCGATCGCCTGATAGAAGCCCATCAGCAGCTCGGCCTCGGCCGTGACCAGCCGGAAGCCGGCGATCGCCCGCAACATCAGGTCATATGACATGGCTTGCGCTGTGGATCGACATGAAGCTGGACGGTCATCAGGCAGCAGGGTTCGTCGCCGATCGTGCCTGACCTATGTCCGTTCTTACCGCCCGTCTCCGTGCAGCCCTGATCCTCGCCGAAGGAGAATTCGCCCGGCCCCTGGTCGATGCGCGTGCCGTCCATGCTCTCGATCCACCAGCGGCCCGACAACACGATGATCCATTGTGGTGCAGGATTCTCGTGCCAGTCGCCCACCCAGCCGACCGGCTGCACGGTGAAGACGACAGTCGCCTCGCCGCGCTCCATCTTGTCGTTCCACTGCGGATCGGCGGGGCCGACCCCCTTCAGCTCATAGTTGGTGAGGGCGCACCTGGTCAGGTGGCTGATGCCGTCCTCATCAACATGCAGATGCCAGTAGGGGACGGATGGTTTGGAGCCGGGATCGCTCATGGATGAAACCCGTAGGGATGGCTGGAGGCGAAGGGGTGCGCGAGAAACGGCGCGAGCCCCGATCCGTCGGTGCCGACGACGATCAGGAGGAAGCCCGCCCCCAGCGAGAGATTTTTGAGGAAATCCCAGAACAGGGTTCGGCCCTCGCCGACCGGATCGGACCAGAAATCGCCCTGCGCCCAGAATTGCTTGTAGAGCACCGCTGTCACCACGCAATAACCCGCGATGACGAAGGCCGAGGCGCGATCGGCGATGCCGGAGACGACGCCCATCGTGCAAAAGATCTCGACGGCGAGTCCGATCAGGACCATCGCGACGGCGATCGAGCGCGCGCTGAACATCTGCTGCGCCTGGCGGACCGCATGATCGAACGCCAAGATCTTGTCGAGCGCGCTGAACGGCAGAAACAGAAGGACGAGACCGTAGCGGACGGCGAGGGCGACAATTTCGGCAGACGTCACAGCCGGTCCCTGATGATGTCCGCGACGCGCAGCGCGTTGGCGATGATCGTCAGTGTCGGGTTCACGGCGCCGATCGAGGGGAAGAAGCTCGCATCGGCGATATACAGATTCTCGACCTCGTGGGCGCGGCAATCGAGGTTGAGCACCGAGGTTGCCGGGTCGTTGCCGAAGCGGCAGGTGCCCGCCTGGTGTGCAGTGCCGGACAGCGGGATGTCCTTGCCGAGATAGAGCGAGCGCTCCAGCAGCACCGCGGGCCAGCCGATATCCGAAAGCACGTCCTTGAGCTTGCGCTTGAGGTGCTTGAGCGCTTCCGGATTGGTCTCGACGACATCGAGATGGACCTTACCCTCGCGGTAATAGACGCGGTTGTCGGGATGCGGCAGATCCTCGGACTGAAGCCAGAAATCAATCGAGTGCCGCGCCATTTCATCGAACGGCATGTCCGGAAGCCATTCGAGCCAGCTCGGGAGTGATTCGCCCTTGATCTGATCGGCGCGGCTCTTCGCGCACATCTGGATGAGGCCGAGCGGATAGTCCCAGTCGTCGCTGCCAAAGTAGAAGTCACTGAGCGCCAGTGTCTTCTGGAAGACCGTCTCGTTGACGTGGCGCATCACCGCCATCACGATACTCATCTCGTGGCGCATGTAATTGCGCCCGACCTGGTCCGAGCCGTTTGCCAACCCGTTCGGGTGCTGCATGTTCGCAGATCGCAGCAATAACAGCGCTGACGAGAGCGCGCCGCACGCGACCACCACCGTGCCGCCGGTGTAGATTTCCTCGCGTCCGGCGCGCGTGACATGGACCGCCTCGATGCGGCGGTCGGCCGCGTCGGTATCCAGCTTGGAGACATAGGCGCCGGTCAGCATCGTCACGTTGTTGTGCTTCGCCAGCATCGGGTCGATGCAGATCACCTGGGCATCGGCTTTGCCGTTGAGAAGGCAGGGAAAGCCGTCGAAGGCGCTGCATCGGATGCACACGCTGGTCGGTGTCGCGAAGCCGTCTTCCTTCTGGTCGAGCAGGATGCCGAGCGGCAGGTGAAAGGGCTTTAGCCCGATGCCGGTCAGCTTGTCGGAGAGTTCGGCGATCCTGGGTTCGTGCCTGACCGGGGTGAAAGGATAGGGTTTGGCGCTCGGCGGCTCGCTGGGGTCCTCGCCGCGTGCGCCGTGGACATGAAACAGCGCCTCCGCCTCGTCATAATAGGGCGCGAAGGCGTCATATTTGAGAGGCCAGGCCGGGGAAATGCCGCCGGCATGCGTAACTTCGTCGAAATCGCGCTCGCGCAGCCGGAACAGCGCCGCGCCATAAACCTTGGAATTGCCGCCGACCCAGTAATGCAGCGCGGGGCTGAAGTTATTGCCCCTCGCGTTGGTCCAAGTCTCGTCAGCCTGATATTTGCCGTCGACGAAGACCGCCTGTGCGCTCCAGTTCGCTTCCTCGCGGGGGAGATACTCGCCGCGTTCGAGGATGAGGATGCGCTTGCCGCTCGGCGCGAGCCGGTGTGCGAGCGAGGCACCGCCAGGCCCGCTGCCGATCACGATCAGGTCATAATGCTCGGTCACGCGGGGCTCCCAATACGGCGCCGGCGCCGATCCATCGATGGCGAATAAACAACCGCCGCCGCGCTTGCGTTTCATCGCCGTGCCGAAATTGCGCGAGCGCGCCGGAACTCACGGGGCTCCCCTGCCCTTAGTCAGAGACACGCTCCGGAGATTGGAAATGTCCAGGGTCGCCGTCATCACAGGTGCGGGCGCAGGTGTTGGCCGCGCGACCGTCACGGAATTCGCGCGGCACGGCTATGATGTGGCGCTGCTTTCGCGCGATCCGCACCGGCTCGCTCAGGCGGCCGACGAGGCGCGTCGCCACGGCGTGCGCGCGCTGCCCATCCCCACTGACGTGGCAGACGCCGATGCGGTCGACGCGGCCGCGGAGCGCGCCGAAGCAGAGCTTGGACCGATCGACGTCTGGGCCAATGTCGCCATGGCGACGGTGTTCGCCCCGGTCGCGAAGCTGACGGCGGCGGAGGTCGAGCGCGGCACGCGCGTCACCTATCTCGGGCAGGTCCACGGCATGATGTCGGCGCTCAAGAGGATGCGCGTACGCAACCATGGCACGATCGTCAATGTCGGCTCGGCGCTCGCCTATCGCTCGGTGCCCCTGCAGTCGATCTACTGCGGCGCCAAGGCGGCGATCCGTGGCTTCACCGATAGCCTGCGCTCCGAGATCATCCACGACAATCTCGATATCCAGCTGACGATCGTCGACTTGCCGGCAATGAACACGCCGCAGTTCGACTGGGCGCTCAACAAGATGGGGCGCAAGGCCAAGCCCGTCGCACCGATCTTCCAACCCGAAGTGGCCGCACGCGCGATCTTTTTTGCCGCCACCCATAGGCGGCGCGATGTCTGGGTGGGCTGGCCCACGGTAAAGGCGATCCTCGCAAACCGCGTTGCACCGGGATTGCTCGACCGCTATCTCGCCAAGGTCGGCTATTCGGGTCAGCTCGCGGACAAGCCAACCGCGCCCGACGCACCCGCCAACCTCTTCGAGCCGGTGCCGGGCGATTATGCCGCCCATGGCCGCTTCGACGATCAGGCGCGCAACCGAAGTTGCGAGATGTTCACCGACCGGCACAAGGCCGCGGTCCTGACGGTGGCGGCCGTCGGGCTGGCGGCGCTCGTGCATCAGCTCGCCAAGCGCCTCGACATCTGAGCCGTAAGCGGCTCCCCGCCGTGTAGGTGATATCCGTTTGTTGGAGCTTCCCATGTCGCAGAACGTCGCCGAATTTGTCTGGAAGCGCCTCTCCGAATGGGGGCTGTCCAGGGTCTACGGCTATCCCGGCGACGGCGTCGGCGGGCTCGACGTGGCGCTCGAGAAGGCCAAGGATTTCATGGACTATGTCCAGGTCCGCCACGAAGAGATGGCGGCGTTCATGGCCTCGGCGCACGCGAAGTTCACCGGCCAGCCGGGGCTGTGCTATGCGACATCGGGGCCCGGCGCGATCCATTTGCTGACCGGGCTCTACGACGCCAAGGCGGATCATATGCCGGTCGTGGCGATCGTCGGCCAGCAGGCACGCTCGGCGCTCGGCGCGAGCTACCAGCAGGAAGTGGATCTCCAGACCCTGTTCGCCGACGTCACCGAATATGTCATTACCGCGGTGGTGCCCGAGCAGGTGCGCACCTGCATCGATCGCGCGGTGCGCATCGCGCAGGCGAAGCGCGCGGTCACCTGCGTGATCATCCCCAACGATCTGCAGGAGCTGGAATACAGCGATCCCCCAATGGCGCACGGTGCGACGCACACTGGCGTCGGTTATCCGGGCGTCGCGACGCTGCCGGGCCTGGACGACCTCAAAATCGCGGCGGAAATCCTCAACAAGGGCAAAAAGATCGCGATGCTGGTCGGGGCTGGCGCGCTGTACGCCACCGATGAAGTGATCGCGATCGCCAATCGCCTCAACGCCGGTGTTGCCAAGGCGCTGCTCGGCAAGGCTGCGGTGCCCGATGACCTGCCCTTTGTCACCGGCTCGCTCGGGCTGCTCGGCACCAAACCGAGCTGGGATTTAATGAAGCAGTGCGACACGTTGCTGATGATCGGCTCGGCCTTCCCTTACAGCGAGTTCCTGCCCAAGCCGGCTAATGCGCGCGGTGTGCAGATCGACATCGACGGCGCCAATGTCTCGCTGCGCTACCCGATGGACTACTCGCTTATCGGAGACAGCAAGCAGACGCTCGCCGCGCTGCTGCCGCTGCTGAAGCAGAACGATAACACCGGCTGGCGCAAGGGCATCGAGAAGAATGTCGCGCAATGGTGGGAGACGCTCAGAGAACGCGCGATGGAGCCGGCCGATCCCGTCAACCCGCAGCGCATCTTCCACGAGCTTTCGCCGCGGCTCCCCGATGATGTGATTATGACCGGCGACAGCGGATCGGTCGCCAATTGGTATGCGCGCGACATCAAGATCCGGCGAGGGATGAAGGGCTCGCTCTCGGGCGGGCTTGCGTCGCTCGGAGCAGCGACACCCTACGCGTTCGCCGCCAAGATGGCCTATCCGGATCGCCCCGTGATCGGCTTTATCGGCGATGGCGCGATGCAGATGAACGGTCTCAACGTCATGATCACGGTGGGCAAATACTGGCAGCGCTGGGCCGATCCACGCTTCATCATCATGGTTCTCAATAATCGCGACCTCAACCAGGTAACTTGGGAAGAGCGCATCCAGCTCGGCGAAGGCAAGACGCCGCTGACGCAGTCGATCCCCGATTTCCCGTACCACAAATACGCCGAGCTGATCGGGCTCAAGGGCATTTATTGCGACGAGCCCGACAAGATCGGTGCGGCATGGGATGAGGCTCTAGCCTCCGACCGGCCCGTTATCATGAACATGCGGGCCGATCCCAACGTGCCGCCGCTGCCGCCGCACATCACGCTCAAGGATGCGAAGAACTTCATCACGATGATGCGGGACGAGCCCGAACTCGCCAGCGTCATCAAGAACAGCGCGCGACAGTTGCTGGCGGGCATCCTTCCAGGCAAGGACTGAACCAATGGCCTGGGCCCGCCATCGGCAGGTTTGTCGGCCGCTTGATCTGGTGGCGGGTGCGGCGCCGGCCCTACCCGGCAAATCCCGGACAGAGACACCGACCGCGATCGTCATCGCCGCGAGGCAACTCAACCGAGCCGCCGGCACGATTGCGACCTCGGTCCTGATCGACAGCGCGATGGAGCATTATCGCGGCAATTTTCACAATAAGGCGATGTGGACGCCGATCGTGACATCTCTGTTTTCCGTCGCGGTGAGCGCGCACGGCGTCTCCGATCGGCGTCACCGCGCTCATCGCGTGCGCGATGCCGTCTATGCGGCGGCGGGCATCGTTGGGCTCATCGGCACCGGGTTCCACATCTTCAACGTCACCAAGAAAGTCGGCGGCTTCAGCTGGCAGAACCTGTTCTATTCGGCGCCGCTCGGCGCGCCGGCGGCGATGTCGCTGTCGGGCCTGATGGGATTTCTCGCCGAACGGGTGCGCAACAACAGGCCTGAGGGCGAGCCGCGCGTGTTCGGCCTGCCGGCCGCACGTGTCGTCGCGGCGGCGACCGGCCTCTCGTTGCTCGGCACGACCGCGGAGGCAGGGCTGCTCCATTTTCGCGGTGCTTTCCACAATCCGGCGATGCTGCTGCCCGTCACGATGCCGCCGGTCGCCGCCGGGCTACTCGCCAATGCGGCCGCCGGCCCGGCAGGGGCGCAGCGAACGGCGTCGAAGGTGTGGCTCGCGGCGACGGCGGCGATGGGCGTCGCGGGCGTCGGACTGCACGCCTATGGCGTCTCGCGCGGCATGGGAGGATGGCGCAACTGGCGGCAGAACGCGTTCGCGGGACCACCGCTGCCCGCGCCGCCTTCCTTTACCGGGCTGGCGCTGGCGGGTCTCGCCGCGCTGGCGCTGATGAAGGAACATGCCCGTGACTGAGGCGCCACGCTATCCCGGCTATGACGTTCTCGAAAAACGCAACACGCCTTCGTGGGACGCGGTCACCCGCCGGGTGATCGACGAGCGGCTGGCGACGCCCGACAAGCCGCGTTTCCTCACCGAGGAAGAGTGGGATGTGGCCGATGCCCTGTGCCGCCGCATCGTGCCGCAGCACGGCGAAGCCGACGCGGTGTCGCTGGTTGGGCTGCTGGACGCCAAGCTGCTCGGCGATCACGGCGCGGGCTTTCGCGAGGCGGACATGCCGTATATGCGCGAGGCTTGGCGCAAGGCGCTCTCCGCACTCGACGGCGAGGCGCGGGCGCAAAATAACGGGCGCGGATTCGCCGAATTGTCGGACAAAGAGCAGGACGCGCTCCTGTCGGCGATGCAGCAGGGCAGGATCTCCGGGGAGCGCTGGGCGGGAGTCGACGCCAAGAGCTTTTTCGAGCGCCGCATCCTGGTCGACGTGCCCCCGCTCTACTACAGCCACCCCAAGGCCTGGAACGAGATAGGCTTCGGTGGGCCGGCGTCCCCGCGCGGCTACGTGCGCCTTGACGGAAACCGGCTCGACCCCTGGGAAGCGATCGAGGCGTCGCCCGGGCAAGAGGTAAAGGCGGAACGCGAGAACCGTCGTGTCGTCTGATCCCTTCGCCGCGCCGCGGGCCAGGGGTGGCCGGGCCCCCGACGTCTTCCGCCGCGGTGCGTGGGTCCCGATGCGCGAATACCGCGAGAGCGACAAGGTCGATTTCGCGATCGTCGGCACGGGAGCGGGCGGGGGAACGCTCGCCGCGCTGCTCGCCGAGCAGGGGTTCTCGGTCATTGGCTTCGATGCCGGCGCCTATTTCCGCCCGCTCGAGGATTTTGCCTCCGACGAGACCGAGCAGAACAAGCTCTACTGGAACGATGCGCGCGTCGTCGACGGGCCGAACCCGATCCAGATGGGCGGCAAGAACTCGGGCAAGGCAGTGGGCGGCTCGACCGTCCATTACGCGATGGTGTCGCTGCGCTTCCGGCCCGAATGGTTCAAGTCGCGCACCACGCTCGGCTACGGTGCCGACTGGCCGATCTCGTGGCAGGAGATGTGGCATTATTACGGAAAGGCCGAGCGCCAGATCAACATCTCGGGGCCGCTAACCTATCCGTGGGGGCCAAAGCGCCCGCGCTATCCCTATCGCGCGCATGAGCTCAACGATGCCGGCAAGCTGCTCGCCAAGGGCTGCGAGGCGATCGGCATCAAATGGACGGAGACGCCGCTCGCCACGCTCTCCGCGCCGCATGCCGGCCCCGAGGGCAGGAGCCCGCCTTGCGCCTATCGCGGCTTTTGCCGCTTCGGCTGCACCACCAATGCCAAGCGATCGGCCCTAACCGTGTGGATTCCCCGCGCCCTGGCCGCGGGCGCCGAGATCCGCGACCTCGCGATGGTCGGCCGCATCGAGACGGACGGCGGCGGCCGCGCCAGCGGCGTCCACTATCACCGCGAGGGCGCGTGGCGCTTTCAGCGCGCGCGGAATGTTGTCGTGGCAGGTTACGCGATCGAGACGCCGCGCCTGCTTCTCGCGTCCGCCAACCAGCAGTTTCCCGATGGGCTCGCCAACAGCTCGGGCCTCGTCGGCAAGAACCTGATGACGCAATCCAACCAGGCCTTTTGGGGCCGAATGGATGAACCGGTGCGCTGGTATAAGGCGCCTCCCAGCCTGGCCATCACCGAGCATTGGAATTATGACGACAACAAGGATTTCCACGGCGGCTATTGCTGGATGGGACAGGGGCCTTTGCCGATCGAATGGGCCTCGGTCCAGACGGGCTCGCGAGGGCTGTGGGGCGACAGGCTGCGCGAGGCAATGCTCGACTACAACCACATGATCGGCGTCAAGATGGTGGGCGAGATGCTGCCCAACGAAAAGAACCGTGTCACCCTGGCGGACGATTTCGACCAGTACGGCCTGCGCGTGGCCCGGATCACCTACGAGTGGGGCGACAACGATAAGGCGCTGATCGCGCACGCGATCAAGCAGATGGGCCGATCGATCGAGGCGATCGGCGCCAAGGACATGTTCGCGCAGGACAACGACACCAATCATCTCGGCGGCACCGCGCGCATGGGCGACGACAAGCGCACCAGCGTGGTCGACGCCGATTGCCGCAGCTGGGACATCCCCAACCTCTGGGTTTGCGACGGATCGGTGTTCCCGACGGTAGGCGGGGTGAACCCCGCGCTCACCATCCAGACGATCGCGTTGCGCACCGCCGACCGCATCCGCAAGCTCTCCACCGCGGGCGCTCTCTGACTACATCATCCGGTGGCGCAAATTCGCCAGGATGACGATCGTACCCGACACCATCAGCGCGACGATCAGCATGGAGAACAGCACCAGTTGCAGGTCGTCGCGCGACGATTTAGCCAGGCTGACGTGCAGGAAGAAGCGAAAGTGGACGATGATCTGCACCAGCGCCAGGCCGAACACGATGGCAAGAGTCGTCGTCGCGGCAAAGGTCGGCCAGCGTACCGCCGCGAAAGCGACGCCCGTCAGCGCCAGCGCAAGAACGTAGCCGATCACATAGGACCACATCTCGCGACGCTTGCCCTCGTTCGGTCCGCTCACGCGATCAACCCCTGCAAGTAGACGACCGAGAAGATCACGATCCATACGATGTCGAGGAAGTGCCAGAACAAACCCAATCGCAGGATGTTGATCTTCACCCGCGCATCGAGCCCGAAGACCAGCACCTGCACCATCATCACGATCAGCCAGAGGCTGCCGAAAAACACATGCAGCCCGTGCAACGGCACGAGCGCGAAAAAGGCGGAGAGGAAGCCGCTGCGCGTGGGATAATCCCCGTTGCCGATCATCGTCGCGAAATCGTGCAGCTCCATGCCGAGGAAGGCAAAACCGAGGGCCAGCGTCACCACCATCCATGCCAGCAGCCGGCCATACCCTGTCTCGTGCTTCATCGCGATCGACGCCATTCCGAACGTGAAGCTGCTGGTGAGCAGGATCATCGTCTCGATAAAGGCGGAGCCGATCTTGTAGACGGCCGCCGGCGTCGGGCCGCCGGCGGTGCCGTGCAGCATGACCCCGTAGGTGGCGAAGAGCAGCGCGAAGATCACCGCGTCGCTCATCAGGAACACCCAGAAGCCGAAGACCGCGCTCTCCGCCTGCTCGTGCGTCACCTCGTCGGTGGCGCCGAGATTGAGGCCCGGATGGCGAACCTCGTTCGTGCTCATGCGGCCGCGCTCATGTGGCTATCTCGGCGAGGCCCTGGTTGGCGGAGCTCGTTTCGAGCTGGCGCGGGATCGGGGTCGCGTCCGCAACCGTGCGCAGCCACGTCATATCGGTCCACGCAACCTCGGCGGCGGGGATGATCCGGTGGACATCGCGGGCGAAGCTGCGTGCGATGACGGTGCCGACGATCGCCAGCACACCGAGGATCACCAGCCACCAGATATGCCAGACGAGCCCGAACGCCGTCGCGGCGCCGAGGATCCCAATGACGGGGCCGGTCATGCTGTTCTTCGGCATCGTGATGTCATGGTAGTGGGCGGGCGGGGCGTAACACTCGTCCTTTCGCTTGCCGGCGTAGAACGGATCGCGACCGCGGATTTGCGGGATGACCGCGTAGTTGTATTCCGGCGGCGGCGCCGAAATAGACCATTCGAGGCCGCGCCCATCCCAAGGATCGCCCGCGGTCACCCGGTTCGCCTCGCGCTCGCGGATGCTCACCCACAGCTGGACGAACAGTGCGGCGAGGGCGGCGAGCAACACCAACGCCCCGAAGCCTGCGATGTAAAGCCATGGACGGAAGGCGGGCTCGAACACCTCCTGCGTCCGCCGCGCCATCCCTGCCGCGCCGAGCACATAAAGCGGCATGAAGGCCAGGTAGAAGCCGACCACCCAGCAGCCGAACGCGATGCGACCCCATTTCTCGTTCAGGCGGAAGCCGAACGCCTTGGGAAACCAATAGTGATAGCCCGCGAGCAGGCCGTAGAGCACCCCCGGGATTATGACGTTGTGGAAGTGCGCGACCAGGAAAACGGTGTTGTGGACAAGAAAATCCAGCGGCGGCATGGCGAGCATGATCCCGGTGGCGCCGCCGATCACGAATGTCATCATAAACGCCAGCGAATAGAGCATCGGCACGGTGAAGCGCACCCGGCCGCGGAACATCGTCCAGATCCAGTCGTAGAGCTTGACGCCCGTCGGCACGGCGATCGTCATCGTCGCGATGCCAAACACGGCGTTGATGTCGGCGCTCTGACCCATGGTGAAAAAGTGGTGGAGCCAAACGGTAAAGGACAACACCGCGATCGCCATCGTCGCGATCGCCAGCGACGTGTAGCCATAAAGCTCCTTCGACGAGAAGGTCGAGACGACCTCGGAATAGACGCCGAACGGGGGCAGGACCAGGATATAGACCTCGGGATGGCCGAAGAGCCAGAACAGGTTGGCATAGTTCATCATGTTGCCGCCGAGGTCGTTGGTGAAGAAGTGGAACCCCAGATAGCGGTCGAGCGCGAGAAGCGCGGTCGCGACCGTGAGCGGCGGCATCGCAAAGATCATCATGATGGAGGTGCAGAGTGCCGTCCACACGAACAGCGTCATTCGCATCAGGTGCATGCCGGGCGCACGCATCTTGAAAATGGTGACGGCAAAATTGAGCCCGGTCAGCGTCGAGCCGACCGATCCCAGGGTCAATGCCCAGATCCAGTAATCGGGCCCGACATCGGGGCTGAAGGCGAGTTCGGTATAGGGCGGATAGCCGCTCCATCCGCCGGTCGAGAAGCGACCGATGACGAGCGAGGCCATCATCAGCCCGGCCGCGCCACCGGTCAGCCACAGGCTTACGGAATTGAGCAGCGGGAAGGCGACGTCTCGCGCCCCGATTTGGAGTGGCGTCACGTAATTGATGATTCCGGTCAGGAACGGCATCGCCATGAAGAAGATCATGATGGTGCCGTGCGTGGTGAATAGCTGAGAAAAGTGATCGGGCGAGATGAAGCCGGGCGAATTGACCGCGGCTCCCTGCTGCATCCGCATCAGAACTGCTTCGATCAGCGCGCGCGCCAACATCACAAGGGCCAGCACGACATACATTATGCCGATCTTCTTGTGATCGAGGCTGGTGAGCCATTCGCTCCACAGGTATTTCCATTTGCCGAGCCACGTGATCAGGACGATTGCGACCACCGCCCCGATGATGACCATCGAGGCGGCTCCGGCACCGATGATCTCGCTCGCGGTCGGATTGTCCCACGCCCGCACGAAGGGCAGCGCCGTCCAGTCGAAGCGGCCGAGCACCGCGGGCCATATCCCCTGGCTCATCGCGTCGCCTCCGGGGTTCCTGCGCGCGATTTGGCGAGGATGTTCTGGAAAAGCCGCGGCGGCACGGATGAATAGAAAATCGGGCTCGCCGGAGCGGATTTCTTGAACAGCTGCGCATAGGCGGCGGCGTCGAGCGGTTGCGCCGACCGGCGCACCCGTTCCAGCCATTGCGCATAGTCGCCGGGCGACATCGCGACGACTGCGAACTTCTGCTGCTGAAAGCCGTTGCCGTTGAACTGCGTGTTTTCACCGATGAACGTTCCCGGCCGGTCGGCGGCGAGGTTGAGCTGGGTCGTCATTCCCGCCATCGCATAGATCTGCCCGGCCAGCTGCGGCACGAACAGCGACTGCATCACCGTCCCGCTCGTCAAGCTTAGATGCACCGGTTGGCCGACCGGTATCGCGAGCTGGTTGACAGTGGCAATGCCGCGGTCGGGATAAATGAACAGCCACTTCCAGTCGAGCCCGACCGCCTGCACCTCGATCGTCGGCAAACTCGATCGAATCGGCCTATAGGGGTCGTAGCGGTGGGTGTCGGTCCAGAGCAGGAAGGCGAGGCCGATCACGATGCCGACCGGCGGGATCCAGATCAGTCCCTCGAGCGGCCAGGAGAATTCCCACTCGGGCCGGTAAACGCTGTTCTTGTTCGACAGCCGATAATACCACGCGATGATCGGGGTCAGCAGCAGCACCGGCCCGATAACGAAGACCAAGACGATCGAGACGATAATGAAGAGGTGGCGCTCGCCGCCCGCCACGGGCCCTGCGGCATTGAGGAAGCCCAGTCGCAACGCATCGCACCCGCCAAGCGACAGCAGCAGCGCGGCCGCGACGATGCGGCCCGGTCCCCGCCGCCGCTTCACCCGCCCGCTCGCTGCACGATCGGGCCCGACAGGAACAGCGCGGTATTGACGACGCCCAGATGCGTCAGCGCCTGTGGTATGTTGCCAATCAGGCTTCTGCTGGGAACATGATATTCCTCGCTGAGCAACCCGACATCGTTCGAGAGACCGATCACCCGTTCCAATAGCGCCGCGGCTTCCTCATCGCGTCCCTGCATCTTGTAGCACTCCGCCAGCCAGCACGAGCAGACAAGAAAGGCGCCCTCGTCCGGCCCGTCTGCGCTGGGGGCCTTGCGCCGCACCAGCCCGCCATCCATCAACTCGCGCTCCACCGCCGCTATCGTGCCGGCGATCCTGGCGTCGTCAACGGGAAGAAAGCCGACCAGCGGCAGCAACAACAGCGATGCGTCCAGCGTATCGCTTTCATAGTGTTGGATAAAATGGCCGTAATCGCTCGAATAGCCGCGCTCGCAGATCATGTGGTGGATTGTCGCTCTCAACGGCTTGAGCCGGCTGATCAGCGCCGGATCGACGTCGCTGTTTTCGTCATGGGCGTTGAGGAAACGATCGATCCCCACCCAGGCCATGACCTGGGAATAGGTGTAGAGCTGCGGCTCTCCGCGGCCTTCCCAAATGTCGGCGCTGGGCCGGTCCCACACCAACTCAAGATGCCGTACGATCGCCGTCTCGACCTCAATCACGCGCGGCGTCCGCGCGATCCCGGCCTTGGCGAGTACGTGAAAGCTGTTCATGAGTTCGCCGAAAACGTCGAGCTGGGTCTGGCCCGATGCGGCGTTGCCGACCCTGACCGGCCGCGCACCCCGATAGCCTGGCAAGCCGCCGATCTCGTGCTCGGGCAGGCGTCGTCGCCCATCGATCCGGTAGACGATCTGCATCGTTGAGGGCTCGCCTCCCACCGCGCGCAGGATCCAGTCGCGCCAGCTTTCCGCCTCCTCGTGCAGGCCCGCATTGACGAGCGCGGTCAGGGTGAAGGTCGAGTCGCGCAGCCAGCAGTAACGATAGTCCCAGTTCAATGAGCCGCCGGGAAGTTCGGGCAATCCCAGCGTCGCCGCGGCAGCGATCCCGCCACTCTCGCGGTCTGTAAGCGTGCGCAGCGTGAGCAGCGACCGCTTGACCGCATCCGGCCAGCGACATGGCACGTCGAACCGGCCGATCCAGCCAATCCAGGCTTTTTCCGTCTTTTCGAGCAGCGGGTCGACCGAGAGTCGGCGGGGCAGGCGATCGGTCGACAGGCTGTAGGACAGGATGAAGGCGACGCGATCGCCTTTTTCCACCGTGAAGGCGACGGTGGCGCCCTCGTCGCCGATCGATAGATCGAGGGGGCTGTCGAGGATGACGCGATCGGGACCCATTTCGGCAATCAGGCCACGCTTGTGCGCCTGTACCCAGGGGGAGACCTGGCCATAGCCGAAGCGCAAGCATAGCGAGAGCGCCACCGGCACGCTGCTTTTCAGCCCCTCGACGATCCGGACAAGCGCGGAGACGCCATCGTGCCACGGCATGAAATCGGTTACCCGCACCCTGCCGGTATCGGTTTCATGGTCGGTCTCGAGGATCATCGTATCGCCGCGATAGCGCCGGCTGGTCGAGATGACATAGCCTGCCGGCGCGATCCGCCAAAAGCCGTGACGCTCGTCCCCCAGCAGTGCCGCGAAGCATGCGTCGCTGTCGAATTTGGGCCAGCAGAAGAAATCAATTGAGCCGGTCGGCGCCACCAGCGCACAAGTTCGCCCGTCGCCGATAATAGCGTACTCGCCTAATGCCGAGGTCATGCGGGTATCCTACTGACACGGTTCAAAACGCCTTGCCGCATGAGTTCCGCATCAACTCGCGCTGGCCAGGCGGATAATGGAGTAAGATAGGTCGCCCGCGATCGCGCGAATAGCCTGATAGCGCCTAACGTGTCGCTGAATTACAAGAGCAATGCGGTGAATTCTTCCGCGCCGAAGGTCAGCGCGGTGAAACCTGAGCCACGCCTTCCCGCCTCGATGCGGAAGCGGTTGGAGCGGAGCGCGCGCCAATCGGTTTCACCTTCGAGAGAATGCCTCAATGACGATTGAGACCGTGCTGGATGCCCATGCCACGATCGGCGAATCTCCGACCTGGGTAGCGGAGGAGGAGGCGCTTTACTGGATCGACGTGAAGGCCCCTGCGCTTCACCGGTATTTGCCCGCTGACGGGCAGGGTTTCGGATGCCGGCCAGGCACGAGCAGTGGACGCGGTATAGGGGCCGGCGTCCGAAAGCCTCCGATGAACGAACCCGCGGGAGAGCGGCGAGCAGTTGGCCGTCTATGGGGATTTGGT